>LSQX01272703.1_pt1 | contig 17882 bp, 12 predicted proteins | sample 654561 | NCBI WGS metagenome assembly LSQX01 (sample SAMN04489861, study PRJNA283612) | anaerobic digester metagenome | isolation source: 4 biogas reactors fed with cattle manure at either 37C or 55C with and... | place: Denmark: Kongens Lyngby | collected 2014
CCCGTTTCAGGGTTGGTCACCTCAACCACGGCGGTTTCGACATCTGCTTCCTCAAAGTTTGCCGTAAGCGTAATATTGGAAGCAGGCATGGTTACCGTAGTGCTTGCCGCCATTGGGTCATCCACATGCGCAATATCGCCCGTCCACTCAACAAACTCCCAGCCTGTTTTGGCCGTTGCACTAATGCTTACCACGTAGCCATCGGAGTAGTGCCCGGCGCCGGTTAATACGCCAGCACCTGGGGGATGAACGTTAAGGTCAAGATCGTAGCCGGTTGGTGTTTCTGAATACTTAAAACAACGAACAGAGAATCCGAGCGCGCGGCCGTTGCCATCCATGTTGGCACCAGTACTGCTGAAGCTCAGACGCCTTGAGTAAGTGCCGTCAACGGTACTTGACCAATAGTTACCGCTGGAGCCTACATTGATGAGCACACCAGTACTATAGAGGCGGAAGCCTCCCACGGGCAATTTAAGCGGTGAATCAAAAGCTCCGGCTGCATTATTGGAGCTCCAACTCGTTCGTTCTGCTTCCAATTCCGCTTCGGTAGGCAATCGGTAACCACTTGGACATGGGTTATTGATGCCATCTACTCCCTGCCACAAATTGTCGTTTTGCGGGCTGCGCCAATCGTAAGGAGGAATTCCGGCAGTTATAAATTCACCATGCCCGGGTGTGTCGCTAGAGCTCAAGGTTGAATTTATACCCGATGTTCTTATCTGATGCTCGTCGGCGGCACGTCCCCACTGGTACAAATCGCCATAGGCATCAACGTCGGCGCTGCTGATGGCTACACGACTGGCACCCAGGTTACGGTCCATCCAGATTCTTCCCGTTCCGGGATTGGTCACATCAACCACGGCGGTTTCGGTATCCCTTGGCCAATCGGCAACGCCTTTATCCCAAACCAGCTTGTCACCAACATAAATTCTGTTTATAGTAGTAACACCTATATTTACTGCATCCCAATCAACATGTTGAGAAAAACACAAGGCAGGTAAAAATGTAAGTATTAGGATTAATATTTTCATTTTATTGGTATATAAAATATATTGTATTACTGTCATAGCTGGCTAAACCGTCATATTCTGCTTGTGTACCCGTCCAAAAGTTTTTAGTCATCATTGTGCCTGCGCCATCCAATTTCAATTTATCGGCATTCGTATAATCATTTGATGATAACCCTTTGCCTGTTTCTTTATCAACTTTGGTATCTAAAACAAGTTGAACTGGAGTGCTTACTGGTTTGTCTAAGTCGGCAGTGTTGTCAATATTTGCTAAGCCAATATCTGCTTTGGTAAGGGTAATTTCTCCTCCTACATGCTCTACTCCATTTACTGAAACTGTTAAGCCATCAGCTCCTGCTTCACCCTGGATTCCCTGATCACCTTTATCACCTTTATCTCCCTGTGGCCCTTGTGGTCCTGGTGCCCCCTGATCGCCTTTTTCACCCTGAATACCCTGGTCACCCTGATNNGATCACCTTTATCGCCTTTTTCGCCTTTTTCGCCTTTGTCACCTTTATCACCTTTCAGTCCTTGTGGACCCATTAATCCCTGAACGCCCTCATCTCCTTTAACTCCCCTAACTCCCTGAATACCCCGGTCTCCTTTATCACCTTTGTCTCCCTTCGGGCCTTGTGGTCCTGGTGGGCCCTGATCACCTTTTTCGCCCTGAATACCCTGATCACCTTTTTCGCCCTGAATTCCCTGGTCGCCCTTCAAAAGTGCTATCTGCGCCGCAGTAAGTGTTACTTCACCTGCAGTTTTAGCACGCAAAGCGTAGGGCACACTCAATAGTTGGCTTGTGCCGGTAATGATATAATTGGTACCACCCGTTGGATCAGTTTCAGTTTTAATAAAATATGGTCCGTTTGCCCAATCAATAGTATTAAAACCTGCTCCGCCTCCTATCTCTATACTTACCATACCGTTAGCATTTGTAAGTGGCGTTTGTGTTTCAGTGTAAACTACCGTACCTGTTGAAGATCCTTGCAAAACAGATATTTGCATGCCAACGGTTTGACTTGTTACCAATTTGTTGCTTGCATCTCTGATTATGGCCTGATAACTCATTTTCTCAGGAGATTGAGCAAATACAGTTACTGTTAATAGTAAGATTGCCAAAAATGTAAATATTTTTCTCATGATCTATTCCTCCTTAATTTTTAATGATTTTAAATGTTTTTACCACGTTAAATTGCTTAGAGCCAACTTCGTTGTATTTCACGTGGTTACCTTCTTTATTTCCTTGAATAACTTTCACAAAATAGGTTGCCGGTACAAGATGGCTCATAACAACTCTTGCTTGATTGCCTTCAATTTTCTCGCTTTGCAGAAGTTTTCCGGACATATCATACAGCTGAAAGTTTAAGTTTGGAATTTCAAACCCCTTAATTTCCAAAGTAAGATAATCGGTAGTTGGGTTTGGGTATGCCGAAACTGAAAGATAGATGTCTTTGGCTTCTTCAAGTCCGGTTACTACTGAAATTTCATACGGTTGTTGTACTCCTTCGGCTACGGAGCCATTTGTACCATTATAGGTTTGGTAAACCATCTGTCCAACGGTATAGCTCACCGAACCACCGCTACCCAAAGCATTGCCTCCAGTGGCGTTAATGCTCTCTTGTGCATGTAATCCTGTTAGTCCTAGTCCTAACAGAAGAACGACACTAAATTTTAACCTGTTAAATAGTCTTGCTCCAACTTTATTGGATTTAATAGAATAAATCTTTTTGTCTCTCATTTCAACCTCCTTTTTTTTGGTTATGCTAATAATTAAAGCTCCTCACTTATATGATGTCCATTACTTGCGCATGTCAAATTCCATGATTGATTGTGCAGTTGATATTTAAATATCATGTTACCAAGCTGCTGTCAGATATTTTCGCCAATCAATCTTGCACATTCCCGAGGCTCTTTTGCCTCCGGCAATTTGCTTTCACGTTTTTTCAATGTCTGCATCATCTAAAACAGGTTATCTCCAAAACAGAATCTTCTTTAGCTTTCGCATTCCATGCAAATTGTGTTGGCAAAACCGACGTAGCAATTTAACCCAAAACATCTGTTATTGTTCATTAAAAGATAAAAAATATTATCAGAAATATTCCCTGAAAAATTTCTGTTTTAAAGAGCATTGATCTTTGAAATTAAACAGAATTTTTAACATTTTTTAAGTTTGGGCTTTTTTTATTCAAAGTCTCTCTTTTTGACAAGCTTTTTTCTGATTCGTGAAAAGCACCCTTCCCGCGTAGTTACACGTATATTAACAGACTTCATATAAAATTTGACGCATGGAATTTTATTATATCTATATTTAGTCTTATTATAAATTAAGGATCAGCACATTAAATAAGCCGAAATTAGCAAATAGTACACAATGCGGTATTGAATATTTTAGTATTTTTGCACCAGAGATAAAACCACATTAATCATTTTTACATTATTTTCAACCATGAGTACATTTAGGAATTATCCTCCCAATTCTCAGGGTGTGAGGTTTTTATATATAAGCAACACCCCATTAAGTAGAAAAATATTTTGTCTTCTATTTATCATATTTTTACTGTTTTCATCCATCGTCGGTAATGCAACAATCTACTATGTCAGCGCATCCGGAAATGACTCCAATACAGGAACAAGCACCGGGCAACCCTGGAAATCTTTGGCAAAAGTAAACAACTTTTCTCCCAAACCTGGCGATCAGATTTTATTCAACAGGGGAGATGAGTGGATTGGAACTATTACTGTCTCAGCTTCGGGGTCGTCCGGAAATCCTGTTACTTATGGTGCTTACGGAACAGGGTCAAAACCAAAAATTTATGGCTCAGAAGAGATAACAGGCTGGACGTTGCACTCCGGAAACATCTACAAAGCAAAGGTTAATTCACCTGTTGAACAGTTATTTGTTGACAACTCAAGGGGCAGGTTGGCCCGGTATCCGAACAGCGGTTATTTTCTCACTACAAGCGTTCAAAATTCCACCCAATTTACAAGTAAGTACCTAAAAAGCGGTATTGATTATAATGGAGCTACATGGATTGGCAGGACTACTGCTTTTACCATATACAATAAAACAGTTACTGCTTCAAATTCCCAAACACTAACATTGGAATCTCAGCCTACTTATGGCTTAGGTGTTAATAAAGGTTTCTTCTTAGCCAATAAACTGGAATTTCTGGATCAGGCAGGTGAGTGGTACTATGATGCATCAACAAAAACCGTCTATCTCTGGGCGCCTAATAATGATTCTCCGGCCAATTATAAAGTAAGAGGCTCAACAATTAAATACGGGGTCAGCATTTCAAATAAAAACAATGTTATAGTTAAAGATCTGGAAATACTGCATAGCTCGGAAACCGGTATTTACATCACCCGAAGTAATTACATAACCATCGATAATAACAGAATTATAAGTCCTGATTTATTTGGTATTCTGATACCTGATAATTACAACCCGATAACGATTACTAATAATTATATCTATCAGGCTGGCGGTGGAATCAGGTGTTTTGGTACATCAGCAATTATTACGGATAATACGATTGAAGATACCGGGCTACTGGAAAACATTAATAAAACAGTTTTCACACACGACAATTACGCTACTGCCATTTATTCGCGAAACAATTATCCAACAATTACCTACAACCGCATAATTAATGCAGGATATGGTGGAATTAACTGGAAAGGTCGTAACGGTATTATAAAATACAACTACGTTAACGGTGCCTGCCAAACACTTGATGATGGAGGGGGAATATACACCTATAATAGTAAAACCCCTACTGCCTCTGCCGGTTCGGAAGTCATGTATAATATAGTTTTAAATGTGCATGGAAACAGGGTGGGATACACTGACAGCTACGACCCGGGATACGGCATTTATATGGATAATGAAACTACGGATGTTTTGGTGAAGTATAACACAGTAGGCTACGTTAGCTGTGCCCTTTATATACATGATGCCGGAAACGTTATTTTGCAATCCAATACCATTTTTGATGCGCTGCTGGGATGCAGGGCTTCCGGAGAATATTCAGATAGTTACTTATATGATAATATCTTTTATGCAGTAGATAGAGATGGTGATTTTACCTGGTGGAATAACCATCATCAAGTATTTCACGTAAGAGACGCATCGTCACCTATTTACGATAACAACAAATATTATAACCCACACCAGACAAAGGTGTTTCGGGCAGGAGTTAGACAAAATTTTGCAGAATGGAAATCTGCCTCCGGGCAGGATAAGAATTCAACTTTTGTGGGTTCTCCACTTGCCGAAGGAGAAACAGAACAGCTGTTTTACAACGATACAAAACAAAAGAAAACTATCAATCTCGGAAGCTCTGTGTACAGGGATTTAGATGGAAAACAGGTTTCGGAATCTTTTACACTACAGCCTTTTACTTCAAAAATTCTTATTAAAACAAAATCTGAAAATAATAGCAGTAACCAGGCCCCGGTAATTTTGGATCAGTCTTTCAATATTTATGCCCCAAAACCAACTAATAAATTAATTGGGCAAGTTGTAGCAGAAGCCCCTGGTGATAAACAAATACTAAGATATTCAATTATTCATGGAAATGAAGAGGAATTATTTGTACTCAATTCAGCTACAGGTGAAATCTATACCAATATGGACTTAAAGTCATCCGTGAATCAATCCATTGCTCTGGTAGTCGAAGTTACAGACAATGATGTTAATCCTTTGTCTGCAACTGCCTCCGTTACTGTGAATATTATCGGAATTGAGGATAATCAAAACTCTGATATCTACCCTCCTGTAATCTCTTTATTCACCATTCCATCAACTTATGCATCTTTAACAATTCCCATATTAACATTCACTGCTACAGACAATTTTGCTGTTACAGGATATAAATTAACAGAAACACCATTAGCACCAATGGGCAGTGATACTGGCTGGAAAACTTCTGCTCCCGAATCCTATACTTTTTCACAAAGTGGTATTAATACCCTTTATGCCTGGACGAAGGATGCTGCAGGAAATATATCGAATTCAGTTTATGCTTCAGTGACCATTACATTGACCGGAAAAATTACAGAACATGTAACTATATGCGAAGGTGAAGAGTACTTGGGATGGACAGAAGCAGGAGTGTATGAGCGAGTTTTAACCAATGGCAGTGTCATTCAAAGCAAAAAAGAGAACCAAATTCCAAATTACGATTTCAGCAATGGAACCGATGGTTGGAAAACATGGGGAGCCACAGGATATAGCATGAACCTGAGGACAAACAACCAGGATTATATATCTTCCCCGGCAAGTATGCAGGCCACCTGCACTTCCAACGGAACATCGAATTCCTCCCTTCAACTAATAACCGGAGGGGCAATATCCATTGAATCCGGGAAGAAATATGAACTCTCTTTTTATGCCAAAGCCACAGTAAAGTTCAACATCGGCAAACTTTATATCCATCAGGGAAGCTCTCCGTGGACTAAATACGGCGCATTCGACGAGTTGAGCCCAAAAATATCCACCAACTGGGAACAGCATAAAATCAAGTTTACGGCAACACATTCTGCCGTTGATGCGCAGTTACGGTTCTACCTTGGCAACAGTCTTCCCGCAGGCCACTCATTGTTTTTAGATGATGTCTCTTTGGCTGAGATTACAGAAGATGTAGTTCAGGTTAACCAGGTGATTATTACTCATTTAACAGTAACTCCCACCCAATACTATACCGAAGATATTACAATTACTGAAGGTGAGAATTATATGGGCTGGACAGAGGCAGGCATATATGAACGAACACTGGAATCTGATGCAGGATGCAACACCATTGTTACTACCAACCTCTTTGTCATTTTACTCTCAGAAACATCGGAGAATGACACTTTGAAAGATGGCAAAACGGATGTTACTACTTCAGCATCAAACTATCAGACGACCGAAGTCAATGATTTTATACTTTATCCAAACCCGGCACGGTCATACATTAATATTAGTTACACATTACAACCTGAAGATACAAAAATTGAAATATTAGATGTAAATGGACGAACCATTTACAATCAAAAAGCAGAATCTGTTTTAAACAGAATTAATACGAATCAACTGCCTTCAGGATTATATTACCTGAGATCTGTACAAGGGCAAAAACAAAAGGTTAAAAAATTCATTATTGAATAAAAATGGAACTTCAAAAAACTCACTGCTTAGTCCGGTGAGTTTTTTTGCTTTATCACTGTGTCTTAATATTATTTTGTTGTTTCTGATTATCGGTAATTATTTTATAAATTTTTTCCCACTCAGGAATTCCCAGGATATTTCTGTCATCAATATAGATATCAGCAAAGATTTTCCTGCTATAGGTATTATCAAATTCCTCTCCTTCAAAGTTATTATTGACAGCATGGAATTTTAATCCACGCTTTTCACAGAATTCAATGGCTTTTTCCAATTCTTTCCCTGAACGGTATGTCCATAAAATTAGTTTATGCCCTTTTTCCTGGAAAAGTTTTAGGGTTTTTATCGCATAGGGTATCTCTTTCCCAATATCAGGATACTTATGCTTCACAATTGTTCCATCGAAATCTACAGCTATAATCATAAAAATTTACAATTTTCTGGTTAAACAATTATTTTTTAATTTTCTATACAATTTGGATATTAAGAATCTCTAATTTTATGTCTGTACTCGCCATAACCCTTTTTCCAATATTTTTTACCATACCCATATCCTCTGTCGGGTGCTTCGTTTATAACAATTGCCGCACGTTCGATTCTATTAAAATCTACCATTTTATTAATCTGCTTGATTTGTTCTTTGTGACTAAAGTTAATCCGCAAAACAAACAGGCTTATATCTGCAAACTTGCTTATTGTAATTACATCCGGAACCAATAACAGAGGTGCATTGTCAACAATAACATAATCGAACATTTTCCGCACCTTTTCAAATAAATACTCAAATTTAATATTGTCGAATAAATCGGAAGGGTTTGAAGGTACGGGACCGGACTGAATAAAGTATAAGTCAGGAATTGTGGTTGACGAAATTATCTCTTCAATACCAAGCTCGTCTAACAGATAATTACTTAATCCAAAAGACTTCTTGATATTTAGAAATTTATGCAATGTTGGATTGTGTAGGTCAGCACCGATGAGCAATACTTTATTATTGGATTTTGTTAGAATTGCAGAAAAATTAGATGAAATAAAAGATTTTCCTTCTCCCGGTATTAACGAATTTATCGATATCACTTTAGACCCCGGTTGTTCCAGAATGGCACTTATATTTGATTTTATTCCTCTGAATGACTCTGCAATTCCGGACCGCGGATAATGAATGACCGGTAATAGTTCTTTATATTTATGCTGGATTATACCTTCCAGTACCGGAATAGTGCTCCATTTTTCAACTTCTTCCCTGGTTTCTAACCTTACATTAAAAAAATTCATTAATGTAATGATAATGAAAGGTAAAGTTAGGCCTGCAAGAATCCCTGCCCCCAAACTTTTCATCATACTTGGGCCTACTTTTTTAGCAGCTTCCGCTATTGCAGAATCAATGACCTGAACTTGCGGAGCAATAGATGCTTTTGTGATGGAAACTTCAGCCTTTTTTTGAAGCATATAGGTATAAAGTTCGTTGTTCAGGTCAAACTCCCTTTGAATACTAATCAGATTTCTTTCTGTTTCAGGCAGTCTTCTTATCCTGGTTTGAATTTCATTGTAACGTTCTTGCATACTTTCCATTTTGGATTTAGTTACTCTCAACTGATTTTTTAGAGATTCCTCTAACCCGTCTCGTGCAATTTTGATATCTTTTTCGAGCATAATATAACTTGGGTTTTTATCCTGTACGCTATAAGAAAGTTGTTCACGTCTTGAATAAAGTTCTGATAATTTCGACAACATTTCGCTTAAATCCGGATCCTTGATCCCAATTACTGACGGATTGACCATGTCTCCAAACTTTCTGGAGTCATCAAGATATTTCTCAAGCTCCGTATAGTAATCAATTTGGAGTTGGGTTAAGTATTGCTCGTTTTCAATTTCTTCCAGTTTTGAATAAATGAGCTGGGCTTCCTGTCCAAGGTTCATAACCTGATTGTTTCTTCGAAAATTACTGAATTCCTCTTCTGCTGTGCCAAGAGTTTCTTTAATCCTGGACAACTGAGAATCAATAAACTGCATAGATTTCTCAGAGTTATGGAATTTGTTTTCCATTCCAAAACCAATAAAAACATTAGTGAGTTCATTGATAAAATCCACCTCTTTATGTATATTTTCACCATGTATTCGAATTGAAATCAGATCAGAGTTAAGATCCTCCAATTCAATTTGTGTTTTCTGCATGTAATGACTGGTTAACCAATGCAGGTTATTAAATCTTAAAATATAAGTTTTATCAATTTCCCCCAATCCACGTTTAAGCGTAAAATTGAAAAATTCATTATTAAATGGTTCTCCAAAATTTCCTGTTTTTTCAAAATCAATTGTTTGAATGTATCCATTTGTGGTTGTTTCTCCTTTTGCCTCTACTTTGTAACTTTTACCATTTAAAGTGACTATTTTAAGGAAAACATTTTCTGCGTTTTTCGCTAATGGTGGAACTATTAATTCAAAAGGTTCATAGTTATACAATTCCGCATTGTACAAAAGCTCTTCCCTGAACCAGGATGTTTGCCAGTTGAGGTTGTCAAGGGCTTTCCTGAACAGGGTATATGACTTCAATATTCCAAGCTGGTTTTCAATGCCTGCTCTTTTACCCAAACCAAGCATAGGATTTTGTAAATTAAAGACATAACCTAAAGAATTTTCTTCACTTTTAATTAAAATCCGGCTCTTAACCTCAAATGTGTTGGGTGAGTTTTTATAATAAAAAAAACCAATTGCTCCCCCTAACAGACACAACAGCAAGAATAGAGGCCACTTCCTCAAATATTTGAGGAATACATTTTTTGCCTCCTTTTTTTCCTGAGACTCAATTAAACTGATAATTTCATTTATTTTTTCCATGTAATCAATTTCTGATCTTAAAAATTATTTTAAAAATATTGTAGCCGCTACGATCAGGGTTGAAATAGTTGACAGGAAAAGTGAATAAAAGTTACTATTTTCACGTGTCCTTTTATATTTACTTGGTTGAATATAAACAATGTCATTTGGCTGCAGGAAAAATACGTCAGAATAATAGACACTTTTGTCTTGAAAATTGATATTATAGGTTTGGGTTTCATTTTCATTGTGTCGTATTACCAATACATTGCTAAGGTTGGCAAATTCTGTAATGCCGTTTGCCATGCTTATTGCATCAACAATATTTAAACTACCTTCATAATTATAGTATAACCCGGGATTTCGTACTTCTCCCATAATATTTACTTTAAAATTTAATACTTTTACACTCACATTCGGATCTTTCAGATAGTCTTCTGCATTTTCCTTAATCCGGGCTTGGGCTTCAGCCAAATTTAAACCCGCTACCTCAACTTTTCCTATGACCGGCAACGTGATATTACCCTCCTTATCCACCATGTAACCGTTGATATATTGACTGGTTCTGTCCCCAAACATTTGCTGCGTTCCGGAACCATAGCCTCCTCCTACGCTCAGTCCGGGATTAAAAAGCTGATTCACTTCTTTATCGAGTGTTAATACACTTAAATACAGATTATCAAATGGTTTTATCCTGTATTCAGGAGCCTTTCCGGGAATCTCATGAAGCGTCATATCGTCTTTTAAATCACTAAACATGGTTAGTTCCTTTGAACTTCTGCATGATGTTTGAATGATAAACACAATCAATAAAAGATTTATAATGTATCCTTTGTTCATTTTTGTTCCATTAAATTATTGTTGAATTTACTATTCATCTGATATCAAATTAATTGTTTTCTATGGTATCAGATGGAACTCGCATAGATTTTAATCGTAGTCGTTTGTGTTAAACTTAAATGCTCGTTTCATCCTCTTTTATTGCCCATCACGGGCAAATATCACTTTGAACGTTTTTAGTATAATAATAAAATCCAGCATTAGCGACCAATTATCTATATATTCCATATCCATCTCCATCCATTTTTCGAAGGATATTTTATTGCGACCCGACACCTGCCATGTACATGTTATACCGGGATTTATGCTCAAACGCCTGTTGAGCTCCCTTTTATATTGTTTTACCTCTGAGGGAATCGGTGGTCTGGGCCCCACAATAGACATATCGCCCATTATAACATTAATAAACTGAGGAAGTTCGTCAAGTGATGTTTTTCGAAGAAACTTCCCTACACGCGTTATCCTGGGATCATTTCTTATTTTAAAAACAGGGCCGTCTTGTTCATTCAAATCCATCATTTTTTCTTGTAATTCTTCGGCATTTATTACCATAGTTCTATACTTAAGACATTTGAACAACCTCCCATTCCGTCCGACCCTTGTCTGCTTAAAGAATACAGGCCCGCCATCATCCAGTTTGATCGCCAGGGCAATAGCCAACATAAAGGGCGTAATAAGGATGAGTATTAATGCTGACAAAAAGAAATCAATAGTACCTTTCACCTTCATGGCGAAATAGTGCTCCGGAGTATTTCTGAAAGAAAGAAAAAACTGATTATTCAGAAAATAGATCTTAGGACTTAACCCACTAAAACTTAATACCTTGTTGTGGATATAAAAAATTACTCCAACTTCTCTGCAATCTCGAATAAGTTTTTTTATTCTTCTGGAATCAAATTCCTTTTTGCAGTAAAAAACTTCATCAATTACTGTTTCGTCGATAAGTTGAGCAAAATTTTCATTTTCGGAGTATATTGGATACCTATTGCCAAACTTCAACCTGATTTGCTTCGAATTGGATATTATTCCCCTAATCCGGTAGCCCCAACCGGCGGTTTCAATTATTTGGTTGATAAATTCAGACGATGATTCATCAGCCATGATCAAAATCATCCTGGAATTATACCCTTTCTTGCGAAAGTAGCGTAATATCATTATCACTAATATTTTTTCTATGGCAAGCACGAAAAAATTGATTACTGAAAATGTTAATATGACCTTTAGCGTTAGCCATTCAAAGTCAAAAATCCTGGCAATAATTGCAATGGAAATGGAACCAAGTGCAATGATCAATACATATCGCTTTAGCAAATGTATGTAGTTTTGAATCCTTGTCATTGCTCCCATGTCAAAAAGGTCTAACAACCCAAACCAAATGGGGATAATAAGAAATACAATTACAAGATACTCTGTTTTATTTATTATAGGATCGGCATTAAAACTGCCAAAATACCATAACACCAAAAAGAAGCTAAGCAGGGATAATCCAACCTGAAAAAGGACACTTATCCTTTCTACTGCAGCTTCACGTTCTTTAATCATAGCTATTTGTTTTAAAATATTATTAAAATGCGTTAAGAAAACAATCCTGTAGCATAAGTTTTTATGCAACACAGTATTCGATAAGCAACTTAGTTTCTTCTATATGCGCTTTTGATGATGCGCCAAAGAGTACCGATTCAATTTTGGGAAACTGCCCAAGATATTCGATTGCCTCTTTAGGTCTCAGGGCACCGGCCGCCAGAACCTGCATTGCAATTGGCCTGAATTCCCGTTCGTTCAGATATTTCTCATAAATTTCTTTGCCACCTGACATCCTGAACCCAATCTTATTAATGGATGAACAGATAATAGGGTTTTCAATACCCACGGAATTTAATGCATCGAGCAATAACGGCATGTTCATAGTAATGTACCCTGGCTCACTGTTGTACCTTTTCCGGATATAAGCATCGAATTCGGCAAAAACACGGTACATTTTTAACCCCAGAATCATATCCACCAAAACATTCTGGATGAATATAACCGGCGTATCTATACCAGTAAACATTTTCATTTCAGCATCGATCAGGAGTTCCATTAACTTTGTAAAGTCCTTGTTTAAATAGGCCAGCCCCCCTTTTGCAAAAGTGCCGAAAATATTTCCCGGTACATATTGTTTAATTGTACCCATAATACCCAACTCGGTAACTGCATTGGCATATTTATGAGCGTAAGGCATGCACGGATAAATTTTAAAGTTTTCATATCCTGCCGGATTGTTTCGTATGTGTGCACATACATTTCCGATCCTATCGTGTGTGGTGCACATAAATGTATTAATCCCAAGCGATATTGCCTGGTCGAGTACCCTGATAATAGATGAATCATCTTTAAACCGTATCGCCTGGGTCCTTGATTTTTCATCTGATTGATGACTTACCGCGAAAAACTGGTTGTCTCCGAACAGCACTTTTTCCATGTTAGTTGTTTTTATCATCTTTAACTATCATTTCAATTACATGATCCGTATAATTTGCCATCTCAAAAGTGTTGTATTCCGGTTGTCGATTGTTTTTTATACAATTAACGAAATAATCTATCTGTGCACTGTACTCTTCTCCGCGCAGATAAAACTCAACAGGAATAGCCAATTCTGTAATATATTTTAGATTCCAACCTTTTTCCAGATTCTCTGAAGGAACAGACTGTTTCAGAAATACCTTTATCTCGGTAGCATCACATACGATTTTACCGTTTTTCCCCTGAACCGTTATCGAAGTGGACATTTTACGGTAAGTTTCGTCACTCCAGTTCACAAGTAACGTTCCCGTTAAGCCGTTTTCCAGTTTTAACAGGGAATACACTCCATCCTCCACCCCTCTGGAGTAAAAATTTTTTAACAGGGTGCCACAAATATTAACCGGGCGCCCCACAATTTCCTGAATAAGATTGATGACGTGCGATGCATAATCGTATAGGCAACCGCCGCCTTCTTCAGGATTGGAACGCCAGGTCCCCCCTTTCTCTTTAATAACAACCGGGCCATAAGCTTCACCGCTAAAGTGTAAAAGCTCCCCCAGAATATTTAGCGAAAGTAACCGTTTCAATTCCCTGAATGTTCCGATAAAATGGTTGTGGAATCCTACCTGGTTGACCAGCCCTTTTTCAAGCGCCATGTCTCTCAATTCTTGTCCCTGATCTGCTTTTAGGGTAAAAGGTTTTTCACAAAAAACATGTACCCCCTTTCCCAAGGCGTATTTTACCATAGGATAATGGTATTTGGTTGGAGTTGCAATAATTACGAATTCAGGATTTTCACTGTTTATCATTTTCTCAAAGTCGCTGTAAGTTTTTACGCTACTGAATTTGTTGAATGCATTCAAAACCATAGAAGATGTGTCGCAAACAGCAACCATATCAACATCGGGATGTGCACTCGCAATTGCAGCATGAGACAGCCCCATCTTACCGAGGCCTGTTACAGCACCTTTAATCATAGCTTATTGTTTAAGGTTAACTATTTGATATTTAATAATTTTGAACGATTCCACACCTTCTGCAAGTGTGGACAAATCCTTTTCCACTGCTCTTTCAGCCTCAAGGGTCGTTTTGATCTCCTCGTATGAAATGTTTGGATGGATTGTCATGCAACCTTTTTCAACTAAGTATGAATCTACTTTCAGCATCTCCTCCTGATAAATTGAAATTACCGGAATACCCAGTACAGCCAGTTCCCGTGTCATTGAGCCACCTGCACCAACAAAAAGTTTGCAATTACTAATAATTTCTTTCAGCGAAAGTGGCTTTTCTGCAACAGTAAGGTTGACAGATTTTTGTCGTTTGTAATGTTCTGTCTGGTTTTTATCGCGTGGCAACACTATGATTTTATACTGAGATGACAATGCCAGCAGTTTCTCATCGAAGAAATTCAGTGGACCATGGTAATATTGTGCCGACCACGGCTCGGGCCTGAAATAGATGACATTTTTAACCGAACCGTTTGTTGGAAATAATCCTTTTTGCTGTGAAAGATAGATCGCCTCTTTCACACTTGGGTAAAAAGAGACTTTTGACTTTAACGGCCATTTCCGGGTAAATTTTTCGTTTCGGAAAGCGATTGGTAAAACCACCTTGTTAGCGAACCAAAATCCAAAAATATTGCCTTTTGCATGTTCGTTATCATTCGTATATAAACTGGGAATCCCCAATACCCTGCTTACTACCGGCTGATAAAAACTACTCTGGCTGGCCGAAATATCAGGCTTGTTTTTTCGGATAAATACATACAGTCTTATCAGTCTCCTAAGGAAAAGAAACATTTTTTGGCATTTCCCTCTGCCCGCCTTTTCGCCAATAACATGAAATTTTAATCTGTTGAGTTGAAGCAATGCGATGGTGTTACCCGAATCACGACAGGTAAGCAAAAGTTCGTGTTTTTCATTTTCAAATTCCTTTATAAAAGGAACCCAAAAAGAGACTTGGGGTGTATTGATAAAATCTATCCAGATCTTCATTGATGATCAGTTTTCACTTTTTAAATATCCCGGCAAAATCCAGTATTACTTTATCGTTCCGATATTCTAGGGTTTTAAATTCGTTGTGAGCAACAAGGAAAGCGACAATATCAGCTTTTGCATAAGCCTCGCGATAATCTGTCAGTTTAAAAACGTCGTGGTCTTTAATGTTTGGCTCAACTATCAGCAAGCCATCCTGTTCCGATTGCATCACCTTTTGTGCAATGTATTTGGCGGGGCTTTCCCGTAGATCATCGATATTGGGTTTAAATGAAAGCCCCATAATTGCCACCAGTGGTTTTCTGCCGCTTTTCAACTCAAAGCCAAGCATAGAGTTTCTGATTCTTTCGGCGCACCAAAATGATTTATAATTATTGATCTCGCGTGATTTCCCTATTATTTGCGATTCCATCGGAAAATCGGAAGTCAGAAAATAGGGATCAACAGCAATACAATGTCCACCTACACCGCAACCCGGCTGGAGAATGTTAACCCTCGGGTGCTTATTGGCCAATTCAATCAACTCCCAAACATTGATGCCGGCCTTATCGCAAATCAGTGAAAGCTCGTTGGCAAATGCAATTTGTACATCCCTCGATGAATTCTCAGTTAGTTTACACATTTCTGCGGTACGGGCATTGGTTGTATGTAGTGTTCCTTTTACAAAAACGGAATAAAATTCCTTCGCTTTTATCGTTGAAACTTCATCAATTCCACCGATTACGCGGTCGTTCTGCACCAGCTCATTAATGGCATTTCCCGGAAGTACCCGTTCAGGGCAATAAGCAATATAAATCTTCTCTTTAAGTTCGGGACGTTTCGTGTATATAAGCGTGGCCATTTTGTCAGTGGTACCTACCGGAGATGTGGATTCTATAATACAGAGATCGTTTCTCTTCAGTAACGGAATAATAGCCCTGATTGCAGCTTCCACAAAAGAAATATCTGGTTCATGGTCCCCTTTAAATGGTGTAGGAACCACGATTAAATAAACATCGCTGACCTCAGGTGTGGTTACCGCACGTAATTTCCCCCGGGCAACAACCTTTTTTACCAACTCATCTAATCCGGGTTCAGAAATGTGTGCCTCTCCCTTGTTAATGATTTCAACTACTTTTTTATTTGTATCTACTCCCAATACTGAAAGCCCCTTATCGGCAGTAATTGCAGCAGTGGGCAGGCCAATGTAACCCAATCCCAAAAAACATATTTGACTATAGTTCATAAATGATTATTTGTGATAAATAGCTCAATAAACTCAACAATACGGGCGCTCGCTTTCCCGTCGCCATAAGGATTTGATGTCTGCGACATGTTGCGATAATGACCATGATCGTCGAGAAGACGGCTCACTTCGGTCACGATTTTTTGCCTATTGGTGCCCACCAGCAAAACTGTACCGGTTTCCACCGCTTCAGGCCTTTCGGTTGTATTACGCATTACCAGTACCGGTTTACCCAGTCCCGGAGCTTCTTCCTGAATACCACCTGAATCTGTAAGCACCAGATAACTTTTACTCATCAGATAGACGAAAGGAAGATAATCAAGAGGGGCAATCAAATATACATTTGGAATAGTCACATTACCATTACTACTCAAAATTTCATAAACCGGCTTTCTTACATTTGGGTTTAGGTGAACAGGATAAACAAAATCGGTATCAGAGTAATCAACTGCCAGCTCTTTAATAGCTTGGCAAATGTTCAGAAACCCGTCACCAAAATTTTCCCTCCGATGGCCGGTAATCAAAACCAATCGACGCTTTCTATCCCAATCGTAAACCAGCTTTTCGGAAATGCCCCGGCCCATGAGCAACTTAATTAAACGAGGCTCTGTCCCCGGTATTGTTTTTATCTTCTCTACAGCTAACTTCAGGGCGTCGATAACCGTATTCCCCGTTACTTTAATCCTGTCCTGGCTCACCCCCTCGCGCTTTAAGTTCTCACAGCTCAACGGGGTAGGTGCAAAATGCAAGGTTGCAAGCCGTCCGGTAATCTGTCGGTTCATCTCTTCGGGCCACGGGCTATAAATATTTTGTGTACGTAACCCTGCTTCTACATGCCCCACCGGAATTTGCCGATAAAATGCAGCCAAAGCCGTTGCTGCAGATGTGGTGGTATCGCCGTGAACCAGTACCATATCGGGCTGAACCTCTTTAAGGACATCCCTCATACCGATTAATACGCGGGAGGTAACATCATATAAATCCTGCCCCTGTTTCATGATATTCAAATCAAAGTCAGGTGTGATCTCAAAAACTTCCAATACTTGGTCAAGCATTTCCCGATGCTGCCCTGTCACGCACACGACCGTTTGAAAACGATCGGGGTGCATTTGCAGAGCCTTTACCAGTGGAGCCATTTTTATTGCTTCGGGACGTGTTCCGAAAACAAGAAGTATCTTTTGTGTCATGCTTATATTTTTTAGTTTTTATTGAAATACGAGGAATAGGCATAAAACATCCAGGCTTGGGCCCATCGCATATAGGGTGTTTTGGATGATATGCCTTTTTTCATTTGGTAATAGAAAAATCCCTTCCGGTTTTGCATGTTGTTTATGGTCCATTCCAAA
>LSQX01304491.1_pt1 | contig 17881 bp, 22 predicted proteins | sample 654561 | NCBI WGS metagenome assembly LSQX01 (sample SAMN04489861, study PRJNA283612) | anaerobic digester metagenome | isolation source: 4 biogas reactors fed with cattle manure at either 37C or 55C with and... | place: Denmark: Kongens Lyngby | collected 2014
ATACTATATTTAGTGAAATATTGCTATACAATGTGAAATAATGAACTTACGGGTAATTATGAAGAATGAAAAATGAAGAATGAAAAGTGAAGAATACAAAAAGAAAAAGTCACACTGTGGTGCGACTTTTTCTTTTTGGCACGCCAGGAGGGATTCGAACCCCCGACCTTTTGGTTCGTAGCCAAACACTCTATCCAGCTGAGCTACTGGCGCATTTATAATGCCAAAACATAGTATCATATTGACAATGGTATGTCAACTGAAAAAACATAAAAATGCTTTATTACAATAAACTTTCGCACACTCCGAGCATAGCTATACCTAAAGTAACGGCAGCTATTGCGGCATATTGCTTTTTATCCAACTTCTCTTTAAGGAAAACCCTTGAAAATATAACGGAAAACACACAATAAGATGATACGAGCGGTGCCACAACAACAGCTCTGCCTGACATTGCGAAAACATAAAAATACTGCCCCGCCGTTTCAAAAAGCGCGGCTATACCTTTGCTGTAATCCGTCTTAAATACGAGCTTTTGCTTCTTTTTAATAAGATATATAAGTGCTATAACGCCGCAAACTAAAAAGGTAAGCTCAAAGGATATTAAAGCGTCGTCTTCACTTATGAGGCTGTATTCATCAAGGTAAAGTCCGTCAAGAAATGTCCCTATGCCGTCAATAATACAGTATGCTATTGGAAATAAAATCGCCTTAGCCCCATACCTGTATTTTTCTTCGCCCTCTTTTAAGATTACATTCTTTTTACGCTCAAATACCGAAAGCATAAGCATTCCAATAAGAATAATAATTATAGAAGCCGTTTCTATAGCACCTGGTATGTCACTTATAAAAATATAAAGTAAAATAGTTGTAACAGCACCAGATGAATTTTGAAGCGGCGAGGATACCGAAAGCTCTAAATACCTAAGCCCCTTGTAGCCAATAAACATTGACAAAATATAAAAGAAAGATACGGGAGTGTATTTTATCATCGTTAACAAAGACACTGAAATCCCATTTAAAAGCATATAAAAAACTGCCTGTGCCCCCATAACAAACCCAACCGCCACAACAGTTTTAACATCGCTAAATGTATCTTCCTGCACACTCCCCTTTTTATAAAAAAGGTCTGCCCCGCCCCACAAAAGCGTTGAAAGCAGCGCAAATAAAAACCACATCAAAAAAGCTCCTCTTTTTAATCCCCAATCTTTTCAGAAGTTAGATTAACATACGAGAGTTATAGTGTCAATGGTTTTTCGCGGCTTATGATGCAATATCAATAAATATATACACAGTATCTTCATTAATCTTTTGAATTAAATATCTTTATCGCAAGCCTTTTTCGCTTGCAAAGTACAAACTCCATTAAAAAAGTGCCCGACTAAACGAGCAGGACGAAACAAAAATAAAAAAATAGCAGGCAGGGCTTATCCCTTGTCCGCTATTTTGCTAATAATTCCGAACACGTGCTGGGCAAAAAAACATAAAGGTGTTCGAGTTATTAAAGTTTGGTGACCCGGACGAGACTCGAACTCGTGTTACCGCCGTGAAAGGGCGGTGTCTTAACCTCTTGACCACCGGGCCGTATTATAAAGGGGTAATCTTTGTGCTAAAAGTCAAAAGCAACCCCTAACTCCCTAACCCCTAACCCCTAACCCCTAAAATGGTAGCGGCAGTAGGACTTGAACCTACGACACCACGGGTATGAACCGAGTGCTCTAGCCAGCTGAGCTATGCCGCCGTATATTTGCCGAAAGTTAAAAGTTTGGCACGCCTTTTTTAAAGGCGAATGCCATTATAATATAAGGTATTAAAATTGTCAACAGTTTTTAGAATTAATCAATAAAAATAGTCTTTCACTTGCTGGAGTAGTGCGATTTCCGCCGTAATATCTAATATAATCCCCTTATCCGTATACTTTTCTGAGTGTACGGTGCCGCTTTCTCTTAGCTTTGCCGCCTCTGATATGTCGGTAAAGGGAATTAAAAGCTTAGTTCTATGCCGCGTTTTCGGAAGTGCGTCTGTTATTTTTTCAAGTAAAAGTTCTAATCCCTCTTGTTTTAATGCAGAAATGGAAACTCCGCTATTGTCTATAAACGGCGTGTCTTCCGGCTTTACTAAGTCCCACTTATTAAAAACCGGTATTGTCGGAATGTTACTGCATCCTAATTCTTTTAACAAATCATTAGTTACGCTAAGCTGCTTTTTACAATCATCGCTTGACGCGTCACATACATTTAATATTACATCCGCATTTACCGCTTCATCAAGCGTGGATTTAAACGCCTCTATCAATTTATGCGGAAGCCTTTGGATAAAACCTACCGTATCTATAAGAATGACTGTTTCGCCGTTTAAAAGCCTTAAAGCGCGCGCCGTCGGGTCAAGTGTTGCGAACAGTTTATCCTCAACAAAAACGCCGGCGTCTGTAAGAGCGTTCATCAAAGTGGACTTTCCCGCATTCGTATACCCTACAAGCGCGACCGTTAAAACGCCGTCCTTTTCCCTTCTCTTTCGCTGCCTTTGCCGTCTTTTTTCAAGCAATATAAGGTCATTTTTAAGCGTATTTATGCGTCGTCTTATGTGCCTTCTGTCACTTTCAAGCTTCGTTTCGCCCGGTCCTCTTGTGCCTATCCCGCCTCCGAGCCTTGACAGTGCCGTACCTTTGCCCGTAAGCCTTGGAAGCATATATTTTAGCTGTGCTAATTCTACTTGAAGCTTTCCCTCGCCGCTTTTTGCCCTTCTTGCAAAAATGTCAAGTATTAAAGTCGTTCTGTCTATTACCCTTATATCTGTTTCATTTTCAATATTGCGCTGTTGAATGGGGGATAATTCATCATCAAATATAATAATATCAATCTCATTATTAGCGCAAAACTCTTTTAGCTCCAAAACTTTTCCTTTGCCTATATATAGGGCGCTGTCTGGCGTTTTGCGTACTTGAGTTAAAATTGCCGCAACCTCTGCTCCGGCCGTTTTAGCAAGCTCTGTCAGTTCATCTATGGATGCTTTAACATCATATTCGCCCGTATCAATGCCAACTAATACGGCGCGTTCCGGTAAAACTTTATTTTCTTCCATAAAACTCCTTAAAAAAAACAGCCGGATTTACCGGCTGCGAAAATTAATCAGCAGAATAAGGCAAAATTGCTATATGTCTTGCGCGCTTTATTGCCGTTGTAAGCTCCCTTTGATGATAAGCACATGTACCCGTTACTCTGCGGGGCAATATCTTTGCCCTGTCAGATGTAAAACGGCGAAGCTTTTGCGCATCTTTATAGTCAATAAATTCTGTCTTTTCAACGCAAAAAGAGCAAACCTTTTTGCGGCTTCTTCTGTTTTGGCGGTATTCGCCTTTTTCAGATTTATCGTATGCCATTTATAATCCTCCATTAATTTGCGGCGATTAGAAAGGAAGCTCGTCGCTTTCTTCATCAACATTATAGTCGCCCACATTACCGTTTGAAAACGATGGTGCAGCTTGCGTATTTTCAAAACGCTGCCCTCCCGTGCCGCCGCTTTCACTTTTTGAGCCGCAAAAGCTGATATCCTCAGCAATTATCTCAAATTTCTTTCTTCTAATTCCGTTTTTATCCTCGTATGAGCTTGTTTGTATAGCACCGCGAAGCGCTATCATAGAACCTTTTTGAAAATAACGGGTTACAAACTCCGCCGTGCCTCTCCACGCCACAACATCAATAAAGTCTGCTTGGCGTTCTTCTCCTTGCTTAACAAAGGAGCGGTCTACTGCAACGGTGAATGAAGTAACGGATAAGCCTGTTTGCGTTTGACGCAATTCAGGGTCGGCCACAAGCCGTCCCATAATAACTGCTTGGTTAATCATTGTATTCTCTCCTTATTTCTTTACAATAAGTGAACGAAGAACACCGTCCGTAATATTGAAAACACGGTCTAACTCTGAAGGGAATTCAGCGTTGCACTCGTAGTTATAAAGGACATAATAACCGTATTCTTCATCGTTGATAAGGTATTCAAGCCTGCGCTTGCCCCATTCATCAACGCTGTCAACAGTACCATTCGCCTCTATTAACGCCTTAAACTTTTCAACAAGTTCTTTTGCTGCTTCTTCACCGTCCGTCAGTGAAAATATAACTATCGTTTCATAAGCGACATTTTTGGACATCGTTTGCACCTCCTTTTGGTCAAAGGCCCCGAAAAATCCTTCGGAGCAAGGAATTTTTTTGCCTCTATGGCAACGCACCGATTATATATATAAAACGCGCATTTGTCAAGTGTTTTTTACGCTTTATCTGAGCTTTTTAATGTGTTTTCTAAATAAAAATATAAAAACTGTTGCAATTATAAATTCTTTGTGCTATACTATGTCGGCAAGCAAGAAAACCGTAGAGAGTGGGGCAACCCGCTCTCTAATGTTTATCGGGAGTGAGTATTTTGGGCAAAAACACCGTTTCCCGCGTGTGGGAAATAGCAGAGCCTTTAGCAAAAGAGCTTGGGCTTATATTATGGGATGTTAGGTTTGTCAAGGAAGGTGCAAATTATTATTTGCGTATTTTTATTGACAAAGAGGGCGGCGTTACAATAGATGACTGTGTAAATATGAGCCGCGCCCTTGACGCTCCTCTTGATGAAGGAAATTTTATTGAGCAAAGTTACAATATGCAAGTATCGTCACCCGGAATAGAAAGGGAGCTTACGCGCGAATTTCATTTTGACGCGTTTTTAGGTTCCCCCGTTATTTTAAGACTTATTCGTCCCTTTAACGGCGTCAGAAACTTTCACGGTGAGCTTTCCTCTTATTGTAACGGCGATGTTTCCGTTATTCTTGATGATGAAACGGAAATGACTGCACAGAAAAAGGAAATAGCGTTTGTAAAGCTTGATGATTTTAACATTTAATTTTAAGGTATAATACTAAGAAGGGTTGGTATTTGGAAGATGAAAAACAAGGAGTTCTTTAATGCCGTTGAGATGATGGAAAAAGAAAAGGGTATTCCCGCAGAGTATCTGCTTGAAAAAATCACTGCGGCTATTGTAACCTCCGTTAAAAAAGATTATGGAAGCAAAGATGTCGTTTTTTGCGTAGCTGACAGAGAAAAGTCAGAGCTAAGAGTCTTTGTGAGAAAGACTGTTGTTGAGGAAGTTTCAGATAAAGATACTGAAATTACACTTGATGATGCAAAAAGATATTCAAAAGTTCCCGTAATAGGTGATGTTGTTGAAATTCCGCTTGAAACGATGGAGTTTGGCAGGATAGCAGCGCAAACTGCAAAAAATGTCATCCGTCAAGGTATACGCGATGCAGAAAAGGACCTTATATCTCGCGAATTTCAAAGCCGAAAGCAAGAGCTTGTATCAGGCAGGGTGCAGCGTGTTGACCCGAGAACGGGAAATGTAACGCTTGAAATCGGAAAAGCAGAGGCGACTTTGCCAAAAGGCGAACAAGTCCCCGGTGAAATGTATAGAGAGGGCGACCTTATTAAGGTTTATATTGTCGATGTTAAAACAAATGACAGAGGTCCTAAGGCTATGATTTCAAGAACACATCCCGGTCTCGTAAAAAGACTGTTTGAAACCGAGGTGCCTGAGATATATGACGGCTCTGTTGAAATAAAATCCGTTTCAAGAGAGGCAGGTTCCCGCACGAAAATTGCCGTATACAGCAAAGATGAAAATGTTGACCCCGTCGGTGCGTGCATAGGTCCGCGCGGCGCAAGGGTAGGCAATATTGTTGATGCTCTTGGGGGAGAAAAGATTGATGTTATCGTTTATGATGAGGACCCTAAAGTATTTATAGCAGCGGCTTTAGCTCCGGCAGATGTTATTTCTGTAGACATAGACGAACAGCAACCTAATACCTGCCATGTTACAGTGCCGGACACACAGCTTTCCCTTGCAATAGGCAACAAGGGGCAGAATGTGCGGCTTGCGGCAAGGCTTACGGGATGGAAAATTGATATAAAGCCTGAAAGCGGCTTTTATACTCCACAAAACGAATAAGCTTTTATTCATTAACATCAGGAGGGATTTGCTTGTCAGCGCGTAAACTACCACTTAGAAAATGTACAGGCTGCGGCGAAATGAAGCCGAAAAAGGAATTGATACGAATAGTAAGGTCATCGGAAGGCGTCGTAAGTTTAGACCTTACGGGAAAAGCCTCTGGCAGAGGCGCCTATGTCTGCAAAAACCACGATTGTTTGCAACTTGCACATAAGGCAAAGCGGCTTGAAAGGGCCTTTTCCTGTGCGATATCTGATGAGATTTACAACGAGATTAAGAAGGAGCTTAACAATTTAGAATTGTGATTATGGACAATGACAGAAAATTTTTGAATATGCTCGGCTTGTGCCGCAAAGCGGGAAAGCTATGTTTAGGACACGATGCTGTTATGGATAGTATCGCTCGCAAAAAGGCTTATCTTGTACTGCTTTCAAGCGACAGCTCAAAAAGACTTCAAAGAGAAACAACAATCACAATAGAAAAAAGCGGAAAAGATATTTGCGTTCTTTTTACGGCTTTTACTATGAAAGAAATTGGGCTTGCGGTCGGAAAAATATCCGCCGTGTTAGCCGTAACAGATAAAAATTTTGCGTCAAGACTGACGGAACTGTCGGGGAGGAATAGCATTAATGATGATAAAATACAGAGTACATGAGGTTGCGAAGGATTTCGATTTAACGAGTAGGGATATTTCGGGTATCTTAAAAAAATACCTTGATGTTTCAAAGAAGGCTCAGACTGCGCTTGAAGATACTGAGCTTGATATTATATTTGAAACACTGACGCAGCGTTTTTCTGTTGAGAGCTTTGACGAGTATTTTGCCATGCAAAAAACAGATGCACAGCGCGCTATGGAAAAACAATCTTCCACAGATGAAAAGGAGACAAAAAAAGCGGCAGGTAAAAAACCTAAAGATACTCCCGCAGAAGACAAGAAATCCAAACCGACCGATACAAAAGACACAAAACCCACAAAATCTGCCCCGTTTAAAAAGGGTCAGGAAAAACAAAAGAAAGCGGCAGACCCGAATGCCGCTGTTCAGTCACGCACAAAAGGCGAAAAGCTCGTTATTAATACAAGGGCATCTAATGTTGAGCTTGATAAATATAATGAGCGGTATGAAAATATTGCATCTGCTAACCGTCCGGCAAATGATAATGTTGCAACAAAGCAGAAGTTGAAGCAAAAAAGTCAACAGTACCGCCGCCAAGGTATGCGCTCGCGCCGCAGAGAGAGCGAGGCGGAAAGGCTAAAGAGAATTGCCGAGGAGAGAGCTAAAAAGACGCTCGTTATAACGGTACCGGAGGAAATAACTGTAGGCGCCCTTGCCATGCTTTTGAAAATGACGGCGGCAGAGGTAATAAAGAAGCTGTTCGCGCTTGGAGTTATGGCAAATGTCAATGAGGTTATTGACTTTGAAACCGCTGAAATCGTTGCCACAGAGCTTGGGGCTAAGGTTAAAAAAGAGGTTGTTGTTACAATAGAGGAGCAAATTATTGACGATAGTGTAGACGAGGAAGATAACTTGCAATTAAGAAGTCCCGTAGTTGTTGTTATGGGACATGTTGACCATGGAAAGACTTCTCTCCTTGATGCTATAAGGCACACATCCGTAACCGATACAGAAGCGGGAGGTATAACTCAGCATATAGGCGCTTATAAAGTGGGCATTGATGGGCAGGATATAACATTTCTTGATACTCCCGGTCACGCCGCGTTTACATCTATGCGTGCCAGAGGTGCCATGGCTACCGATATAGCAATTCTTGTGGTTGCCGCAGACGATGGCATTATGCCGCAAACGGTAGAGGCAATAAATCATGCTAAAGCCGCTGAGATTTCCATAGTTGTGGCAATTAATAAAATGGATAAACCGAGTGCAAATCCCGATAAAATCATGCAGCAGCTTACAGAATACGGACTCGTTACAGAGGAATGGGGCGGAGATACTATCTGTGTGCCCGTTTCGGCAAAGACGAGAGACGGAATTGATAAGTTGCTTGAATCCGTGCTTCTTGTAGCGGAAATAGGCGAGCTTAAAGCCAACCCGAACAGAGCGGCGAGGGGAATAGTTATAGAGGCAAGACTTGATAAGGGCAGAGGCGCTGTTGCCACTTTATTAGTTCAAAACGGCACACTTAACAGCGGTGATATTATTGTGGCGGGAACAGCCGTAGGGCGCGTTCGCGTTATGACTAATGACTTAGGGCAAAAGGTGGACAAAGCGGGGCCGTCAGTGCCTGTTGAAATTACGGGACTTGCGGAAGTGCCGCACGCCGGCGACGCGTTTGATGCTGTTACTGATGAAAAACTTGCGCGCGCATTAGTAGAGCAGCGTAAAGAGCAGCAAAAGGAAGAACAGTTCAGCGCATACCAAAAGGTTACGCTTGATAACCTGTTCTCCTCTATCTCAAGCGGTGAGCTTAAAGACCTTAATATTATAGTAAAAGCCGATGTTCAAGGCTCGGCGGAAGCTGTAAAACAAAATCTTGAAAAACTTACGAATGAAGAAGTTCGCGTTAATGTTATACATGTCGGCGTTGGCGCTATTAATGAATCAGATGTTATGCTTGCAAATGCTTCTAACGCTATCGTTGTGGGCTTTAATGTCCGCCCCGACCCAATAGCTACGGCAAATGCCGAAAGAGACAGCGTAGAGCTTCGTATGTATAGAGTTATTTATGACTGTATAGAGGAAATCGAGGCTGCTATTAAAGGTATGCTCTCTCCAAAATACCGCGATGTTAATATTGGAAGAATTGAAGTTCGAAATGTATTTAAGCTGTCATCTGCCGGCGTAATATCAGGCTCTTATATCCTTGACGGTAAAGTCACACGGAACGCAAAAATCAGGCTTATTCGTGACGGCATAGTTATTACGGAAGATGAAATTGATTCGCTTAGGCGCTTTAAGGACGATGTTAAAGAAGTTCATGCAGGCTATGAATGTGGAATTGGACTTAAACACTATAACGATATTAAGGAGGGTGACATCTTCGAGGCGTTTATAACGGAGGAATACCGCGAAGATTAAATAATTATGGGCACTTATAAATCAGAGCGCACTGCTGAGGACATCAGGCGCGAAATAACATCAATAATACGCGGTCTTAAAGACCCAAGAATAGCACAAAAGTTTATTTCAGTATCAAGAATAGAGCTTACCTCTGACTTGTCGTTTGCAAAAGTCTATATAAGCGCGCTTGAGGGCTTCGATACGGCAAAAGAGGCTGTTGCGGCTTTAACTAATGGGGCAGGATTTATCCGCAAGGAAATTAGCGCAAAGGTTCGTATGAGAAAAGTTCCGGAGCTTAAATTTATAGCGGATAATTCAATAGAGCAAGGTATGAAAATCGTTGAGCGTATGAATAAGCTTGCGGTTAATGAGGAAAAAGAAGATGAGGATTGACAAAAAGCAGTTTGCAAAAAGGCTAATGCAAAGTGATTTCATTCAAATACTAATGCACGAACAGCCTGACGGTGATGCCGTAGGCTCTGCATATGCTCTTTTTGCGGCACTTGAAAAACTGAATAAAACGATTAGGGTTGATTGTTTTGACGAGCCGCCGAAAAATCTTCGTTTTATTACAAAAGCCGTTAAATTTCAAAAATTTGAGCCACAGCTCACAGTCGCGGTAGATGTTGCCGATATAAAGCTTTTGGGCGATAATTGGCGCGACTATGAAGGCAAGATTGACTTATGCCTTGACCACCACACATCAAACACTTTCTATGCTGACAGCACATATCTTGAGGATAGGGCAGCGGCAAGTGAAATGGTTTATGAAGTTATTAATGAGTTAGGCGTCACAATTGATGAATATATAGCCAGCTGTATTTATGTAGGCGTATCAACTGATACGGGCTGTTTTCGCTATCCTAATACTACTTCTGATACGCTTAGGATTGCCGCTGATATGATGGACAAGGGTATTGACGCACAAGCTATCAATAAAGCGATGTTTGAAACAAAGACGAAAAGCTTCGTTAAGCTTGAAAAACTTGTCAATGAAACGCTTGAGCTGCATTTTGATGAAAGGTGCGCAATATATACAATTACAAGAAAGATGTTTGATAAAAGCGGCGCCCTTGAAAGTGAATGCCACCCAATTACGGCTGCCTCGCGGCAAATTGAAGGTGTATTAGTCGGCGTCGTTATAAAAGAGCAGAAAGACGGTACTTTTAATATTTCCGTTAGGACTAACAATCCGTTAAACGCCTCCGCTATATGCTCTAAACTGGGCGGCGGCGGTCATAAAAATGCTGCAGGCTGCGAGCTTGTAAGCTCTTTATCTGAAACGAAAGCCGCCTTACTTAAAGTAATAGGCGACGCCTTAAATGAAGCTGTATAATGAACGGATTTATTTGTCTTAATAAAGACGGCGGCATTACTTCTTTTCTTGCGTCGGCTAAGGTAAAAAGAATAACAGCTTCTAAAAAGGCAGGACATACCGGTACGCTTGACCCGTTAGCAACAGGAGTACTGCCAATAGCTTTAGGCGGCGCTTCACGCTTTATAAATTTTCTGTGTCAAAGTGATAAGCATTATGAAGCGCGCTTTATAACGGGCATTAAAACTGACACGCTTGACATTACGGGTACAGTGATTGAGCGTACTGATAAAACCGCCTCTTACGAGAATATTGTTAAGCTTTTACCCCGTTTCACGGGTGACATTCAGCAAATTCCGCCTATGTTTTCAGCAATAAAAAAAGACGGCGTAAGGCTTTACGAATTAGCGCGAAAAGGTCAAGAAATAGAAAGAGAAAGCAGAGCTGTCCGCATAAATGAAAGTAGCGTAAACAAAATTAATGAAAATGATTTTTCGCTTTTCGTTTCCTGTTCTACCGGTACATACATAAGAACATTAATTTCTGATATTGGTGATGCTTTGGGTTGTTTCGCTACAATGACGGCACTCACAAGGACTTTTACGGACGGTTTTCATATTAGTGAAAGTCATACTATAAAAGAACTTGAGGCACGAAAAAGTGACGGCACGCTTTCTGAAATAATTATACCTATTGAAAAAGCTTTGGACTTTTACCCAAAAGTTTATGTAACATCCGCGCAAAGTGAGCGTTTTAACAATGGAGGAGAGCTGTTTCTCAATAGACTGACTATTGACAGTACAAAGGATTTCCACACAGTATTCTCTCCTTATGGGAAGTTTATAGGAATTGGCAAAGCTTCTCCCCAAAAAGGTGTTTTAGAAGTTAAAAAAGTATATAATGAACTTTAATTATGAAAAAGAATGAGCTAAAAAACATAAAAGCCTCGTCCGTCGCCCTTGGTACATTTGACGGTATCCATTTAGGGCACAGAAAGGTAATTGAAAACGCCGTCCTTTGTAAAGACGGTGAAACTCCTCTAATCCTATTATTTAACGAGCATCCGCATACGGTGCTTTACAAAACAGCCCCGAAAAGGCTCATAACAAGAAATCAGCAGGAAATTCTACTACAACGCATGGGTATTACCCCTGTGTATGAGGATTTTCGCTCTATTATGAATTTGAATTCTGAAGATTTCATTATTGAAATGGCGCGAAAATATAAAATCAGGCAAATCTCTTGTGGTTTTAACTATCATTTCGGAAAAAATGCCGCCGGTGACGCTATGTCACTAAAGCAAATTTGTGACGATAACGGCATACTGCTTAAAGTTTCAAGTGCCGTTTCATATGATGAAATACCCGTAAGCTCCTCAAGAATAAGGGAAGCGCTCACTAAAGGCGATGTCCTCTCTGCCCGAAATATGCTTGGCAGGTGGTTCTCATATGATTTTACCGTAAAGCAAAGCCAAAAACTCGGCAGAACATTGGGTTTCCCTACGATTAATCAATATTTTCCGTCCGATTTTATAGTGCCGAAATACGGTGTATACGCCTCATTTTCACTCGTAAACGAAAAAGTGTTTCCCTCTGTAACAAATATCGGTATGCGCCCTACTATAGGTGACGGTGTAATGGGCAGTGAAACGCATATTATCGGTATTGACGATAATCTTTACGGTGAAAACATACTCGTATCTCTAACACAAAGAATAAGAGATGAAATCTGTTTCTCGTCACTTGAAGAGTTAAAGACGCAAATAGCGTCCGATAAACAAAAGGCTCTAAAAGCTTTGGAGGATATGAATGAAAAAGAGAATTAAAATAGCCCCCTCCCTGCTTTCCGCTGACTATGCAAGGCTTGGGGAAGAAATCAAAGAAATTGAGGCTTTTGGCGCAGATATGCTTCATATTGATGTTATGGACGGTCACTTTGTATCGAATATAACAATAGGCGCTCCCGTTATAAAAAGCATTCGCAAAGTATCTCCTATTCCCTTTGATGTTCATTTAATGGTATCCGACCCATGTGCTTTTATAGATGATTTTTTAGATGCGGGCGCAGATATTATAACAGTACATTTTGAATGCTCCGACAATCCCGCTTTTTTATACGAAGCTATAAAAAAAATAAAAGCCCGTGGGAAAAGGGTTGGGGTTTCGTTAAAACCCCATACCCCGACAGAGGCTGTGTTTCAGTTTTTAGATATTATTGATATGGTACTCGTTATGACCGTTGAGCCCGGTTTTGGCGGTCAAGGATTTATGAGTGATATGCTTCCTAAGATAGCAAAGATACGAGAGAAAAACCAAAATATTGATATTCAGGTGGACGGCGGCATTAACAATAAAACCGCACCGCTTGCAAAACTTTCCGGTGCCAATATTTTAGTTGCGGGAAGCTATATTTTCGGCGCTAAGGACAGGCGCGCCGCTATCAATTCTCTCAGAGAATGATTTTAAGTGCTTGCCGTATTCACTCACCTCTGAAATCTTCGTCATATCAGCATCAACTATATCACAGTATTCACAAAGATTTCTTATAAAATAGTCACTTTGCGTAAGCTTTGGATACACTACTGTATAATAGGCGTCTGATAAAATATAACTGTTAAAGCCTTTATGTCTGCCGCCCATATCCTTTAATATCTCAACGGCGCCTATAAAGCTATCACAATCCTTTGTATAAAGGAGAATAGGCTCTGCCTCTTTTTTCATCACAAGTCTTTTGCTGTTTTTATCATAGCCTGACGACGGCAATACAGTAAAATACAGTACACACCCGCCGTCCTCTAACGGCAGTGCCTCAATAAGCATACGCTCAGCAGGACTTATATCCTTACCAAGCACTCTTTTAGCCTCGTCAAGAAGCGTCCATATTACACGGCGAGTTTCTATATTGGAATAGTCCATATCCTCATATGTAATGTCAAGAGTTTTAAGGTCTGTTCTCGTCAGCTCAACTACTATCTTATCCTCATTTTGAAGTTCGATTTTCAAAAGGCTCCCTCCCAGCTCTTATTACTATCATATTACGCAAACGGCTTGTACACAATGATAACTTTTTGGAATAGTAGGAAAGGAATAGAATAATATTGGCAAAAGAAAGCAGTAGAACTAATTATTCGGGATTTAATAAGGACTTTTTGCTGATGCTCTGGGCACCGCTTTTAATGGCATGGTATTTTTACGGTGAAAGGGCGTTGCGGCTTGCTTTTATTTCGGTTTTGCTTTCGCTTTCTCTTTCATTTATATGTGATTTATTATTAAAGAAAAAAACCTTAATTCTTAAACCGTCTGCAATAGTTACAGGGCTTTTAATATCGCTTATGCTGCCCGCCGGCGCATCTTTTTCTTTACTTTCGGCGTCTGTAGCATTCGCATATATTGTATGCATACTTCCGTTTGGAAACGGAGAGAAACTCCCGTTCGTGCCTGCTGCCGCGGCTATTACTTTCGCCACCGTTTGCAGGACGGCGGCAGTTTTTACTTACCCGTCACTCTCTTACCCCGTAACGGCGGCGGGTGACCCCGCTTTTGTTGAGGGGACTTCTCTTGCATATTCTCTGGCACAAGGAAACTCTATTCATTCCGGTGCTACATCAGTTATAAAAATATTTATAGGTGAATACCCCGGACCTATGGGCGCTACTTGTACGCTCATTCTCCTTGCGGCGGGTGTTTATTTGTTTTTTAGGCATAGAAACAAGTTTTTAATCTTTTTCGGCTATATTCTTTCCATATGCGTCTTTGCGGCTGTTTTCCCCCGTATTCTGACAGGCAGCTATAATTCTGTCGTTATGGAGTTATGCTCCGGAACACTCGTCTTCGCCGGGCTGTTTCTTTTTACACAGCCTTACTGCTCCCCTTCCGGCAATTTATCCGGCTTTCTTTTCGGCATAACTTCGGGGCTTTTAGTAATGCTGTTTCGTAAATTCGGCATATATGAGGACTCGACCTGTTTCGTAGTTCTTATTATGAATGCCCTGTCTCCGCTTTTCACAAAAGCGTTTGATTTGTCACACCGTAAAGAAAATAAAAAGAAAAAAGCGCGTTTATCTTATAAGGAAAGGGCTAAAGAGGCATGATTGACAATAAAACAAGCTTGCGTAAAATTATACGCGAAACATTAATTGTAAAAAATCCGGCGCTTATAGAAGCTGTTGGTTTATTCCCGCTTATCGTTGTTTCCACCTCTGTAAAGTCCTCTATACTCGTTTGTGCGGCAACTTTTTTAATACTCGTAATTAACGCCTTTATTTCCTCGCTTATGTTGAAATCCGTCCCCCGTTATATAAGAGTTGCCATATATGTAATTATCAGCGCCTTTGTACTTTTGCCCCTCACTTACTTATTTTCAGACATTGTGCCGAATGAGGCGGCAAAATTAGGTATTACTATACCTCTAACATGTGTCAGCTCTCTCGTTTCACTCCATTGTGAAAGGTATTATGTAAAAAGTCCTATAAGTGAGACTTTTATTCATTCTGTATTTTCCGGTTTTGGGTATGGCGCTGTCGTGCTTTTAACGGGTGCCGCGCGTGAAATCTTAGGAAACGGTACTTTTTACGGATTTTCCTTTGACCATTCATACAAGCTCCCTATTATGCTATTGCCTTGCGGCGGGCTTCTTACTTTAGGCTTTCTTGCCGCAATACTTAGAATTTTAAGATTAAAGCTCTATCCTCATTATAGGGAAGAGGAAGCGTCTGACATCATAGCAAAGGAGGGACTGAAATGAGTTATATTTTCAGCCTTCTTTCCACTGCCGTTTTAGTAGGCATAGTGCAGAACCTTGTATTTTCAGGCGGGCTTGGTGCAAGTGAGGCTTTACGAATGTCTGTAAAGCCAAAATTGCTTTTAGAATTTTCTGTGTTCATTTCATTGTTTTCCGTTGTGCTTAGCGTTAGCTGTTTCTTCCTTGATACAATTCCTGAATTTAACGAGCTTAACCTTTACTATCACTACATTTCCTACATCGGTATTTTAATAGTGCTATACATCATATCAGTGTTAATAGCGCTCATATTTAAGGCAAGCAAATCTCTCATAAGCCGCCTTGCTGTTGCGGCTTTCAATACTCTTGTTTTAGCAGTACCTATGATAAACCGCCTTTCTGGTTTTACTGTTTATGAAGCAGTTGGCAGCGGACTTGGGGCAGGCGCTGCGTTCGGATTTGCCGTTCTTCTTATGAATATTTCCGCAAAAAGAATTAAAGAGAATGACGATATCCCGGAGGCTTTCAAAGGCTCCCCTGCTTTGTTCATTTATGCCGCTCTCATATCTTTAGGTCTATATGCCCTTTCGGGACGGGCGTTATTAATATAGATTGCTTATTAAATAAAATAAAAGCCGCTTTAAGGCGGCGGAATGGAGTTTTATATGAAGTTTTCAGTTAGTACTTACAGTTTTTCACAGCTAACATCAAGAGGCGAAAAAACTGAAAAGGAGTTAATCGCACTATCTAAAGAAATGGAATTTGACGGTATAGAGTTTGCTGAAATCCACCCTCCGAAAGGAGTTAATAAGGCAGACTATGCTAAAGAGCTACGCGAGGAATGCGAAAGAGTAGGCATAACCGCCGTAAACTATACTATTGGTGCAAATTTTCTTTACCCCGTCGGCGGCTCTGTTGAAGCTGAAGTTTCACGGCTTAAAGACGAGCTTGATATTGCTAAAATCCTCGGCGTATCGGGTATGCGCCATGATGCAACGGGTGGATGGAAAGATAAGGACAGAATGGGAAGAGGCTATAATGAAGCGTTACCCTATTTAATTGAGGGCTGTAAAAAGGTAACGGAATATGCAAAAACTCTTGGCATTCGCACAATGGTTGAAAACCACGGCTATTTCTGTCAAGAAAGCACAAGAGTAGAAAAGCTTATAAACGGCGTTGCTGACGAAAACTTTGGTGTACTCTTTGATATGGGCAACTTCCTTTGTGCCGATGAGGACCCCATTTTTGCAGTCGGCAGGCTTGCTCCTTATGTTTTTCATGTACACGCGAAAGATTTCCACCTAAAAAGCGGTGACAGCATAGCCCCGACAAACGGCTTTTTCCCCTCAAGGGCAGGTAATTTCCTAAGAGGTGCTATTGTAGGTCACGGCTGTGTACCCGTTTTTCAGTGTATGGCAACACTTCAAAGAAGTGGCTATGACAAGTTTATAAGCATTGAATTTGAGGGTATAGAACATGCAGAAATAGGCGTTGAGTGGGGTCATAACACCCTCTTACGCTATCGTGATGTATTGGCGGGTTAACTATGGCGCTTATTTTAGCCTCCGCATCCCCAAGGCGGCGGGAGATTATGAAACTTGCAGGGTACAGCTTTACTGTAATAAACCCAAATGCGAATGAATATGTTCCCGAAGGCTTAAATGCAAGTCAAACGGCAGAGCATTTAAGCCGCATAAAAGCCAATGCCGCTATAAAACTAACAGATAAAAAGGATACAATCATTTGTGCCGATACCATAGTCGTACTTGACGAAAAAGTCCTTGGCAAACCAAAAGACAGGGACGATGCTTTTTATATGCTAAAAACTTTAAGCGGTAAAACACATACTGTTTATACGGGCGTAACGGTCGTAAATAATAGTAACCTTATAACCTTTTCTGAAAAAACACTCGTCACATTTTATGACTTATCACATGATGAAATAAACAGCTATATTGATACTAATGAGCCGTTTGATAAAGCAGGGGCATACGGAATACAAGGGTATGGTTCTGTTCTTGTAAAAGAAATACACGGTGATTATTTTAATGTTATGGGTCTGCCGATAGCGCGCCTGTCAAGAATATTAAAAGAATGCTGTAACTTATAACAACCACAAAAAATGTTGAGGGTACAAATCCCTCAACATTTTTATATTCAACTCTCTTAATAGAATAACCGTTAAAATCAAAACTAATGTTTCCTTTTTTTAATTAGCAAAATAATGCTATTGACTCGAAACCGTCCACCACTGCTCAAGCGTGAACGCGAAAGCGTCTGTAAGAGATGTAACATATGTAGGCATATTGTAATAAAGAGTTAAAAGCTTTTCGTCCTTTATTGTTGCTATAACCTGCACGCCCTTGCAAGTCCACTTAACAGTCGGAATCCGAATACTAATCGTAGAAACACATTTCTCTGAGCGGTTATATGTTCCCTCGCTATCATCTTTAACATTTATTGTAACTGTATACACATCACCTTTTAGTGTACAAACAGCACTTTCAATATCGTCGGGCGAAAGGTCGCATACATATGACTGTTTCTCAACGGGAAATTTATCCTTCATTGAATCCTTTTGACCTGACCCAACCTTCACCTGCTCTCTGTTCTCTCCTTCCTTGAAGCCAAATGTTTGGTACATTGACGGAATTGAACCGCTAATAGCCGTTATTACCTCCTTAGTACGAGTAGCCTCGGCTGTAGAGCTTGATTTGAGCGGATTTGCGGCAGCCTTATAAAAATCAAGAATTTCACTAACGGTATTATACGACTTCATTTTCGGTTTTGATGGCGCAGTGCTTGTTGTTGTAACTTCCCTTTTTGTTGTAGTTACGGGAGAAGTTTCACTT
>LSQX01072962.1_pt1 | contig 17878 bp, 11 predicted proteins | sample 654561 | NCBI WGS metagenome assembly LSQX01 (sample SAMN04489861, study PRJNA283612) | anaerobic digester metagenome | isolation source: 4 biogas reactors fed with cattle manure at either 37C or 55C with and... | place: Denmark: Kongens Lyngby | collected 2014
CACACTATTTTGGACTTGACTAATTTTCATTGACTTTATGTGAGAAAATTACTATTATTAAAATAGATAAATCAGATGAATCGTTAAAGTTATTTATATATAACAGTATAACAGGGAGTTGAGCTAATGGTAACCATTCGGGATATTGCTACTGAGGCAGGAGTTTCTATGGCTACCGTTTCCTACGTGTTAAATGATAAGGGAAATATTAGTGAAGAAACGCGTCAACGAGTGTTGGAAATTGCTGAACGATTGGGCTATAGGCCATCAGGTGCGGCCAGAAGCCTGAAAACCAGAGAGACGCGAAATATTGGAGTTTTTTTGCCGGGTTTTTCAGGCCCTATTTTTGGTGAAATTCTGCAGGCTTTGTATGATGCAGTATCGGTACTGGGATACGAAATTATTGCCTGTTCAACACAGCAATCGGATCGCCTGTTAGTTGAGCGTCATGTTGATGGTGCTATTATATTGAATTCGTTTATAGCGGATAAAACTATTGAACGTCTGCAAAATGCTGATTATCCCATAGTAGTTATGGAGCGGATTGTTGATATGCCTCATGTTTCATGCGTTGTGGCGGATAATGTTTTGGGAAGCTATATGGCTGTAAAACATCTTTTGAGTATTGGCCGAAAAAATATAGCATTAATTGTCGGTAATCCCGAAAGCCATGAAAACAGTCAACGTTTAGAGGGAGCAACGAAGGCTTTAAAGGAAGCTGGCATTAATATTTCAGACGTGCCTATGGTGCATGGTGCTTACAATGAGGAGATAGGCGGGCATGCTATGTCTACAATTCTTGAAAGCGGTAAGGAAATAGACGGGGTTTATTGCTTTAACGATGAAATGGCTATTGGTGCCATAAAGACAGCAATTAAGGCCGGAAAAGCTGTGCCTGGGGATATTGCCATAGTTGGGTTTGATGATATAACAATGTCCAGATATATAAATCCATCCCTTACTACTATCCGAATAGACAAGGTAAGGTGGGGCCACATAGCTGCGACAACTCTTATAGATATGATCAAAAATAAAACTAAGGGCAGATTGATTACAATTCCCGCAGAGCTGATAATCCGTCAAAGCACAGCTGCTCTGACTTCTGTGTATGCCAAAGCTGCTATTGCCAAAGGTTAATTTATATTATTGAATATTACAGGGGATTAACTGGCATGTATTCAATAAAGAAAACATAAGATAAAGAACGGAGAAAAATACTTGACACAAAAAAAGGCAAAGTTTATAATTAAGTTAAACGATTAATTTAGATAATTAAACAGGTTAAAAAACAGTTTGATTTGTTTGTTTTTCTTGCTTATCTTCAAAGTCATTTATCATCTATGCATTTATATTTTTTACATGAGGGACGGATAAAATGGTTTCAACACAGCTATTTATCAGCTGTGAGAAACAAATAAAAATTAAATAAATAAGGGGGAATAACCACATGAGAAGAAGATTATTCCTTTTAACGGCGTTATTGTTAGTTGGTGCAATGTTGCTGACAGCATGTGGTGGTTCTACGAGCGGCACCGATGCGCCGGACACCAGTGATAAGCCTGGCACCAGTGAGCCTGATGAGAAAACACAAGATGAAGCCGATGCTGATGTAGATCCGGTTGAAACAGAACCGGTTGTCATCAAATGGGCTACTTGGGAAAACGCAGTTATGGCGAGGGAAATGGCTGAAAAATTCAGCGAGAAGAACCCTGATATTATTGTTGAGGTACAACATGCAGGCTGGTTTGGCAACGATGTTCTTACTAAATGGGCCGCTTCCGGTGAAATGCCAGATGTATTTGCAGTAGAGAATCCATTCCTTGGCATCCAGAACGGATGGTTTTATGATTTAAAACCTTTCATAGATCAGGAGGCAGAACCAAAGTTTTATCCGAACTTCATAGAAACCGGCACCTATAAAGGCAAGGTTTACATGCTTCCGAGCTACATATATCTACATGGAATTCTTGTAAACAAAACTTTGCTTAAGGCTAACAATATTCCCATACCGGATTATGGTTGGACCATTGAGGATTACAAAAATATCCTTATTGCCACAACAGAGGGCGATATGATTGGCACAAATACTATTACCGAACTGCCCAAGCACATCCCTCCACAAATGAATGATAATCTTGGCTGGGGCTGCTGGGATGGAGAAAAATATGTTTTAGGGGAAGAGTGGATCTCCGCAGTAAACTTTCAAAAGGAATTACATGATGCAAAAGTCTATATTTATCATGTTGAAGAAGGTCTCCAAAATCCATGGGAATTGGAGGAAGGCCCCGAACGGGATGCTGCTTTCGAAGCCATTAAGAATGCATATAAAGAAAAATTTGGTGAAGAAGATGCCTACAGCGTTTGGTTGAAGGGCAATGCTGCGACCTGGATGGAATTCTCCTGGGGGCTGGCCTTTGAAGGAAACGAGAAATACAGCGGTTTTGATTGGGATTATTACCCCTTTCCGGTTGTAGAGAGAGGCGATGTATCAAGGCCGGGCATTGTCTGCGATTCAGTAGCCATGCTGGCAAATACCGAGCATCCGGAACAAGCATATAGGTTTATAAAATACATTTCCTTTGACCCGCAAGCCTTTGACGACAGAGTAGATGTCATTGAAAATTACGATCCAGAAGAAGCGAAGAAAAAGTATTCTGATCTGACAGAGGATGTGTTCCCCGATTATTTCACATTCGGACATATACCTGCAATAAATGATCAGGATATCAGAGACAGATGGTGTGATTATAACAATGTGAAGCCGGGTTTAAGGTATATGCTGGATAATATGGACACCGGCTATATTGATGGCTTCAAATATGTACCGGATTTTGATACGGCTTACCACAAAACAATAGAGAAAGCCGTTATAGAACAAGTCTGGACAGGACAGAAAACTGCTGCTGATTTAGCAGCTGAGCTTGAAATGAAAGCAAACGAGATAACACAAGAGGCAATTTCTTTGATGGGCGACTAATGATAAACTGGCCAGTGATAAAGTGATAGGATGACTAATAATAAAATTATGTGTAATAGGTGCATAAACACTCATGCACCTATTACACATAATTTAAAAGTTAACCTTTTAAATTTAAATCCAGGCACAGTTACAAGGAATTTTTCCTCGAAGGGATGGAAAAAAGTTGAAAAAATTAACTGCGCAAGTGCTCGGTTTAATGTTGTTATTTGCTATGGTATTTAGTTATACCTGGAATATAGCATATGCTGACGCTGGTATTGTAGAACAAAACTATTATGAAGTGCTTACCAGTTCAGACGTTGTAATGGCAAGGGAAGGCGGGGTTACCATTGAACCCGCCCAGTATATGGCGGAGGACAGTATTGGAGTTGAACTGCTTCCTGCTCATCAAAGCCATGATTATGGAGACAGCGTATTATTTTTGTCACCCGATGCCTCTGTATCTTTTGAAGTTAACATCCCAAAGGCAGGCTGTTATCATATAATAGTCGATTACTACATACCGGAAACCATAATGGATAATCTAAATATTTCCCTGCAGATTAACGGTGAGTATCAATTTTATGAAAGCAGAAATATCAAGCTTTCGGCTCTTTGGAAAGACTCCACTAAGGAATATAAAAAGGACGAATATGGCAATGATATATTTCCTTCTCCGGAAAGGATATTCAAATGGCAAAGAGCCGCTTTAAATACTATGAAATATAATTTATCAACACCACTTGCATTTAAATTCAACGCAGGTCTGAATAATTTAAAAATAGAAAATAATCAGGTTCCGGTCATGTTGGGCAACATAACAATATCCCCTGAGATAAACGTTCCATCCTATGCCCGGTACAAGGAGCAGCATGCGGATAAGCCCGTTATAGAAAAAGGCTTTCTGACTATCCAAGGTGAGGATTATTCAGCAAAATCCGAATCATACATAAGAGGCGAAAAAAGCAATGATCATAACGCCACACCATATGATGCGGCAAAAAAGCGGATTAATTTTTTAGCTGCTGAAACTTGGTATGAGCCCGGTGAAGCCGTAACCTATACCTTTGATATAAAAGAAGCAGGACTTTATACCCTGCATTTTAAATTTAAGCAATCCCTCAGAAAGGATTTGCCTGTATTTAAGCGTATATATATTGATGGTGAGGTCTTATTTAAGGAGCTATTGGATTATGCTTTTCCATATACAGGTGAAAGATATCAAAATGAGACATTAACTGTTGATAATGAAAAGGCTTATATATATCTGACTGAAGGGACGCACACCCTTACTCTGGAATCTACTGCATCGCCCTATTTCGAAACCAATGAAAATTTGCTTAAAGTGATAAATATGATAAATGACATTGCTTTGGAAATTAAGCTTATTACAGGTGGAAAGGTAGATAAGGAGAGGGATTGGCATATTATACAATATGTTCCGACTTTAAGGGATGATTTGATTAAATGTGCTGATATATTGAGCGAAGAGTATGAAAAGCTTTCTCATATTGCAAGGAAGACAGATAGTTATGTATTGTCCAGCTTAAAAATGGCAATAGACTTTTTAAAGAGATATGCAGATGAACCTGATAAGCTGGTAAATAATTTAGATCGGCTGTATTTAGGCGGCGATTCAATAGCCCAGCAAATAGCATTGATAATCCCAGAAATGCTATATCAACCCTTGGCAATTGATTGTATTTACATTACCGGTGATAAGGAGGAACTACCTGTTCCTAACAGCAGTGTTATTACCTCATTAATTGAAGGGACAAAAAAATTCTTCTTATCCTTTGCACCTGACAGGGACATAAACCAAAATATCGAAAGAAATAAATTGAATGTATGGGCCAATCGTTCTATACCACATATTGAGGTTTTGAGAGAAAAAATCCGAAGTGAATTTACTCCATCGACCGGTATAGAAGTAAATCTTTCCACGATGCCGGACGAACAAAAACTTCTTTTGGCAAATTCCGCCGGAAGGGCGCCGGATGTTGTTATAGGTGGCACCTCCTACCGGCCCTTTGACTTTGCACTGAGGGGCGCACTTTATGATTTAAGAAAATTTGAAGACTTTAAGGATTTTATAAAAGGGTATCCATCGGAGATGTTTATACCCTTTGCCATTGGTGATAGCTGCTATGCAGTGCCGGAAACTGTCAACTTTAGCCTTTTATATTACAGAAAGGATATACTTGAAAAGCTAAAGCTGGAAGTTCCCGATACCTGGGATGATGTGGTGGAAATGCTTCCGACCTTATCCCGTTATGGTATGAGTTTTAATACCCTTATTGCCAATGTCGGTGCCTTAAAGCATTTTGGTGCTACCGTTCCCTTTATTCATCAGTTTGGTGGGGAGATATATGCACCTGACGGCTCGGAGGTTGCTTTTGGTAATCCTAATACTTTAAAAGCGTTTACCTTTATGACTGATTTATATACAAAATACAGCTTACCGGAAAATATATCAAATTTTTATAATAACTTTAGATATGGTATAACCCCAATAGGTATATCTGACTTTAATACCTATATTCTCCTTAAGAATGCTGCACCGGAAATAGCTGAGCAATGGGGAATAGCACCCAGCGTTGGTGTGGCCGACGGACAGGGCAATATACTTAGATATCAACCTGCCGTAAACACTTCCTGCTTTATAATGAAAAGTTCAAAGTGCCCGGAGGAAGGCTGGGAATTTATAAAATGGTGGATGAGTACTGAAACCCAAGTGTCTTACGCAAATGAAATGCAGTTGAGGTATGGGCCGGAGTATATATGGAATTCGGCCAATCTCCAGGCTTTTTACCAATCCTCCGTCATAGACAGAAATGACAAGCAAGTTATAATGGAACAATTTAAGCATATAAAGGAAATACCGAGAAACCCGGCATATTTTGCGGTAGAGCGTGAGCTGTCCAATGCGTGGAACAAGGTGGTGTTCAACGGAATGGCGCCCAGAATAGCAATAGACCAGGCTATTATCCTTTCTAACAGGGAGATTAGTAAAAAGCTTAAAGAATTTGGGTATATGGATAGCCAGGGGAATCTGGTTAAGGCTTTTGAAACTATAACTGCCGAGAAAATCGATGGATGGAGGGAGTGAAATATATGCAGGGCAAGCTGGAAGGGGCAGTAAATGTTAAGCATGGATTGGGCAAGGAACGCCATAGTGACTTTGCAATACCTGTAATGCTGGCCCCCTACGGTGTTCTTTTCATTACATTTATCGCAGTACCCGTTGTTATTGCTATTTTATTATCTCTTACATATTTCAACACAGTAGAGGCCCCCAGGTTTGTAGGGTTGAATAATTACGTAGCGATTTTAACCCAGGATGAGGTTTTTCTGAAGTATGTTCTGCCAAATACCATTAAATATTCCCTTATAGTTGGGCCTGTAGGATATATATTGCAATTTTTGCTTGCCTGGATCCTGGCACAAATACCGAGATGGCCAAGAACCGTTTTTGCATTAATTTTCTACTCTCCATCCATGACGTCAGGTGTTGCCATGGCTGTTATCTGGAGGGTTATATTTTCAGGTGATCAATTTGGCTATTTGAACAGTTTATTATTAAGCTTAAACCTTATTGAAAAGCCGATTCAATGGCTTCAAAGCCCGGATTATCTTATGAATATCATGATAATAGTTGCCCTTTGGGGAAGCATGGGAATTGGTTTCCTTGCTATGATGGGCGGTATTTTAAACATAGATACTGAGATTTATGAGGCGGCCTATATTGATGGTATTAGAAACCGCTTTCAAGAGATTATATATGTTACCATCCCCTCGGTAAAGCCTCAGATGATGTTTGGAGCGGTTATGGCTATTGTAAATGCATTTAGTACGGGTAATATCGGAGTTCAGCTGACAGGCGCCAATCCTACTCCTCAATATGCCGGCCAGTTAATGATTAACCATATAGAAGATTTTGGTTTTCTCAGATACGATATGGGCTATGCAGCGGCGTTGTCTACCCTGCTGCTGCTGATTATTTACTGCTTTTCGAAGATAGCAAATAAATTGTTCATTAGTAAAGATTAAAGGAGACAAGTGTGCAATGAGATATCAAGGTACAAAAATTGATCCATCCCGCTTCGACAGAAGCCAGATAAAATTTTTCGTAATATTATCTATACTCAGCGTTTTCATGGTTTTGCCTATTATTTATATTATATCGACAGCTTTCAAGCCCATGGAAGAGCTGTTTGCCTACCCCCCGAGATTTTTTGTAAGGAGGCCTACCCTCGACAATTTCCGAAACCTATTTGGTGTTGTTTCATCGTCAGGGATACCCTTATTCAGGTATCTTTTCAACTCCGTGATGTCTTCCTTGGCAATGGTATTTATCTCTGTCTTTATTTCAGGCATGGCCGCATATATCCTGTCAAAAAAGAGATTTAAAGCTAAGAATATTCTTTTTGAAATTAATACTATAGCCCTGATGTTTGTGCCAGCTGCAGTGCAGATTCCCAGATATCTTATTGTAGAAAAGCTAGGGCTTATAGACACTTTTATGGTTTTGTTTTTACCGCTGATTGCAATGCCCGTCAATGTGTTTTTGATCAAGCAATTTGTCGATCAGGTGCCCGACTCTCTGATTGAAGCGGCCAATATCGATGGTGCCAATGATTTCTATATACTGTTCAGAATCGTAATGCCTATAATCAAGCCGGCGTTAATAACGGTAGCCATATTGGCCTTTCAAACAGCTTGGAATACTCCGGAGCCGTCATCCTTTTATATAAATGATGATGCCAAAAAAACCTTTGCTTTCTATATGCAGGCAATAACCTCCCAGACAACGGGAAACATTGTAGAGGGGCAGGGTATAGCAGCGGCAGCATCCCTTATATTGTTTATACCTAATGTCATTATATACATATTAATGCAAAACAAAGTTATAAACACCATGGCCTATTCGGGTATTAAGTAGGGGGTGTGCATGTTGAAAGGCTTGGTTGCAGCTTTGCTGGCGCTATTCGTGCTATTGATACCAAATTCAACCATGTATGCATCGAACAATACACAGTCTACAAGCTACACATATACCTTCTCTATAAATGGCGAGATCGAGATATCACAGGATGCTTATCTTCCGGCAGCTTTATATCTGGATTTAGGACTAAGTGACCCCCAGGATTTATATATTGCCGGCGACAGGATGTATATTGCCGATAAAGGCAATAAACGCATATTGGAGGTAGACTTGTCAGATAATTCTATACGTTCCATTGGTGAGGGTGTTCTCAATCAGCCTACAGGCGTATCTGTAGACAACAATGGCAGAATATACGTTGCTGATTATGGTAATGAAGAAGCCTATAGATTTGACAAGGAGGGTAATCTGGAATTTACCTTTAAAAAGCCTGCCACCCCCAACTTTGGCAGAAACGAGGGCTTCAAACCAGTTAAAATTACCCATGCTGATGATGGTGGAGTGTATATAGTCAGTGAAGGCACAATCGCAGGTATTATTCATCTGAACGGAACGGGAGACTTTCTAGGCTATTTTGCTTCTAACGAAGTCAAAGTAAGTTTTTTTGAGAAACTGCAGGATTTTTTCTTAACTGCAGAGCAGAAAAAATCCTTTCTTTTCAGAACACCTCCATCCTTTGGCAATATCTTTCGCGGGCCTGACGGACTTATATATACAGTTAACAAAGGAAAGGACGTTAATATAAAAAAGCACAGCATAAATGGTTTAAATATGTTTGCCAATAAACGTTTTAACATTAAGCTTCAGGATCCGACTGATATTTTTGTAACCCAGGATGGGCGTATTTACGTTTTACAAGGTGATGGCCATATAGCCGAGCTGACCAACGATGGTGATTTGATATGTATATTTGGGGGAAACTCCAACAAGACCGATAGAGTAGGGCTGTTTGAGGTACCTACCGGTATCGCCGTTGATAGCTCAAACAGAGTATATGTTCTGGACGGGCAAAAGGGAATAATACAATTATTCGAGCCTACAGCCATACAGTCAGGCATACATAAGGCATTGGTGGATTATAATAACGGCCGGTATGCCGAGAGCAGAAGAATATTTGAAGAGGTATTGATATTCAACAGTTCATCCTTTCTCGCCCATTTGTATATGGGTAAGCTTCATATGCAGGATGCAAAGTATGAGAAAGCTATGAAGCATTTTAGGATAGCAAATGTAAGGCCTGAATATTCAACTGCATATTGGGAGGTACGAAATATTTGGCTGCAGGAGAATTTGGCCTCAATATTGTTGTTCTTGATATGTGTGTCTGTCTTGGTATCTATAATTAAATTTATCGATAGGAGGAAGCGTATCTTTGATCCGATACGCAGGTTCAAGGAAAGGTTGTTAAGGAATAAATTCGTCTTTGATATTGCCAATATAAAGTATGCAATGTTTCATCCCATAGACAATGCCTATGATATAAAAGTAAACACACGGGGCTCTGTTGCGGCTGCATCCTTTATATATATATTAATATTTATACTGCTGGTATTTAAGCAGGTAGGAAGCGGCTTTATTTTTTCCGTGGATATTAATAAATACTCTATAGTATACACACTCATAAGCTATGTGGTTATAATTGGTCTGTTTATTATATGCAATTACCTGGTAGGCTCCATCCATGATGGAAATGGTACTATAAGAACCTTATATATTGGCTTGGCTTATAGCTTTTCACCGGCTATTTTCATTATGCCCTTTGTTATACTGGTTTCAAATTTTGCCACTTTTAACGAGGCCTTTTTTATCTGGGCAGCGGATACTTTTGTGTTATCATGGTGCGCCATCAGTATTATCTTGACCGTTATGGAGCTTCATGAGTATGATTTTAGGCCTACTATTGGCAATTTGCTGCTAACCCTGTTTTTGATGATAGTAGTTATTTTGGCAGCGTCTATGCTGTATTTGTTCGTAAAGCAGATATGGGATTTTGTTTCTGAATTGATCGCGGAGGTGTTGCTGCGTGCCAAAGCATAAGACCAAAATTGTTAAACTGATTATAGTTGTAGCTGTCAGCTGCTTGTTTTATATAACAGCCTTAAGTGAAAATCTGACTGATGAAACTAATACTAATATAAATGAGGCAAGGACACAATTAACAAGCTCCCGCATACCTGCTTCTGATATCCAGGGTTCTGCCCGGGGGGATGAAATTATGTCTGAGGATGAGCTTGTGGCACGTAATGCCAACTTTGAGCTATACATCAACACAAATAGGTTGATATTAAAACTAAAGGATCTGTCCAATGGTTATGTATGGTCCAGCGCACCAAAAGAGGAAAGCATGGGGTCCTTGAATGCTGAATGGCAGAAAATAGCTACTTCTCTTGTAGTAATAGAATATTTTAATACTTCAGGTTCCATAACCCGCGCTCCCCTGAATTACAACAGTGGGAATAAGCCTGAGATAACCAGAACTGATAACGGATTTTCGGTTCAGGTGGATTACCCCAATGCAGATATCAGCCTTACTGTTGACGTTGAACTAAAGGAATACGGAATCAATATCAGTATACCCGATTCAGGAATAATACAAAGTGGTAAAAACATACTTCACAAATTATATGTAATGCCCTTTTTGGGTGCTGTCAGAGGAGATGATGTACCTGGCTATGTGCTTATACCTGATGGAAGCGGTGCCTTAATCAGGTTCAGTAAACCGCGTACTTATATATCAACCTTTTCAGAAAGAGTATACGGTACTGATCTGGGAATGACCCGTTTATCCTCACAGGTTTCGACAGCAAGCCAAACCGATAAAATGAGGCTTGGCATGCCGGTATTTGGCATTGCCCATGGCAGCAGGCAAAACGCTTTTCTGGCAGTGGCCGAAAGCGGCGATGAATATATGAATATACTGGTCAGTCCTGCCGGTTCTACTATTGATTTTACCTGGAGCTGTGCCAACTTTGTTTATAGGGACCAATACATTCAGCCTACCAGTAAAACCGGGGGTGGCTTTACCGTCATGCAGCCTCATACCAATCCGGTTAATGTGTCAATGGATTACATATTTTTATCAGGTGAGGATGCGGACTATGTTGGAATGGCAAAGGCATACAGGGCCAGGCTTCAAGCTATGGGTATCCTCAAAAAATCTGTTGTTCCTGATACTCCCATTAGGTTAAAGCTGGAGGCCTTAATGGCAGAGCCTGCGAGGGGAATTATAGGTAACAGGCTTGTAACGATGACCCGGCTTTCCGATATAGAGACCTGGATAGATGAGCTGGCCGGCTTAGGTGTCACTGATATTTCATTGGTCCTTTGGGGCAGTGAAAAGGGCGGTGTAAGCGGCCATAAACTGGATTCTGTCAAACTTGAATCCAAGGTGGGTACATTAAAACAGTTAAAAGCCTTACAGGAGAAATTAAGTTCTATGGGTTGTGAGCTGATTTTCAGGAAGGAAATTCATGGTGGGTATGAAGGACAGATGGATAGGAGCCAGCTAGCACACCATATAGATGGTGGTGTTATAAGTAAAACAGATAGATCCAAACCCATGTTTGACACCGTGTACTATCAAAATATCAATAAAATGGAAAACATCCTCAATCAGTTTGCAAAAAACAAAAATATTATAGACAACTTAGCCCTAAGCGGTGTTGCTACAAATTTATTTTCGGACTTCAGGCGTAACAATAAAGTATATCGAAATGAGGCGAAAGACAGGATTGTGGAGCTGTTGGCCAAAGCCAGCAATGACTTGAATACCCTGGCCCTATATGATCCCAATGTTTATGCCCTGAAATACGCAGATGCTGTATACGATGTGCCAATGCAGCATTCCCAGTTTGCTTTTGAAACTGATACAGTACCCTTTGTACAAATAGTTATGAGTGGCAGCATTGAGTATTATGCACCGCATCTGAACTTTGGCACTAATAACATCGATGATGTTTTAAAGCTTATAGACTACGGTGCATATCCATCCTATGTTCTTACGGAAGAATATTCCAGCGAATTGGCTGCTACCAACCTCAATTATATATATTCTTCTCAATACAGCAATTGGAAAGACAGGATTGCCAATACCTACAAGTATATCAATGATATTTTGTCAAAGGTAAAGGGGAAAGCCATAGAAAAGCGTACAATTCCTGAGGATGGTATAGTTATAGTGGAGTATGAGGATGGCACCGAAATAGTTGTCAATTATACTAATAATACTTGGGAATATGAGACAATAGAGGTACCGGGTAAGTCAGCCAAAATAGTAAGGTAGGTGTGATAAAGTGGGCGGAGGATTAAAATTATCTGACAAGAAGCAGTGGATAGGACTGATTTTTGTTTCTCCCTGGATTTTGGGATTCCTGCTCTTTACCATTTTTCCATTGCTCACCACGGTGGTGTATAGCTTTTGTACAGTCAGATTTAAACTAAAGGGAATCGAGATGACATTTGTAAATATGAAAAATTATACCGATGTACTTTTTAAAGATCCCGGGTTTAAGCTGGCTTTGCCTAAGTATTTTGTAGATCTTTTTTGCTTTGTACCTATGGTATTAGTTTTTTCAATAATGCTTTCCCTTTTGCTAAATACTAAACTGAAGGGGCGTCGGTTTTTTAGAGCATTGTTCTTTCTGCCGGTTATTATTATCAGCGGGCCTGTTGTTGAAAATCTGCAGGTTATGGGGGCTGCCGGCCTTCCGGGCCTGGGGAAATTTCCAATTTATAAATTTATACATGATTCAATTCCCAATTTTATAGCGGCACCCATTTTATATGTTTTTGATAATGTAGTTCTAATATTGTGGTATACAGGCGTTCAGACCTTGATCTTCCTGTCTGCCATGCAAAAAATAGACAGAAGTATATATGAGGCCTCAATGGTGGACGGCGCATCAAATTGGCAGTGTTTTTGGAAAATCATCATTCCAACCATAAAGCCCTTTATATTTTTAAATGCTGTCTATACTATCGTGGATGTTTCAATGTCTGCCTTGAATCCGATTATCACCGAAATAAAGAAAGGCATGTTTGATATCAAAAAAGGTTTTGGGTTTGCTTCAGCAGCATCCTGGATATATTTCATTATCATTTTATTGGCTATCCTGCTTTCATATTTATTATTTGGAAGGGAAAGGGAATAAGCTGTTATTTACAAAAACAAAGAAGGGTGGGTTACCTTGGTAGGCAATAGTGTTATAACAAAAACCGCTAGAAAGCTGAACGTTGGCAAAATACATATAAGGAATACAGTTTCCCAAATGTTTCTTTATTTAATAATGATATCTGTAGGCTTTATATTTCTATATCCCATATTGGTAATGACAGCTGAGAGTGCCAAGGATGTGTATGACCTGGTAAATCCTTTGGTAAAATGGTTTCCAACAAAGATATATATAGCCAACTTTACAAGGGCATGGAATGTATTGGGGGGCTTTAAGACCCTTTTAACCTCGGGAGGATATATGCTGCTGGTTGCCGTATGCCAAACACTGTCTGCAGCGGTAATAGGTTATGGGTTTGCCAAATTTGATTTCAAATTAAAAAGGCCTTTATTTCTATTAATGATTTGTACCTTCATAATACCTCCTCAGGTTACTTTTTTGCCTCAGTATCTTATGTATAAATCTTTTGGCATGCTGAAGAGTATCATGCCCTTTTTGCTTCCTGCCTTGCTTGGTCAGGGTATTAAAAACACCATATTTATTTTGATTTATTACCAGTTCTTCAGGATGATACCTAAAGCCTTGGATGAGGCGGCTGAAATAGATGGGGCGGGTTTCCTCCGGGTTTTCGCAGGTATCAATCTGCCCTTAGCTGTGCCTGCCACTGTAGTAGTGTTTATATTCTCATTTGTATGGCATTGGAATGAGACCTACCTTGCTGATGTATACTTTGAAGGTACCATAAGAACCTTTCCTCTGGCATTAGTAAAGTTTACTGAGTATTTTCAAAAGCTCTATCCCATTGATGATCCCAACAATCCCTTGTTAAGAATGAATGAAGGCGTGCGTATGGCAGGTACTGTGTTATGCGTTTTGCCTCTTATACTAATGTATATATTGATAGAACCCAAATTAGTCGAAAATCTGGATCGTGTAGGTATTACTGGTGAATGAGGGGGGGGATCGGGATTTGACTGAAATCAGAGATAAGAGGATTATTATTGACGGCAAGCCGGTAATAATAATGTGCGGGGAAATTCATTATTTCAGGCTTAAGCGCCATGAATGGCAGGACCGTATAGAAAAGCTTAAAGCGGCAGGTTGCAATGCTATTGCTTCCTATATCCCGTGGATATGTCACGAGCCTGTGGAAGGGCAGGTTGATCTTTATGGTAATACCCGTCCGGAGCTGGATTTGGATGCATTTATAAGGCTGTGTGAGGAAAATGATTTGTATATTGTTTTGCGCCCCGGCCCGTTTATAATGGCCGAGATGAAAAACGAGGGAATACCTTTCTGGGTTTATGAAAAACATCCGGAGATTGTTCCTGTCACCTGGGACGGAAAGCCTGTTACCACTAAAACGATAGATTATCTTGCCCCTGGTTTTTTACAGGAGGTACGCAAATGGTATAAGCACGTTATGCCATTGATAGCAAAATATATTTATCCCAATGGCGGCAAGATCATTGGAGTACAGTTAGATAATGAGATTGGTATGCTTTCCTGGGTAAGCAATTCTCCTGACCTTACGGATTTTGTTTTAGAGGATTTTGCAAGCTGGTTAAAAAACAGATATTCGGCTGATGAGCTGGCGAAGCGCTACCCTATTGATTTTGATGATTTTGAAGATTATTGTGAAAAAATACGTTCGCCACAGGAGGAGTATGCAGTCAGGCTTTTACATGATCTTGGATACTATATGCGAAACCGTTATGCCCGATATGTGAATATCCTCAGCAGCTATGCACGGGAATTTGGCATAAAAGGTATACCCTTCTTTATAAATATCCATGGTACCGGTGGCGGCCGTGGTTTAACATATCCTATAGGTGTAAGCCAATTGTACGAAAGCTATGCCGGTAAGGAAGGCTTTATCTCGGGTTCAGATATATATCTTGGAGATCTTACTATGAATAATTTCCAGGATTTATACCTGATAAATGCCTTCACTGATGCTGTGAACTCTCAGGATCAGCCACTGACATGTCTGGAGTTTGAATGTGGTGACGGCAACTATGGTTGCACACTAGGTGGGCGTTATGATCCTTCCGCTGCTGACTTTAAAACCAGAATGTGCATTGCTCAGGGCAATAGGATGTTAAACTACTATCTTTTTGCCGGTGGTACAAATTATGTATTGGAGCCTAAGCCAAATGACGGCAATAATAGGATTGCCTTTACAGGGCAAAGGCACGGTTTTGCCGCCCCAATAAGCCCGGAGGGTGAGCTTAACTATACCTATTTCCGGATGGCAAGGACAATTAAGGCTGTAGGAGCTGTTTCGGACAAATTGGCTGATATGGATGAGGAACGTGACGGGGTTTTCTTTGCCTTTATACCCGACTATTATATGACAGAATATTATTATCCTGGAAGCACAAAATCAAAGGAATTTGTTCAGAATCTTGAACAGCGCCGCTCGGGCAGTGCATGGGAGATTGTAGCGCGAGCAATGCTTAACATTAATTATCGGTTTGGTTCAATTGATGTACAAAATAGGCCTTTGGATCCCAAGACAACACCATGTCTTGTCATTCCATCAGGTGCATATATGAGTATGGATCTTCAAATAAAATTGGCTGACTTTTTAAAAGGGGGAGGAAATGTTTTATTCTATGGCGAGCTGCCTGTACTTGACATGGAAGGCAACCCCTGTACCGTACTTGTTGATGCGCTGGGTGTCCGGGTTTCAGATTTTCACAAAGCAGGCAGATTTTATTATCTGTCGGTTTATGCCGATGGATGGGCAGCGCCTCGTCCTGAAATTCGAGTAGGATACGCCCAGACCTATAAGCTGGAAAAGGGAGAAGCGATAATGCGTGTAGCAGGCAATGATGAGATTTGCGGCTTTGATGTAACAGTGGGCAATGGCAGGGCAATCGTCTTGGGAACCAATTATAACTGTGATATATCATTATTTAAGGCTATTCTGGAAAGGTTAGGCCAAAAGCCGGGCCTTTATCAGGATAACCCCTATTATGGTATATTTATGACCTCCACTGCCAACAAATATGGGGAGCGCTTTATCCATTTATTAAACCTTGATGGCTTTGAAAAGGAATTCAATATATTTGACGATGATACTCCTATGTTCGAGGGTAGCAAAATAAGCCTGCAGCCCAGGGAAGGGGTTATGCTGCCGATAAATGTACAATACGGTGACTTTAAGATTATTTATTCAACTGCAGAAATAATGGGAGTAGATAAAGACAAAATAAGGTTTCGCTTGACACAAAAAAGTGATAAAATATGTCTGGACACGGAAAGGGGATTATTGCCGAGTCAGGAATATAAGGTTGAGAAAAAGGGCGGTAAAACCTACATAATCTCTTTAAAGGATGCCAGGGCTGATGATCAGCTGGAGCTATGTTTTGCCAATTAAATTATGCAAATTAATAGTATTAATGTGTTTGACATATAGTTATTTAACTTAAAAATTTAATATAATATAATATATAGTATAGACAAGCATTAATTACATGGTGGGACGACGTTGAAAAGATCCTATTCTGCATCTGATATACGCACCAGGAACTTTCGCTTGGTCTTTGATCTGGCCAGGCAGGAAGGGGAGGTACTGAGGCCGGACATATCCATCCGTACAGGTATGACACCGCCTACAGTAATGAAGGTAGTCCAGTCCTTTTTAAGCAGAAATATACTTCAAAACGCTGGTGAAGTAAACACCTCTCTGGGTCGCAAGCCTACAAAGCTGGTTTTTAACCCCAATGCAGCCTATGCCATTGGCGTCCTATATGAGGGTAATGAGCTGCGCACCGGCCTGGTCAATTTGGCCGGCGAAATTATAGATAGTATAAAGTTATCCATGGCTAATACCTTTTCTGATGAATCTAAAGAGAAAATACTCAGCTGTATTAAAGGGCTTATTGAAAAAAATAGGGGGCCCATCCTTGGTATAGGTTTAGGAGTCCCGGGTGTTGTTAATACTAAAAGGAATATTATAGCCTTTGCACCTTTAATAGGGATCACATCTCCCTATGATTGTACCCGGCTATGCAGTGAAATAACCAGTAAAACCGGCCTTCCCGTCATTATGGACAATGATGTTAATTTAGCTGCAGTAGGTGAATTTGCAGTGCGAAAGCTGACCAGCAGTGATGATCTGCTCTATATCTCTATCGGGACCGGTGTTGGTGCTGGTATTATGTTAAATGGCAAACTGCGCAGAGGTGCCCGGTATTTGGCTGGTGAGCTAGGCTATGCTGTAAAAGATACCAGTTACAGAGTGGAGCGGGATAAGCCTGGTTGGCTGGAAAGTCAAATTGGGCAAAAGGCCTTAAAGGATAGGTTTAATTGGCAAGGCTACGATAGAGCGCAAAAGCTACCGGAGGGCTTGGTTGATTATTTAGTGGAGAACCTGGCACCGCCCGTAGCAAATTTGGCAACCCAATTGGATATTAAGGAGATAGTCATCGGCGGCATGGCGGCAGATGCCATTGGGAAGATACTGAGGGACAAACTCCAGGAAAAGATAGACATGCTTTCCTTGGAAAATACAAATATAAGTTTATCTATATGTTCTGATTCAGGGGTTACCGGTGCAGCAATGATTGCCATAGAAAACAACCTTGATAATTGGCTAAACGAAAGGGAAGGGTAATTGATTTTAATGAATGTAAAAATATTTTCAGATTATAAATTATTTTATCTTTAAAGCCTTTAACAGGCTGAATATATTGCCTACTTAATTAATAACCTTAAATAAATAATGGCAAATTATTTTATACGAGCATTCCTGTAATGAATTATTTGGACTTTGAGAATTAAAAAACCTCCTGC
>LSQX01096764.1_pt2 | contig 17876 bp, 12 predicted proteins | sample 654561 | NCBI WGS metagenome assembly LSQX01 (sample SAMN04489861, study PRJNA283612) | anaerobic digester metagenome | isolation source: 4 biogas reactors fed with cattle manure at either 37C or 55C with and... | place: Denmark: Kongens Lyngby | collected 2014
TGAATCCTATTGGTGGTATCTTTGGCATATACGAATTGATGCCTGCGTTTATTATCTCCTGCATCACAATCGTTATTGTTTCCCTGGCTTCCAAAGAACCTTCTGTAGAAATACAGAATGAGTTTGAGAAGGCAAAGTTGGATCAAACCGTAGCAGCGAGTTAAAGCAGCCCTTGTTAATGACAATTTATCCGATATAATCAAAGATGAACGATACTGAAATGCCGATTATTATGCACAGAGAAACTGAACAAGCAGGACCTTCTGCTTAGGTGTCAGTAGAAAGGGTGGAAAAATGCTTAAGGAATTTAAGAAATTCGCCGTTAAGGGAAATGTGATTGATCTGGCTGTTGGTGTTATTATTGGAGGTGCTTTTGGCAAAATAGTCACTTCACTGGTTAATGATATGATTATGCCGCTGTTTGGTGTCATTCTTGGAAAAGTGAATCTGAAGCAGCTGAAGTGGATTGTGCAGCATGCAGATGAGAGCGAGGGAGTGTCCGAGCTTTCTGTGATGTATGGTAGCTTTTTGCAGAATATTGTAGATTTCTTAATAATATCGATTTCAATATTTCTGTTTGTTAAATTATTGGACTCGATGAAGAAAAAAGAGGAAAAAAAGACTCCGGAGCCGCCAAAACCCTCCAAGGAAGAAGAGCTATTGACAGAGATCCGGGATCTATTGAAAGAAAAAAACAGTGAAGCAATGGACTAATATACTGTGAAATCTTGATAAGGTGATGCTATCAGCACCTATTATCTTCGCCCGTTACCACATCGGTAACGGGCAGGAAAGAAGCTGAACGAGCGATGCGAAGAGTCACTTCCGCGCCAGATTTCGGGAGACTAGATTCCTTTATTTGTTTTTTGGTTTTGTGCCATTTGACGGAATTCGCTCGGAAGCATTCCGGTATATTTGTAAAAGGACTGACTGAAGTAAGTAGTATCAACGCTAAATCCCAACATGTTCGCAATCTCATAAAGCTTTAAATCAGCTGCTGTCCGAATGAGCTTTTTTGCCTTTTCCATTCGGGTAGACATCAAATAATCGGAGAATTTCATACCGCATTCCTTTTTAAACAGCTTACCCAGATAATCCGGATTCATATATAATACGTTTGAGGCTATATAGTTTAAGGAGAGATTCCGGTTTGAGAGATTATCCTTCACGTACTTCATGATCTTTTGAATCATACTGGATTGATGGAAGGAGGAAACATCAATTGTAAAAGCTGAGCAGGAATCATTATCAATACTGTGGTAAGGATATAGCTGTATAATTGAATGGGCTTCACTGAATATTTCCTTCAAAGAATGGATGCCTCCGCACCTGCTTAATATAGTCCGTATTTTGCCCAACCCTCGCCTGCCAGCCATTGCAGTGATCTTGGGAATGGATGATTTTACCTCGTTGATTTTATTCGAATCAAAAACAAGAGCAACGCAATCTCCCAGGACGATGCTTAAATTCCAGCCCTGTATATTGTTAACCATATTAACACAGTCCTTTATTATGTTGAGCAAAGAAACATTGTCATAGCCTTCAGGAACGAAAAGAACCATTTGGAACTCATTACAGTTATGGTGGAGCATACAGGATAAAAACTCAGGATCATTTTGCTCCGTAGTAGGTTGTCCCAATAGGAAGTTACGCCAAACCTGTTCCATAGCTTGAGGTCTGATATACTCCAGCTGCTGTTGAAGTTGTTTCCATTTGTTTTCACGGGCACTCCGTTCATCCAGAACATTAACAACTTTTTGGATGGTAGCAGTAAGCTCCGATGTATCACATGGCTTAATGAGGTAATCTTTTACATTATTACGGATAGCTTCTTTGGCGTAACTGAATTCATCATACCCGGAAAGTATGACAAATTCAGGTTTGTCCGCCATATCGCTGAAATGGGATATGACCTCAAGCCCAGTTAATTCAGGCATAATGATATCTACAATAGCAATGTCGGGATTGTGCTTTTCGATAACTTTCACTGCTTCTCTTCCATCAGCAGCTAATATAACGCTTGAAATTCCGATGGCCTTCCAATCAATCGATTTTGCCATTCCCTCACGAATAGTGCGTTCATCATCTGCTATAAGAAGTTTTCTCACAATTCTCACCCCGTTATGATACTGGTAAATGCACAATTACCTTTGTGCCTGAAGGTACAACATTTTCAACTTTCAACCCATATTGTTCACCGAAGGATATCCTTATCCTTTCATGAATATTCCTTATTCCAATGCTTGTATTTCCCGCTTCAGCTTCTCCGTTTAAAACCTTTTCCACATACAGGAGATCAGCCCCTCTCCCATTGTCTTCGACACATATTTCAATGCTCTCATTGGTCAGGGAAGAGGATATGCTGATCCGACATACAGCTGCATATTTCTCCAGGTTATGAATGATACAGTTTTCCACAATAGGTTGCAGTGTCAGACGCGGAATTTTACAGTTCAGAGTCTCCGGTAAGATATCCGCATGATATTCCAGTCTTTCTTCGAAACGCATTTTCTGAATAGTGAGGTATTCTTCGACAAAGCTTATGTCATCACGAATCGTAATAATATCCGGATCCTTTACAGAGCCACGAAGCATTTTAGAAAGTGAACGCACCATGGTTGATATTTCAGTTTGGCTACCCTCTATAGCTTTCCAATTGATCGTATCAAGTGTGTTATATAAAAAATGCGGGTTGATTTGCTGCTGAAGTACTTTGTAGCGCATTTCCATGATCATGAGTTGTTTCACATAACCTTCATTGATTAAGTGATCGATTTTATGTACCATGTCCGAAAAATCCTTTGTAAGCTGTACAACTTCGGATATGCCATACTTTCCATCCAGGTCCGGTTCCTTGAGTGCAACCGTATAATCTCCATTTTCAACAACCTTTATCGCCTTTGTTAGGCGAATGATCGGTTTGGTAATTCCATCGGTAATCTGATAACCAACAAACAGAACCAATGTTACAACTATTGATAGAATGAGGATATAGATTAGATTGATTGTTCGGATATTGTACAGGATATCTTTCACAGGGAGGATATATACCAGAAACCAATGGGTGTAGTTCAACTCCTTTGCAGATATAAAGTACTGTTCCCGATCGACGGAAACAATGTCATATGGGTTAGCGCTGTCCATAAAGCCAAGTATTTCAAACGGTTCAATATCAAAAGGGCTCTCTGAGAGAATCTCGCCGTCTGCAACACAAAAAATACTGGGCATATATTTTTGATGGATGAACGAATGCTCCAAAAAATAATTTGCATCAATATTAATAATCAGTGTTCCCAAAGGCTTAAAACCATCCCCGGATATATCATTAATTGTTCGGAATAGAGTAAGGGTATTGTCACCGAATATGTTTGCCTTCCATTGCAGTGAACCGTCTAACTGGTTGGCAAGGACGATTAGGTTATCAATTTTCTCTGATGTAACATCAAGATTACGGCGGCTGCTGGTTTCCACTTTATCTCCATCAAAGAATATAAAGGTAATGGACAGAATGTTTTTATCCATCACCCATCGTGTAAACAGCTGCGTATATAACGTTTTTTTGGCAAGGTTTTTTTCATAGGAGCTGTCAGACAGCGTATACGTTTTCATGTTTTCCTGAATGGAATGGTTGGACAATATCTCATAAGAAAGGTCCTCGATTCTGGATAGCCTCGACTGTGCAATTATTGTGTATAAGCATAATACTTCTGATGATTCGGTATATATAAGATGCGTGTATGATCGATATAGGCTGAAAATAAGTATAATAGTAATCAGAGCAAGGATAACTGCTTCGAGTATTAATAATGTAAAAACACTTTTTTTGATTGGGATTACTTTCATATCCAATACCTGCCCATGCCCGTTTACATGTGTATAACTTATATTATAGAGTGTCCTTATCAAAAAGAAAACAACATATATTAACCTCATATACATTATTCAACAAAATGCACCATGAAACCCGATAAAAGTAACTAAAATTCTTTCCTTTTGAGTATATGATAGTGTCTTTCAATTGCGAATCATCATTCAATCTGTTCATATTAGGTATATCAGGGCTTTTTTCGATGTTACAGATTTTAAGTTCCACGGTACAATATGTTGTTATAATATGTGGAAGATAGGCATCGCTTATTGTTCAGCTTTTTACATCGTAAAACAGTCTTTGTCTTGAAGGGAACAGTCTCCTTTTGGTATAATGGTCATACGCTGAAATCATATGTTGTTTTCTTGCGGCATAATCATATCTAAGGAAGGTTGCGTCAGATGAGACAACGTTTTTTTCCGATTCTGCTTTTGGCTGTGATGCTTGCGTCGGTTGTTGGGTGTGCTGCAACAACAGCAGTAGACCGTCTGTTTGGAAAAGAAGCTTCTATAGATGGGATCTCTGACCAAAGTAAGGTGAACGGGAAGCCAACACTCCATATTATGTGGTGGGGTTCTCAAACACGTCATGAAAGAACCCTGACTGTACTCGACATGTACTCAGCGCAGAAGGGTATTGAATTCGAACCTGAATTTTATGGCTTTGATGATTACATAAATAAACTAAATACGTTAATTGCAGCAAACGATCCGCCGGATATGTTTCAGTTGGGCGGAAATTTTCCCACCTATATTGATCATATAGAAAGCCTGAACCAATACATAACCGACCGGATCATCGATACATCCGATACCGAACCGGGCTTTATTGCTATTACATCTCTGGATGGAAAAACAATCGGAATTTCTTCCGGAACAAATTCCCCGGCAGTAGCATATGATCCGGAAATCTTCAGAAGGGCTGATGTATCTGAACCTGATAAAAACTGGACATGGGCGGAGTTTGAAGAAATTTGCATGGCAATTCATGAAAGAATGGGCATTTATGGATTCAGCCAGACAGAGAACAGTGAGTTCGAAATTTTAACATTTTACATACAGCAATATGGTACGGGTGAAAGCTTTTTTCGGGAACCGTACCGGTTGGAATTGAACTATAGCGATAACAAATATGTTACTGATTATTTGGCAATGCTCTATCGTTTGATGAAAGCAGGAGCATACCCAACCCCGGAGATGATGGCTGAGATTAAAGATGTTGAAGTGGATCCACTGGTCATGGGGAAGTCTGCGATGTCTTTTCTTTACAGTAATCAGTTTGTTGCAATGACAAATGCAGCGGGCAGACCGCTTAAGCTGGTAAATGTACCGCGGGTTAATAAAAACGGATTATTGGGGCAAAGTATTCAATCCTCTCAGATGTTTTGTATATCCAGGAGATCTGAACATAAAATGGAGGCTGCGTATTTCTTAGATTATTTCATTAATGATATTCCAGCAAACCAAGTTCTGCAGGGCGAACGCGGTGTTCCAATCATGAAGTCGGTAAGAGAGGCTCTTTTGTCAAATAATACACCTGCAGAGCAGGAGATATACCAGTATATTAATGGCATCAGAATGGAAGACCCCATAGATATTATGCTGAACGCACCGGTTCAGACGGATATTCGCGATGCATTTATTCGAATTTTTGAAGAAGTGAAATACGAGAAAACAACATTGGAAGAAGCAGCATCCCGCATAAAAGAGGAAGCTAACGATATATTATCGAGATACAGAGAAACAACAGCAGAGTCGTGACGATGATAGTGGCCTAAGATACACAGGGTTTATACCATCATCATTAACCAATAATGGCTATCAAAATATAATAAAGGCATAGATGTAGCTCCGCAAACACCTCTGTTTTTTTGGAGAAAATGTCTATTTACTAATGTTTTCTTATTCAAATTCATGTGCAACAATAATCTTGGTACCATAATTCTGTTCTTAATCGTAAACCACTGGTCGACGAAAATGGCGTCCCATTACTCTTGAGCAGGGTTTTTGGTACATTGCATGCCCAAAATGATTCTGTTCCATATACTTGCATCATTAATTACCGATTCGGTAAGGGAATGCGATCATCATGGCAATCACGATATGGAAAATTAAAGGAGGTAGGAATGTTGAGAAAACGAATTGTCACTCTAATTATTGTTGCTGCCCTGTGCTTTGCACTTCCTTTGCAGGCTCTGGGTATGTATGGCTATGACAAACATGGGGACACAGACTATTTTGTGTATTACAAAGGAGCATACGATCCTGAAGCGTATCCCCAAAAACCGCTGAATTCCGTTTTTACAACCGAAAACATCGTTGTTGACGGTGCCATGGATGAAGCGTACGCCGACGCACCAGTATCCGGGATTACGAATGTTAAGGTACTGGACGCTATGCAGCATGCGCTGGAACCAGATAAAGACCCGCCTACAGGTACCCTTCGTTCGGTTTGGGATGGACCGGTTCTTTACCTGTTTGTTGAGGTGTTCGATGAAACCCCTGTATTTGGTGATACTGCTCCGGCAAACGATGGCATAATGACATCCAACCCTGCAGTTCCGTCTGATCGAGACAGTGTGGTTTTTGGATTTGATTTATGGAATGACAAGGTGGTGTACGAAACCGATACGACTGCCGTTTTTACCATCGATTCCAGCGGAAATCTGACATTTTTCCGAAACTCAGGCATTCCATCCCTTGGTTCAGTACACGCCGATCCCATTCATCCGGAATTTACAAACCGCATAAAAAGTTACTCGGCTACGAAAACCGATACGGGCTACAATGTGGAGTTGGCCCTTCATATTGAAGGCGTTCCCCTTGAAAACGGGACTGCTTTTGGTGTGGATGTTCAGATCTGCAATGTGCAGGTTCTGGAAGCCCGTACAGTGCTGGAACCCAATCCCTGGTATCCATGGTTGGGTGGCGATGAATATATCGAAACTACATATCCTGAAGGACCTGGCCGGACTGCAAATACTTTCTGGAGCCATGAACAGGATAGCCTATATGCTGAGTTTGACCATGAACGCCCGAATGCTGTTGATTGGGGTAATGTGACGTTGACCGGCTGGGATGGTGAAAGTGAGTTTGCATTCAGCAGCTGGCGCTTGTCCAACAACCTGCTCTACCTGGATTCCATCCGTTTCCCGAAAGGTGTGTGGACGGCAGAAACACAGGCCAAGCTGGACCTTGCAGTAGAAAGTGCTGAAGAAGCGTTGGCTCAGGTTAACACGGCACCGGCAACCGTCATTGAATCAGTATATGCGGCGTCTTACTCTGCGGCTGATGAGCTGGAAAAAGCAATTGCGGGATTACGCTGGTCTGATACAAAATACCCTGATCCGATGGAGCTGCCCGAGCAGTTTACGCTGCCTGACCCTTATCAGTTTTTTGGGAGCGACGGAAATAGCACGCGGATAGTGAAAAGCAAATCAGATTGGGAAGAGCGCCGTGAAGAAATTCTCGATCTTGCCCAATTCTATGAATATGGATATAAGCCCGAAGCACCGGATGCCATGACCATTTCGAATGTCTCATATGGTATGATAGCGGGTGATGCGTGGGGCTTTACCATGTATCCGGGTTATATAATTAACACTTCAGTAACCTATGGCGATGTTACCAAATCCATAGCATTCAACTTGTTCATGCCTTCTGAAGAACAACTTCAGGCATCCGGCCATGGGGAGAATGTTCCTGTCGTTCTGAACTTTGACGGATATAATGCTGATTACATAGAAGCGGGCTTTGCTGTTCTGTCCCTGCCTTCTTTCACAGGCGGAGATGTACGAGCAAATGAGTATGCATGGGGAACACGCACCGGAGTATTCTACGAGTTCTTCCCATACAGCCGGAACGGAGAAGGAGCATTGAAGGAAGTCAGCAGCGAAATGGCTGCCGCATGGGGTGCATCCCGGGCAATTGATGCTCTGGAGCTATTAAGTGAGTATACAACAGAAGTAGAAGGGAAGAATGTTACAACCTTGATCGATCCGGATAAACTTGCTGTAACTGGATTTTCCATTAACGGGAAATACGCGTTTGTATCCGCGGTATTCGATGAGCGTATAGATGTATGCATGCCAGGTGCTGCAGGCGCTACAGGGCCTTCTCCGTGGCGATATGTTTATGCAGGGCAGGAGTATGATTTTTCCGATACCGATTGGGCGCCTGGTGGAGCTCCTCAGCAAACCGCTTTTGGGACAGAGTTTATGGCAAACAGTGTTCGCCACAATCGTGTTCGTGAAACAGAAACCTTCCGTCGATTCCTAACCCCCGGGAATTTCTATAAAAAGATAGATGGCGCATATGGTTATGGTGCACGTCTGCCGTTCGATCAGAACGATCTGGTTGCTACGCTTGCTCCCAGGGCTATAATTGTGGAAAACACCATTAACGATTTTAATGACGGCAGTGTGACGGATGCGCTTAGCCTTGATTTGGTGAAGACGATTTATTCAAATCTGAAATATGATGCGGATAAACTCATTAAGTATAACTACAGAACCGTACAGCCATACGGTGATCCGCATGGATCTGATTCAGCGCAGCGCGGCAGGTCGGCCGAATACCTGAATTATTATTTCTACAATGAACCATTAAGTGAAGAGACCGGCAAGTGGCTGAGCACCAATCCGTTTACACTTAATGTTTCCAATAATAAAACAGAATCCCCTTATGATTATTATTACGGTGGTTATAATACCATTACCGGCGGTTCGGGTGGCGTGAATGGTACAGATGGCTGGTACTACTATACAATTGAAGGGCCGGTCATAGAGGTTGCAAGGATTCTGTCGGCGAGAAATTCACTGAATGTGCAGCTGAACAGTGATAAGGGAGCCGTCTGGTATGCGTCGATAGCAACGGGTGATTATCCAGATGTTGATGCACAAACACACGATGCAACGGGCAATGTTAGCGAGGGCAGCAATACAATTGAGTTTACAGGACTGTCCGAAAACATGAAATACTATATTCATTTCATGTTTGTGGATGACCTGGGCAATACAACCTTTGTAAAACTGTCCGCAAATACTTCCAGTTCTTCCGGCGGTAGCAGCGGAGGTTCTTCGGGTGCCCCGTATACGCCTGTTGCGACACCGACGACCGCTCCTACTCCTGCTGCGGAAGAAAAACCTGCAGAAGAGGTTATGAATGTCAGCATCAATGGCATAGAAGAAAAAGTTGCTACTGTAACCAAAACAGAAACAGATGATAAAACAATGCTGACAGTAACACTCCAGCCCGAGATTATGAACTTGGTACAGGAAAGAGAGGGAGAAGAACAGCAGAACACTCTGGTGGTAACAGTACCCGCAGCGAACGAAACAACGGTGGCAATGACCGGAGAAATCGTAAGACAACTTGAGGATCAGAATTATGTGATTTCTGTACAAACAAACAATATCACCTATCAAATTCCTGTGAGTGAGCTTGCAATTGATTGGGTTGCTCAGAAGTTGGAACTGTCTTTAGTGGCTTTGGATCAAATTCAGATAGAAATCCGCATCAGCGAAGTTTCTGAGGAAGCCAAGGCACAATATACCGAGATGGTAACAAACAACGGGCATGAATTGATTATACCGCCAGTAAGCTTTGAAATAACTGCGAAGCGGGATGGTGAAACAGACAGCATCATCATAGACAAATTTTCCAATTATGTGACCCGTGTTCTTGAAATCCCTGATGGTGTCGACCCTGAAAAAATCACGACAGCTATTGTCTTTAACAGTGATGGAACTTACTCACATGTGCCGACAGCAGTATTTCAGGAGAACGGAATTTGGTATTCCAAATTAAGCAGCATATCAAATTCTGACTATGCGCTCATCTGGAATCCAGTTACTGTTGCGTCTGTTGAAGGTCACTGGTCCGAGGAGGCAGTCAATGACCTGGCTTCCCGGTTGATTATCAGCAACCCTGCAACATTTGAGCCAAGTGGGTTGATTACAAGAGGCGAGTTTGCACAATACATTACCAAGGCACTCAGCCTTCGTGCTTCGGAAAACAGAATTATGTTCTCTGATGTTACAGAAATTCATCCGTTGGCTTCTGATATCCAAGCTGCTGTAGAATATGGTATTATCAATGGATTCCTCGATGGGACCTTCAAGACAGATGCTACTATCACTAGGCAGGAAGCTATGGCAATGTACGCAAGAGCGATGGATGTCGTAAGACTGGAAGGGTTGGATATCGACAGAATTGAAAACTATGAGGATAAATCGGAAGTGTCTCAATGGGCGTATCCGGAAGTCCAGAAAGTACTCGCTGCAGGTGTGTTCAATGGAACCAGCCCAACAACGATATCACCATTAAGTACATTCACCTATGCAGAAGCTGTAACAGCTATTAGAAATCTGCTGACTGAATCGGGCTTAATCAATAAGTGATATCAATAAGAACGAAATGTAACGGTAACCCTTCTTAAAATCAATAGCAAAGCGCCTGCCGCACAAAACCTGTGTGACGGGCGCTTTGCATGTCATCCATCGGGAAATCATATCAGCCACATCCCATACGTAATCCTACTTAGCAGCGACGAAAGTTTTCAGCATTCAGTTTACCGAAAGTCCTTCTTTCTTCCCACCAAGAGGAACAAAACAGGACCTATCACATTGACAAACAGACAAATAGAAAACCATGCCCATTTGTTTAAATTTTGAACACCTTCCCTGAAGATTTTGATTCCGCAGTATACAGCCAGACTAAGTTGAAGGAGGATAAGCGGGGAGAGGATTAGGAGCATATCCTTTGCAAGTACAAACCCATTAATAACGTTACACCTCCTGTTTGTTTGATGGGTTATCTGTCTCGTGGTTTTTTATTTGCAGAAACCGCTCCGAGAACTACACCCACACCGGCTCCGATGCACAACCATAGAACCACGTTCTGAAGTAGTGCCCCGAGTACTATGCCGACAGCAGCACACATGCCGATAGCTGTCCCCATATTCCAAAAATCTGATATTTTCCTGTTTCTCATTCGATTCGACCTCCTTAAATTGAGTTTTAGTCACCATAGCTGATGCCTTCTAATTACCTCACTGGCTTCACAGCATGTTTGCTCCTTTTTACGTTGTGCTTCACGCGCCTCGGCATCATAGAAACATGGATGGGCATATTCCTGCGACAGATGTTGCAGAAATCGGATTATTTTTTTGACAATATACTTTATCAGTCTCATCTAATACTTTCTCCTAATACGGTTTCTGGTTTTACCATGTTCAGTATAGAAGATAAGGCGGTCATATGATAAGTTACCGGAGTCATATATAGGGTAATAAAAAACGGAAGCCGCAGCTCCCGCTCTTAAAATCCCAATTGTTTGAAGTGCAATATGGCGTTTGCTCGGTCAGTGATTCCGGCCTTGCTGTAAATTTGACTGATATAGTTCTTGACCGTACCAACAGTCAGAAAAAGCGTCTGAGCAATTTCCTGATTACTTTTCCCTTGTATCAGCAAACTAATGATATCCTGTTCACGTTGCGTAAAGTCCGCAAGCGATGTTTCCGGTTTGCCTTGTTTACTGATATGCTTTGTGATTTTGGCGGCAATGTTTCCCGGCAAAATAACGCTTCCCCGCGCTGTGTCACGGATGGCTTCGGCCAGCTTAACCCCGCTGATATCCTTTAAAAGGTACCCCGAAGCACCGTGAGTGATGGCACCGAGAATGGATTCATCGTCATCAAAAGAGGTTAATACCAAAACAGCCGTTTCGGGAAAATCACGTTTTATCAGGCGTGTAGCCTCCACTCCATCCATTTGCGGCATACGGATATCCATGAGAACCACCTGCGGGTGATGGATTTCCGTCTGTTCATAGGCTTCCATACCGGTTTTTGCTTCCGCAACTACCTGGATTGACCTCTATTGAATTCAGCAATATTAAAGTGATCCATAACCGACACCTTGGGTGTCGTTTTTTTATCCGACATTCGAGTTCCTCAGGACATAAAATCCCTACATTACCCATTATTCTATCACAATGGATTATAATTACAATCTGTTTTAGATACTTAATATATAATCTATTTCGTGTTGTAAAAGTAATTACTTTTTATAGTATAATCCGGGTATATCTTATCTTAAAATCACAAGTATGATATTTTGGTGCTTCAGCTATGCGCGTTTACACTATATATTGAATAGTACACCTAAAAATGGTATAATGGAACGTGTGTGCGTCATGTGTCTTGGAAAGCTCAATTTATATGGTCTTGCGGGGTGCAGCACGTAAAATGTGTAAGTGATAACAAAGGATTTAAATTTATAATGAGAATAATAAAAACAGAATACCAAATTTTCATGCATGAGCATAAAAGTTATATTTTCATCAGAAAACAAAATAGAGATTTGTCGCATTATTTTCATGATTCTATATCACCTGATCCGTTGAATCAAGAAGTTCTGATAAGGTTAATTATGAAAACTGAAAAGGTGATGGGGGTTAAAATACATATATATAGAAAAGAAATAGAAAAAGATATTATATTCGAGACTGAAAGCAAAGAAATTAAAATATTGGAATCCTTTGCTGAAACGTTTCTTTCGGAATTGGAAAAGTTTTATGAAGAACACGAAGCACATGTTACCAGAATGTTCGGAAGTTTCATTTACCTGAAAAGGGTGAAGGGTGAATTAAAAGCAATCAAAGCGACACCGGTGCCAATCCAATATTGCCCTCTGATGAAAAAGCTATTAATTGAGGTGGGCGGAAAAGAGGCCGAAGTATTATTATCTTCCATCAAACAAAAGGATACGCATTCGCAGTCGGAAATGATGTGTAGGCTGGTTGATGAGGTTGTCATAAAAGGTGGTTATTTCAACACCTCTCGTCCGTTAAATTCCTGTGAAGCAAATGTTATGTTCGGCGCGTCCGAGATAATGAGCACTGCCTTTCGCAGTGGATTAATAGATGCTGCTGTAATTGTTTCGAATAATCTCGGTACCATTATTACGACGAATGAAAGCAATACACAAGGTGCTGTAAAACGCATGACAGGGCTTTTTCTGACAAGTCCATCGAGGGAAATCACAAAGCGTGCTCAGGAATCGAAAATAATACCTGTGTTCCCGCATACTGCTTCCATTGATCAGCTGGAAGGGGTAAGGCTTGCTATTGCTCTGGGATATAAAAGAATAGCCGTATCGGTGGCCTGGATGGATAATATATTATTAAATGAGATCAGCAAATTGGAAGAAAACGGAGTAATACTATACAAGTTTGGGGTTTGTACCACGGGTATTGATACGAAAACTGCGAAAGCAATGCAAAACCATGCGGATATGATATGGTCCTGCGCCTTAAAGATGATTAGAAATCATATTGTTGAAAATGCAATTGCCCAGATCGGAGTTAGTCTAATAATCAACATGTATATGTATAAATCGCTATTAATTGGGATGATGCCTGTATGCGTAAAAAGATAAAAATTATATTATCCGTAATTATAATTGTTGTTTTATGTATCCTCTTAATTCACAGATACAGCCAGCATATTCTGGTATGGCAGGCTAACAAAAAAATCAGTGTCTACAACATTAAATTAATGATGCCGGAAACTGAAGTAAAAATAATAATCGGGGAAGAAGAGTCATATATACCCGGTTTTGGCGGCTACAAATTGGAATATCCAAGCAAAGATGTTTTTCTCACCTTTCTGAACGATGATGATACGGATTTTCATCATAAGGTAAACCGGATTGAAGTCACGGGTTCAAAATATGAGGTTTTTGGCATTAATGTCGGTCATAAGTTCAATGATGCCGTAGATATTTTACATAAGCAGGGATTTAAACAGGGGCAGGATGATAGTTTTTCATACTATTGGAGAGGGACTAATTTATATATAACATTAGGTAAAAACTATGATAAAGTACAAAAAATAACGATAGGTGTAAGGGACAGGGTTGCAAGTACCCGAGTTTACTAATATAAACGTTATTAATATTCCATACATAACAGGAATTCTTCACGTTGGAATTGCTCAATCGTAAAGAACTACACGGGGAAGGAATTATGAAAGTCATTCGATAAATATTCGAGATTACTCAATGCAGTAATCCGCACAGTAAACAACAGTAATAGCTAAAAAATCCGAAATAGCAGGCGTATTATCACCTAAAGCTATTACTCTTATATTTGCTCCATTCGGGCCGATGCATAACGGATGGAGCAAAGTAGTTTCATATGAACCGACCATATCGTTTTCATCTATGTTGAAATTTAGTACAAACAGCGTGTTAACCGTTACGTTTTCAGAAATTAATATCGTAGCGTTATTTATTGTCATATCGGCGGGCGGTCTCCTTACTGAAACGTATATTTTTGTTATTGCTGCGTTTGGAGGAATTGCTACAATAAATTGATCCGTATCAATATCAAAATCGGCTTCGGTTTCGGAAGCGCAAAATACTTTTGGCTCCAGATTAACTGTAAGGTCGTCGCAGGTTTTGCAGCTAATAACCGCTGCCAAAATAATAACGCCTGTTAAGATAGCAACAAGTAAAGATATTATCAAACAGGTGTTGTATTTGAAATAAAAAAGCTTTGTTCCACTTTCTTTACCCATCTTTTCATCTCCTTTAATTTGCTGTTAAACCGAATACTAATACATAATATTAAGATGTTATGTTAAGTGTTACACTAAAGGATGATTTTGAAGTCTGTATAAAAGCCGGAGATCCAACAAATTACAACATAAAATAACAAATAATGCAATATTGACTTATCATCAAAACTAATGGATAATTATGGGGAGAAATCAAACATTGATTTTAAACAAGTGATTGTGTCATTACACAGTCCGCTATTGTGTAAGAAACAGGAGGTATAAGGATTTGAGCATGCAGTTTTTTAATCTGTGCATCAACAACAAACTGAAAGAGGCACAGGAAATGTTTGGCAGTAATATTGACCTGGGGTTCAGAGATCCCGGTGGGCGTACTGCTCTTGCGATGTCATCCAGCCGGGGGCATCTTGAAGTTATCAGGTGGCTTATAGAAACCGGTTCCCCTCTGGAAATAGGGGATAATGATGGAAAGACTGCACTTATGAAGGCACTGATTCAGGGCCATCTCGATGTAGCTGAACTTTTGGTTGGTGCCGGTGCCAATATAAATGCAGTTGATCGCAGTCAGAGATCTGCTTTAACAAATGCTATTGTGGCAAAGAAAGAAGAATCAGCAGTTTTTCTCATTACCAGAGGTGCGAGAATTGAAACCAGCGATGATATGAAAAAAACCCCGCTTCATTATGCCGCACAAAACGGGATGCCTGAAGCAGTCAGGCTTCTTTTGGAAAAAGGAAGCGATCCGACGAAGGTCGATATGTATGGCAACACTCCTTTGAAATATGCTTTGACGTCCGGTAACAGAGCAATTGTTGGGATGCTTGAAGCAGCAATAAAGACCTGGGATGGCATGGAGCCGTCTGCAAACAAGAATAACAGCTTGAAAAATGAAGGATCAAACACTGAAAGTGTGCCTGATCGAGGAGCGGAAGACAGCCCCGGGAAATACATAGAAGAAATCCCTGATTTGCAAACTGCAATCGAAAAGAGGAATCCATCCATGGTGAAATATTTTATTGATCAGGGAACCGACGTGAATCTGCCACTTTTGCATTATGGGAAACAGGAAATGCCGCTGATGATTGCGCTTTCATACAGCGATACAGATGAAATCATTAATCTTCTTGTAAATGCTGGTGCTGACATTAACATAAGGTTTACCGACAATCAGGGAACCTGTGACGATTATATGCGGGTAGCGATTAACCGGAGACGAACTTCTGTGATTAAGCTGTTGCTGGAAAAAGGTTTTGACATAACGCAGATTCCTGTTCGTGAGAATTGTTCATATACGAATGATTATTATATGAATAAAATGATTGGAAGCTACAGTTTCCATGAGGAATATGACACCATCAGGGAACTGTCCCCACTGTTTCTGGATAAGGGAGTGACAATTGATCTTCCCGTACTGAAGAATCTGATGGGGTATCACATCAGTAAAATAGGGATGGATATTTGCAGACATATTATTGATAAATGCCAGGATATCAACGAAGTTGATATATCTGGACAATCCATATTGCACATCGCCCTGGCCAAATGCAGAATGGTTCAAAAGAAGCAGGTAAATGCTAACCAGGATACAAAAAATGATGACGAGCTATTTCTGGAATTGTTGTTCGAAAGAGAAGATCTTGATATCAACTTAATGGACTATTCAGATTGCCCCCCTCTCTTCTATGCCTGCAAAAATACCGATGAGCGTATCGTAAAAAAACTGCTGCATATGGGGGCGGAATTGGATGTATTATGCGGCCAGAACAGTCAACCTCTTACACAAGTGGCCTGTGAAGCAAACAAACTGGACATTCTTAAGCTTTTGATTGACTTCGGAGCGGATATCAATGTGGCAAATGATAAGGGAACTTCTCTGCTGCATACTGCCTGCATAAACGCTAATGTGGATTTGGCCCGGCTTCTTGCAGATAATGGCGCTGACGTCAGCTGTACCGATAATAAAGGCAATACACCGCTTCATATGCTGGTCAGGCAATACAAACAGGAGGTGCTTGCAATTATTGATATTCTGCTGGATAAGGGCGTAGACATGAATGCAGTAAACAACGAGCTGCGGACACCATTTTTTGAGAGTAGTCTGGTTACAAGGAATATGGCATGCAATACCTTACCTGTTCTTAAACACTTGGTTTCCAAAGGTGCAATTGTTGACACGCAGGACAAATACCAGAATACTCCGCTCCATTACGCTGTAAGAGACTCAGATCCTGCTCGTGTCAGGTATCTGCTTGATAGTGGTTCGGATTCAAACATTCAAAATGAAAAAGGGGAAAGCCCATACGCGATTGCACTGAAAAAGAACAACCGCGCGATTATAAGTATGATTGAAAAGGCCAGTGTTACAATTGCGATGGATGGAGACGACTTGGATGCGGCGTTTATGCGGGCATGCAGGAATGGTCAGCGCGGGGTTGCGGAGATGCTTGTGAGGAGCGGTAATATTGATGTGACGTATGTTGATGATTATGGAAGAACTCCATTGCACTACATCGCCGGTTTGGGTATGACGGCACTTGCCAAATTCTGCATAGAGCACGGAGTCGATGTCAATTATACGGATACAAACAACCAGACCGCCCTGCATTTCGCTGCAGCATCAAGCCAGAAGGAAGTTTTCAAGCTGCTTGTCAATAGCGGAGCAGATGCAAACATTGCGGATAATGAAGGTGTACTTCCAATTCATTTTATTGCAAACCGTGGACAACATGATATGCTGAAGGTGCTACTGGATTCCGGATTCCCTCCCAATACAAAGATGAACAATGGTGCAAGTCTTTTGCATACCGCCTGTTATACCAAAGGAGTGGAATGTGTGCGCCTGATTTTGGCTGCAGGCGTAAATCCCAATGTTCTTGATGAGAATGGGGAATCCCCTCTGATCGTTGCTGCGAGACAGAACCAGAAAGAAATCGCATCTCTTCTGGTCAAGGCCGGAGCGGACATCAGCCTTCAGGATGTGGATGGTGATCAAGCACTCCATATCGCAGTAATCCGCGGCTTCAAAGATATGATCCTGTTGATGCTTGAGTTTGGAGCCAATATAAACACGCCTAATAATCATGGGCTGGCTCCCCTTCATATTGCAGCTTATTTCGGATATAAAGACATATTCAAGCTGCTTCTCGATAAGGGTGCCGACTTTGAAGCAAAAACCGGGGCGGGTCTTTCATGCATTGATATAGCAGCCCAAAACGGTCAAAAGGAGCTGGTAGAATACATTGGCATTATACAGAAACGAAGACAAGTGCAAGCCTGAACTTAAAACCGATAAAAATAGTTGAATGCCGCTGCGAAAACAACGGCATTCAACTGAATACTGCAGCCTGGGATACGGTTCCTAAAGCCATGCAGGTTCTTTACCATAAAGCCGTACTTTCTTTTTCATTTCTGAAAATATAATTATGTT
>LSQX01050216.1_pt1 | contig 17875 bp, 13 predicted proteins | sample 654561 | NCBI WGS metagenome assembly LSQX01 (sample SAMN04489861, study PRJNA283612) | anaerobic digester metagenome | isolation source: 4 biogas reactors fed with cattle manure at either 37C or 55C with and... | place: Denmark: Kongens Lyngby | collected 2014
CAACTATCCTGACACAGGGGGCCTTCAAGAAACTCAAGCTGTACCAAGGGTAATGTTGCCAGTTTTTTTTATAAACTCTTGGTGCTAATAAGCCACTGCTTCTCGGTGGAAAGGCAATTCGTACCTTGCCTGCCGGCTCTTTTACAAAAGTAGAAAGATTGGCTTCCATATCTGATATTTCATCCACTATTTTTTCCACTCTTGATAAAAACAACTTTCCGGCTTCAGTAAGCACAACGCCACATGCATTTCTTTCCAGCAATACAGTCCCCATCCTTGACTCTATCCTTTTTACCCGCCTGCTCAAGGCCGATTGAGCCACACAGGCATCAATGGCAGCTTTGCTAAAACTGCCTGCACGCACCACTGCAACAAACGCACTAATGTCTTCAAAAAACATGTCTTCCTCACCCACAATATTATTAATTTATGTTATTAATTCAGTAATATTATAGGTAATACCCGCTTGCTTAAAAAGCTCACCCCACCATCGGATGATAAGCGTGCCAGGCCGTCATGCGCTGTATTACGCTGGCAATCTGCAACAGCGTATATTCGTGATTGGCCTTGCCCACGAGCTGCGCACCAACGGGCAAATTCTGCGGATCAAACCCGGCCTGGATGGACAAGGCACATGCACCGGTCCAATTCACAAACCGGGTAAAGAAACCGATTGATGTACTGTGTTCATCGACCTGGTTTAACGGTAATGCCGTAAAGGGTGCGGCAGGAATCAGCAAGGCATCGACCCCGTCCATCCATTCCTGCCATATCGTTTTCATGGCCGCATGTTGCGCCAATAATTCCGCATAATTCCTGTCATCAATGTTCTGGCCGGCCAGAACACGCTGACGGACATTGGGATCAATTTGTTTTTCCGGGTCGGCAATATGCTCCTTATGCACACGCCATCCCTCGGCGGCAATCAGCCTGCCACAATTATTCATGGCGGTTTCCATGCTAAACGGCAAGGCTTTGCGTACCAATTTCGCCCCCGCCATTTCCGCCATACGGACCATATCTCGCACACCCAACCGTACACTGCGCTGGACTTGCGTTTCATACTGCTCATCAGGTAGAACACAAATCACCTTTCCACCCAGATCAGCGCCTTCAAGGCCATGAATCCGATAATTTTCCTGCAAACGCGACTGTGCAGGTGCATTCATCATGGCATCAAAAACAATAGCGGCATCGTCAGCACAACGCGTAAAGACACCCACACTGTCCAGGGAATGCGATAATGGCAAAACACCTTGGGTGGCAATGCGTCCCACCGTTGTCTTCAAGCCAGTCACACTATTCAAGGCAGCCGGAATACGTACAGAGCCACCCGTATCGGTGCCAATGGCAGCAGCCGCCAATCCGGCAGCCACGGCAACGGCAGAACCGCTGGACGAGCCCCCCGGAATGCGATGCTGCCAACGATCCCAGGGATTACGTGGCGTACCCAGCAATGTATTGGTTCCCCAACCACCGAAAGCCCATTCAACGGTATGTGTTTTCCCCAGGATTACAACACCATGTGCCCGCAATTTTTCAATAACCTCAGCCGTTTCAGTGCTGATACGGTTTATCCATTCCTTTGAGCCCCCGGTTGTAATAGATCCTTCTATCTCACAAAGATCCTTGATACCCATGGGGATACCATCCAGCCAGCCCAATGATGCCCCTGCCTTGCGACGCACATCCGACTCTCTCGCCTGTTCAAGGGCTTGCTCCGGAAAAACGTTGATATAAGCATTAAACGACTTATTGTGTTTGTCTATCCTGCTCAAAAAAATCCGTGTCAAAGCTTCTGCTGAAATATTTTTCAACTCAAGGTGAGCCGCCAATTCGATGATTGAACAGAATGCATAATTATCCATTTTCATACTCCTTCTTCAGGTAATGGTTCCGGCTTATTAAATAGGCCGGTTCCTGAAGCGTCCCCGGCAAAGGCATTTCACGCATAATGGGCTATTTCCAGCGAGTCCTTTACCGAGGCAAGGCCCTTCTTTACCAAGGTCCTCCCGAAAGGTAACTGAATATCCGTTGCTCCGGTAATATTCAATCCACTGCCAGCACTGACGCCAGGGATTGGCAACGCAAAGCTGACAGCAAGCACGCCTGCCAATATCCGCCTGTTCATTTTCAAATCCGATCTGCCTGATACGCTACTCATGATGCACTTCCATGTCAGTTAATAAACTCATAAAGTATTAAGCAAGAACCGTGCCTAAGTGTTTTTACCTATATCGCACCGAAATGGCTTGCGCAGCGCACAAAAAATGGCAGATGCCCCAAATTGAAGCATCTGCCATGTACTCATTTAACTCAAAACGGATCGTTCCGAATTCAACTATTCCTGGAAAACTTACATGTCTTTCAATTTCTCCAGATCAATCGCCTTGGCATATTCTTTCTTGTCGTCCATGCTGGCAGAACCGTCAATGGTCACCATGAAACGGTTGGCCACCACCATTGTCAGTTGACCATCTTTGCCTTCCATGGCCATTTGTTTACCAATGCGGGTCATTTTCCCCATGGAACCGGCAATCATCGGGTTTTGAAATATCCCCATCATTTGTGACAGCATGGGAGAATCACCCATAATCGAGATTTTAAGCTTCTTGCCTTCCCTGGAGTAACTGCGGGATACGGCTATACCCCCCCCAAACATGGCTCCTCCCTGTGATTCATCAGAAACGGCCTGGGCCTCCCAGCCCGCCAATGGCTCTGGCAACAGTTCAGCCAATGTTTTTGCATTAAGCTGATTGATCAATTGCGTTGCCATACCCAATGACTGTTTGGCCATGACATAATCTTTCTGCTCATAAGCAGCCAGCGCTTCCTTAATGGCCTCTTCCACTTCATCGGCATGAGACACATTACCCACGGTTGTCAAAACCCCCGCCAGGCAGACTGCAAGCATTGATTTTCTCATAACATCCCCCTTTGAAAATAATACAAAACGTGACAGCCTAACTGTAGCACAGACCCATAATAATTTTGATGTATTATTTTTATGGATCGTCAAGGAGGCATTATGTTACATTTACTCAAAAAAACTGGCCTGGCCCTCTGCCTTGCAAGCACATTTCTGGCCTGCCCTGCTCTGGCCCAACAACCCTCCTCGTCCAAGGTTTCGATACAAGAGCTTGAAAATCGCCTGGAATATCCCTGGGGAATGGCTTTTTTACCCGACAACCAGGGTATTCTCATTACTGAAAGACCTGGTAGACTGCGCCTGTGGACGGCCCAATCCGGTCTTTCAGCCCCTGTCAGTGGTGTACCCAAAAGTTTTAACAGAGGTCAGGGTGGTTTACTGGATGTCACCCTGGCTCCCGACTTTGCCACATCGCGGCATGTGTATCTTTCATTTGCAGAAGAAGACAATACCGGCAAGGCTGGCACCAGCGTAGGCTATGGCCGACTTTCCGAAGACATGAAAAAACTGGAAAACTTCCAGGTGATTTTCCGTCAGGAACCCAGGCTTTCCACCGGCATTCATTTTGGCTCAAGACTGGTGTTTGACGATAATGGCTATCTGTTCATCGCCCTTGGTGAAAACAACCAGCGCCATACTGCCCAGGAACTGGATAAATTACAGGGAAAAATCGTGCGCCTGCTTCCCGATGGACGCATTCCCAAGGACAACCCCTTCTTCAATGTGCCCGGTGTTCGCCCTGAAATCTGGTCATATGGCCATCGCAACCAGCAAGGTGCCGCCCTTAATCCCTGGACTCGCCAATTATGGACTCACGAGCACGGCCCACGCGGCGGTGATGAAATCAACATTCCCGAACCTGGCAAAAACTACGGCTGGCCGGTCATTACCCATGGAATCAACTACTCTGGCACACCGATTCCTGAAGCGGCAGGCACCCATGCCCAGGGTATGGAACAGCCCGTTTATTACTGGAAAGTCTCCCCCGCCATCAGCGGCATGGCATTTTATGACAGTAACCGGTTTCCTGAATGGAAACACTCTCTTTTTATTGGCGCTTTGGTTGGCCAACGGTTAATCCGTTTAGTTGTGGACGGGAACAAAATTACCGCAGAAGAAAATCTGCTGGAAGATCGCAAGGAGCGGATTCGGGATGTTCGTGTTGGCCCTGATGATTATGTTTATGTATTGACTGATTCAAACAGGGGAGCACTCCTGAAAATTTCCCCATAAGAGGGCCATATCCAGGCCTTGTCCCTTGCAAACGCGAGTTTTTATACCCACCACACACCCCATCATGAAAACTGCCTGTTATACAGGCAGTTTTCATTAATTACAACAAGACAATCATAGCCACGAATCAATAAAGGACCCGGGTTTTAATAGTTCCCTCGATTTCCTTGAGCTTGGCAATAGCCTTGTCAGCATCCACATTTTCCACATCCAGTACCACATAACCAATTTCAGGATCGGTCTGCAGGTACTGGCCTACAATGTTCACTCCATCTTTCATGAAGAGTTTGTTAATCGCTGTCAACACCCCTGGACGGTTGGCGTGAATATGCAGGAAACGGCGGGCATTTTTGTTTTCCGGCAAAGACACTTCGGGGAAGTTAACTGCAGAAAGGGTAGAACCGTTATCTGAATATTTAACCAATTTGCTGGCCACCTCAATCCCGATATTTTCCTGCGCTTCACTGGTTGAACCACCAATATGGGGCGTCAGGATAACGTTGTCGAATTTGCGCAAGGGTGAAACGAATTCTTCATGGTTGGACTTGGGCTCTACCGGAAAAACGTCAATCGCGGCACCGCCAAGACGTTCTTCTTCCAGTGCCTCTGCCAGGGCATCAATATCCACCACCGTACCGCGTGAGGCATTAATCAGATGGGCCCCTTTCTTCATCTGGGCAATCCTTTCGGCACTCATCAGGTTTTTGGTCGAGGCATTTTCGGGCACATGCAGCGTCACAATATCACTCATATTGAGTAATTCGGTCAATGTCTTGACAGGTTTGGCATTACCCAGTGGCAGTTTGGCTTCTACGTCGTAATAATAAATTTCCATCCCCAAGGCTTCAGCCAACACGCTTAGCTGCGAACCGATATGGCCATACCCGACAATACCCAGTTTCTTACCACGGACTTCATGGCTGCCAACCGCTGATTTTTGCCACTGGCCACGATGTACCTCGGCATTGGCGGCCGGGATCCGGCGCATCAGCAAAATCATTTCAGCCAGTACCAATTCGGCCACGGAACGGGTATTGGAAAAAGGGGCATTAAACACAGGAATACCCCGTTTTTTGGCTGCCTCAAGGTCTACCTGGTTGGTACCAATACAAAAACACCCCACGGCAATCAATTTCTTGGCGGCTGCAAAAACCTCTTCCGTCAATTGGGTGCGGGAACGGATGCCCACAAAATGCGCATCGGCAATCGCTTCCTTAAGTTGATCGCTATCCAGTGCTTTTTTCTGATAATCAATTTGTGTATAACCGGAAGCATGCAAAACATCAATTGCGTTCTGGTGAACACCTTCCAATAAAAGGAATTTGATTTTGCTTTTGTCTAATGAGAATTTTTCCATACCACTTTCCATAAGAAAACAACAATGTGTCCAATCATTGTATAGTATTTTACTCGGGTATTCTCCCATTGATAATCCCAAAGACCATAAAAAAATCGCCTGACCGTAAGATCAGGCGATTTATCAGCTTAAACTACAGCAGTTGTTATTCTGCTGCAGGGGGTTCATCCAAAGATGTATTGTTGAACGGTGCGAAAATACTTTCCAGGGAAACCGGTGCTGAAGTCGGTTCTTCGAAAGGATTTTCCTGTGCACGGGCTGCCATCCGTTCTGCGCGTTCCGCTTCTTCTTTCGCTTTACGTGCATGGTGATAGGCAAGACCGGTACCCGCAGGAATCAGGCGTCCAACGATCACGTTTTCTTTCAGGCCGCGCAGTTCATCACGTTTACCCATAATGGCCGCTTCGGTAAGAACACGGGTTGTTTCCTGGAACGAAGCCGCTGAAATGAAGGAGTCGGTAGAAAGCGAGGCTTTCGTGATACCCAACAGAACGTTCTCATAAGTGGCCGGAATTTTGTTTTCGGCAATCATGCGATCGTTTTCATTCAGCAGTTCTGAACGCTCAACCTGCTCACCCGGGATGAATGATGTATCACCCGCGTCAACAATGTTTACGCGACGCAGCATCTGACGAACAATCACTTCAATGTGCTTGTCGTTAATTTTCACGCCTTGCAAACGGTAAACGTCCTGAACCTCGTTAACCACATAGGTGGCCAGTTGTTCAATACCTTTCAGACGAAGAATATCGTGCGGATCAGCCGGACCGTCAACAATCAGCTCGCCCTGGTTAACCACCTGACCGTCGTGAACCATGATCTGTTTCTCTTTGGGAATCAGGAATTCATGGGCCACACCATCAATATCGGTCAACACCAGACGCTGTTTACCCTTGGTGTCTTTACCAAAAGAAACGGTTCCGGTTACATCAGCCAGAATACCGGCATCTTTGGGTGAACGGGCTTCAAACAGTTCGGCCACACGTGGCAGACCACCGGTAATATCGCGGGTTTTTTGTGATTCCTGAGGAATACGGGCCAGAACTTCACCCACCGAAACCTGCTGTCCATCATGCACCGTAATCAAGGCACCAACCGGGAATGAAATATTCACGGAGTGATCGGTACCGGCAATCTTGACTTCATCACCAGTTTCATTCAACAGCTTGATTTGCGGACGCATCATGATCTTGCCACCACGCGTCTTCGGTGTAATCACGACCAGTGTGGACAGGCCAGTGATCTCATCAACCTGTCTGGCAACGGTTACACCCTCTTCAATATTCTCGAAGCGGACAGTTCCGGTGTATTCGGAAACAATCGGACGGGTCAGAGGATCCCATGTTGCCAGGCGTGCACCTGCCTTGACCACTTCATTATCACCCACCATGATGGTGGCGCCATATGGAATTTTATGGCGTTCACGTTCACGATTGTTGTCATCAAAAATAACAATTTCACCGGAACGGGAAATGGCAATGCGTTCATTCTTGGCATTGGTGACATAACGCATGGAGCTGGTAAAGCCAACCGTACCGGCTGATTTGGTTTCAACCGCAGAGGCCATGGCCGCACGAGAAGCGGCACCACCAATGTGGAAGGTACGCATCGTCAGCTGGGTACCTGGTTCCCCAATTGACTGGGCGGCAATAACACCCACGGCTTCACCGGTATTAACCAGATAACCACGACCCAGGTCACGACCATAACAGTGGGCGCACAAACCATGACGTGTTTCACATGTCAGCGGTGTGCGGATCTTGACTTCATCCACGCCAAGTTTGTCAATCAGCTCAACGATATCTTCATCAAGCATGGTACCGGCAGTAATCACGGTTTCCTGGGTATCAGGATTCACGATATCCACCGCGGTTACACGACCCAGAATACGCTCGCGCAATGGTTCGATAACCTCACCACCTTCGAGCAACGCTTTCATCACATAACCCTGGGTGGTACCGCAATCGGTCTCGGTAATGACCAAGTCCTGGGTCACGTCCACCAGACGACGGGTCAGGTAACCCGAGTTCGCCGTTTTCAGTGCGGTATCAGCCAAACCTTTACGGGCACCGTGGGTTGAAATAAAGTACTGAAGAACGTTCAGACCTTCACGGAAGTTCGCGGTAATGGGCGTTTCAATAATTGAACCGTCCGGCTTGGCCATCAGACCACGCATACCGGCCAACTGACGAATCTGTGCTGCAGAACCCCGGGCACCGGAGTCCGCCATCATATAGATGGAGTTGAACGATTCCTGACGAACGGTTTCACCAAAACGATCCACGACAGGTTCGGTTGCCAGTTGTTCCATCATGGCCTTACCGATTTTATCGCCGGCCTTACCCCAAATATCAACCACGTTGTTGTAACGTTCCTGGGCAGTGACCAGACCTGATGAATACTGCTTGTCAATTTCCTTGACTTCGCCACTGGCCTGGGCAAGGATTTCTTCCTTGTTGGTTGGAATAACCATATCGCCCATGGCAATGGAAATACCTGCCCGGGTAGCCAGACGGAAACCATTCTGCATTAACTTGTCAGCAAAAATAACGGTATCACGCAAGCCGCAACGACGGAAAGACTGGTTAATCAAACGTGAAAGTTCTTTTTTCTTCAGCGCCCGGTTCAGTACTGAGAACGGCAGGCCTTTAGGCAAAATTTCAGACAACATGGCACGGCCAACCGTTGTTTCAAAACGGCGCAGCACAGGTTGCCATTCATCATTTTCGTCTTTGACATATTCATTCAGACGTACGGTAATGCGTGATTGCAGTTCAACCACACCGTTGCCATAGGCACGATGCACTTCGGCCAGGTCGGCAAAGAACAGACCTTCACCCTTGCCATTGATACGCTCACGGGTTGTGTAGTACAAGCCCAGCACGATATCCTGTGAAGGAACAATGGAAGGCTCGCCACTGGCAGGGAACAACACGTTGTTGGAAGCCAGCATCAATGTACGTGCTTCCAGCTGTGCCTCCAGTGACAATGGTACGTGTACCGCCATCTGGTCACCGTCGAAGTCAGCGTTAAAAGCGGCACAAACCAGTGGGTGCAGCTGAATCGCCTTACCTTCGATCAGGACCGGTTCAAAAGCCTGAATACCCAAACGGTGCAGCGTTGGCGCACGGTTAAGCATTACCGGATGCTGGCGAATGACTTCCTCAAGAATATCCCATACCACAGGTTCCTGGGCTTCAACCAGTTTCTTGGCTGCCTTGATGGTGGTCGCCAGACCCATGGTTTCAAGACGGTTGAAAATGAACGGTTTGAACAGTTCAAGCGCCATTAATTTAGGCAGACCGCATTGATGCAAAAGCAGTTGCGGACCGACCACAATCACCGAACGGCCAGAGTAGTCAACACGTTTACCCAACAGGTTCTGACGGAAGCGACCACTTTTACCCTTGATCATGTCTGACAGGGATTTGAGCTGACGTTTATTGGCACCCGTCATGGCTTTACCGCGACGGCCGTTATCCAGCAGCGAGTCTACCGCTTCCTGCAACATCCGTTTTTCATTACGCAGAATGATATCGGGTGCTTTCAGTTCGATCAGGCGTTTCAGACGGTTATTACGGTTAATAACACGGCGATACAGATCGTTCAGGTCTGAAGTGGCAAAGCGGCCACCATCCAGCGGTACCAACGGACGCAAATCCGGTGGCAACACAGGCAGCACTTCCAGGATCATCCAGTCGGGCTTGATACCTGATTTCTGGAAGCCCTCAATCACCTTCAGGCGCTTGGAGATTTTCTTGATCTTGGCATCGGAAGAGGTGGCTTTCAGTTCGGCACGCAAGGCTTCTGCTTCACGATCGATATCAATCGTGCGCAGCAGTTCACGAATCGCTTCAGCACCCATCAGGGCGGTGAAATCATCACCGTACTCTTCCGTTTTGGCCAGGAAGTCATCGTCAGACATGATCTGACCGCGTTTTAGCGGTGTCATGCCTGGCTCGATCACGCACCATGCCTCGAAGTACAGAACCCGCTCGATATCGCGCAAGGTCATGTCAAGCACCATACCCAAACGGGATGGCAAACTCTTCAGGAACCAGATATGCGCAACCGGGCTGGCCAGTTCAATATGACCCATACGTTCGCGACGAACCTTGGTAACAGTAACTTCAACACCGCATTTTTCACAAATGACACCACGGTGTTTCAGACGTTTGTATTTGCCGCAAAGACATTCATAATCTTTGATTGGGCCAAAAATTTTGGCACAAAACAAACCATCACGTTCGGGTTTGAACGTACGATAGTTGATGGTTTCGGGTTTGCGCACTTCACCATAAGACCACGAACGGATTTTTTCTGGAGAAGCAATCCCGATCTTGATGACATCAAATTGTTCATCTTGCGAGATTTGTTTGAATAAACCTAGTAATCCCTTCATTCTTTACGCTCCAAATCCATATCGAGTGACAGTGATCGAATTTCCTTGACCAACACGTTAAACGATTCTGGCATACCTGCATCAATTACATGATCGCCTTTGACGATATTTTCATACACTTTGGTACGGCCGGTAATGTCATCCGACTTGACCGTCAGCATTTCCTGCAAGGTGTATGAAGCACCATATGCCTCAAGCGCCCAAACTTCCATCTCACCAAAGCGCTGGCCACCAAACTGGGCTTTACCGCCCAACGGCTGCTGGGTAACCAGTGAGTAAGGACCCGTAGAACGGGCATGCATCTTATCGTCAACCAGGTGATGCAGTTTCAAATAGTGCATATACCCAATCGTGACAGGACGCTCGAAACGATCTCCGGTACGGCCATCGAACAGATAAGCCTGAGTCCGTGAGTCTGTCAGTTGCAGCTGTTCTTTAATCTCTTCAGGATAAGCAATCTTCAACATGGTGTCGATTTCTTCTTCGGTGGCACCGTCAAATACCGGTGTTGCCAAAGGAACGCCATTTTTCAGATTATGGGCCATCTCGATGATCTGCTCATCAGTCAGTTCTTCAAGGTGAGCTTTGCTGCCGGTTGTGTTGTAAACGGTATTCAGGAACTCACGCAATTGCGCAACCTGAACTTCGCGCTCATCACGAAGCATGTCGGCAATACGATGACCAATACCTTTGGCAGCCCAACCCAGGTGAACTTCAAGAACCTGTCCCACGTTCATCCGTGAAGGAACGCCCAGAGGGTTCAACACGATATCGGCAGGGGTACCGTCAGCCATGTGTGGCATATCCTCAACCGGAGTAATACGGGATACCACACCCTTGTTACCGTGACGACCGGCCATCTTATCGCCAGGTTGCAGGCGACGCTTAACAGCCAGGTAAACCTTGATCATTTTCAGGACACCAGGTGGCAATTCATCACCCTGTGTCAGTTTCTTGCGTTTTTCCTCGAAGGCCAGGTCAAACTCATGACGTTTCTGCTCAACAGATTCTTTGATCTGTTCCAGGGCAACCGCATGGTCTTCATCGGCAAGACGGATGTCAAACCACTGCCAGCGGTCAACACCCTCAAGGTATTCGGCGGTAATGGCCGTGCCTTTAGGCAGACGATTAGGGCCACCATTAACGGTTTTTCCAATCAGCAATTTGCGGATACGGTCAAACGTATCGTTTTCAACAATCCGCAACTGGTCATTCAGATCCTGGCGATAGCGGCTGAGTTCATCATTAATGATGGATTCGGCACGCTTGTCACGCTGTACGCCTTCACGGGTAAATACCTGAACGTCAATAACGGTGCCCACCATGCCAGATGGCACGCGCAGGGACGTGTCTTTAACGTCAGATGCTTTTTCACCAAAAATCGCACGCAGCAGTTTTTCTTCCGGTGTCAGCTGGGTTTCACCTTTTGGTGTCACCTTGCCAACCAGCACGTCATCGGCACGCACTTCGGCACCAATGTAAACAATGCCGGATTCGTCAAGACGGTTTAACTGTGCTTCAGGTAGGTTACTGATATCCCGGGTGATTTCTTCGTTACCCAGTTTGGTGTCACGGGCAACAACGGTCAATTCTTCAATATGAATTGAGGTATAGCGATCATCCGCAACCACTTTTTCAGAAATAAGGATCGAGTCCTCGTAGTTATAACCGTTCCATGGCATGAAAGCGATCAACATGTTCTGACCCAGTGCCAGTTCACCCAAGTCGGTAGAAGCACCGTCAGCCAGAACGTCACCACGGGCAACGATATCACCGCGTTTTACAACAGGACGCTGGTTGATATTGGTGTTCTGGTTGGAACGGGTGTATTTGATCATGTTGTAGATATCCACACCTACTTCACCCGCCTGGTTTTCTTCGTCATTAACACGAATAACCACACGCTCGGCATCAACGTGATCAACAATACCACCACGTCTGGCCTGTACGGTTGTACCGGAGTCAACCGCAACGGTACGTTCGATACCGGTACCAACCAGTGGTTTTTCCGGACGCAAACAAGGAACGGCCTGACGTTGCATGTTGGCACCCATCAGGGCCCGGTTCGCGTCATCATGCTCAAGGAATGGAATCAGGGAAGCGGCAACCGATACGATCTGTGACGGCGCAACGTCCATGTAATGCACATTTTCAGGTGCTGTCAACATGGTCTCACCGGCTTCACGACAAGCAATCAGATCACCGGCAAAACTGCCATCCTCATTAAGCTCGGCGTTAGCCTGGGCAATCACATAACGGCTTTCTTCAATGGCTGACAGGTAATCAATTTGATCACTGACTTTTCCATCGATGATTTTGCGGTAAGGGGTTTCAAGGAAACCATACTCATTCAGGCGTGCATACAACGCCATGGAGTTGATCAAACCAATGTTTGGACCCTCAGGAGTCTCAATGGGACATACCCGACCATAGTGAGTCGGGTGTACGTCACGAACCTCAAAACCGGCACGTTCACGAGTCAAACCACCAGGACCCAAGGCAGAAACACGACGTTTGTGCGTAATTTCAGACAATGGGTTGGTCTGGTCCATAAACTGGGAAAGCTGACTGGAACCGAAGAATTCCTTGATGGCAGCAGAAATGGGCTTGGAATTGATCAGGTCGTGTGGCATCAGGTTATCGGCTTCTGCCTGACCCAAACGCTCTTTCACGGCACGCTCAACACGAACCAGACCGGCACGGAACTGGTTCTCGGCCAATTCACCGACACAACGGACACGACGATTACCCAGGTGATCGATATCGTCAATTACACCCTGGCCATTACGCAACGCAACCAGCACCTTGATGGTCTCAAGAATATCTTCATCAGTCAGGGTCATTGGACCGGTGATTTCATCACCACGACCAAGGCGACGGTTCACTTTCATACGACCAACGCGTGACAGATCGTAGGTGTCTTCGCTATAGAACAGACGCTGGAACAGGGCCTCGACAGCTTCTTCAGTTGGAGGCTCGCCTGGACGCATCATGCGGTAAATAGCGATACGCGCAGCATTCTGGTCAACGGTATCGTCAGTACGCAGCGTTTGTGAAATATAGGACCCGCGATCCAGCTCGTTCGTGTAGATAGTCTGGAATTCACGAATATTGGCATCACGCATTTTCTCAAGCAAAGTCTCGGTGATTTCATCATTGGCATGAGCAATGATTTCACCGGTTTCTTCACTAATGATGTTTTTTGCCAACACTTCGCCAATCAGGAAATCTTCCGGTACGGAAATACGCTCGATTTTGGCAGCAGCCAAATCACGCAAATGACGGGTATTAATGCGCTTGTCTTTTTCAACAATGACGTTACCGTCTTTATCTTTCAAGTCAAACCCAAGGACTTCGCCTTTCCAGCGCTCAGGAACGAATTCCATGACAGCACCGGTTGATTTCAATTCATAATGATCGAAATCGAAGAAATGCGCCAGGATGGTTTCAGGCTGCATGCCGATGGCTTTGAGCAGAATGGTAACCGGCATTTTACGACGGCGGTCGATGCGGAAAAACAGAATATCTTTTGGATCGAATTCGAAGTCTAGCCAAGAACCGCGGTAAGGAATCACACGGGCTGAAAACAGCAATTTGCCTGAACTGTGGGTTTTACCACGGTCATGTTCAAAGAAAACGCCTGGAGAACGGTGTAACTGTGAAACAATGACACGTTCTGTACCATTGATCACGAAAGAACCGGTGTCAGTCATCAGGGGAATTTCACCCATATAGACTTCCTGTTCCTTCACTTCTTTAATAGTTGGTTTGCTTACTTCGCGGTCAAGAAGCACCAAGCGTACTTTGGCACGCAGGGGTGAAGCATAGGTCAAACCACGCAGTTGACATTCTTTAACATCAAATACGGGTTCGCCCAACACATAACTAACAAACTCTAGACGAGCCATGCCGTTATGGCTGATAATAGGAAATATTGAATTGAACGCAGCTTGCAGACCTTCGTCTTTGCGTGCCGACGAACGAGCGTCAGATTGTAAGAATGTACGGTAAGAATGTAATTGCGTTGCTAGTAAGTAGGGAACATCCTGAACGTCTTCACGTTTTGCGAAGCTTTTACGGATACGCTTTCTTTCTGTGTACGAGTAAGGCATGAGCACTCCGACTCGAGAGGTTGCACGGACTATGGGACTCCATAACCGTTAGGGTTTTACGACTCCACGAAAAACGGCTTTTTATTAATGTAGCACTAATTTTAATGCAATAAAGCACGTCTTTCCTGAAAGCGCAAAAACCCGGAGGTAGCAAAAGCCACTCCGGGTAACATTAAGTAAAGATTACTTAAGTTCGACTTTAGCGCCAGCTTCTTGAAGCTTTTTCTGGGCTTCTTCAGCTTCAGCTTTAGACAAGCCTTCTTTAACAGCTTTAGGAGCACCGTCAACCAGTTCTTTTGCTTCTTTCAGGCCCAGACCTGTCAGTTCGCGAACTGCTTTAATAACGTTAACTTTTTGTGCGCCTGCTTCAGCCAGGAAAACTGTAAATTCAGTTTGCTCAGCTGCTGCTGCACCAGCGTCGCCACCAGCAGCAGGTGCTGCTACAGCTACTGCAGCTGCTGCTGCAGAAACGCCAAATTTCTCTTCCATTTCTGTGATCAGTTCGGACAATTCCAGCACTGTCATGCTAGCGATTGCGTCCAGAATTTCTGCTTTGCTTAAAGCCATTTTAAGAACTCCAAATAAATAAATTTAATGCCAGGGTTTTGTATCGCTTAGTCTTTAAAAAAGATCCAATGAAGCTTGCCTTATGCCGCTTCTTTTTGATCGCGCACGGCAGCAAGGCCACGAACGAACTTGGTTGGAACTTCATTAAGCGTACGCACAAATTGTGCAACAGGTGCTTGCATGGTACCCAACAGTTTCGCCAGCAACTCTTCACGAGAAGGCATTGTTGCCAATGCTTTAATGCCATTTTCGTCTAAAAGATTGTTTGGCAATGAGCCAACTTTCAGAACGATTTTGTCATTGGTTTTGGCGAATGTAGAGAGTACTTTTGCAGCCGCTACAGGATCAGCACTGACCGCATAGATCAGGGGACCTGTCAATTTATCGGTCAAACCTTCAAAAGGCGTGCCGGCAATTGAGCGACGTACAAGCGTGTTTTTAAGAACACGCAGATACACACCAGATTCACGTGCAGTTTTGCGCAATACGGTGACAGAAGCGACGTCAATACCACGGTACTCAGCAACAATAATAGATTGAGCATTGGCAACCTGTGCCGATACTTCTTCAATTACTGCCGCTTTCTCATTACGATTGAGACTCACGGTTTGAACACTCCATCTAAAGACGCGGTGGGAACGGTTCCCAATTGCGTCAACCATATGCGGCGTACCTCTGGTAGAGCTCTGAATAGAATTCTTCCATGGGACGCCGTCTACGTTGGATCCGGAAACTTCCCGGGATTAAGTCAGATATAAACCGCTTATCCGACTCCAACGGTCTTTGACAGCAGTGTCTGGTGCACGACCAGACACAGCCCAAAGTTCTTTATAATCAGACTGCCAAAGAGGCAATCTCGACCTTGGCTCCGCCACCCATTGTGGATGACACAGCCACTTTACGCAGGTAAACACCTTTAGAGCTAGCAGGACGTGCTTTGTTCAAAGCATCAATCAGGGCTGCCAGGTTTTCCTGCAATTGTTCTGTACCAAAAGAAGCACGGCCAATTGTTGCATGAATGATACCAGCCTTGTCAGTACGATACTGGATCTGACCGGCTTTTGCGTTTTTAACAGCAGTGGCCACGTCAGGGGTTACAGTACCTACTTTAGGGTTTGGCATCAGGCCACGAGGACCCAAGATCTGACCCAGAGCACCAACAATACGCATTGTATCGGGTGAGGCAATCACGATATCGAAGTCAAATTGACCAGACTTGATCTGGTCAGCCAGATCTTCCATACCCACGATATCAGCACCTGCTTCTTTAGCGGCTTCAGCTTTTTCACCTTGTGCGAATACTGCCACACGTACGGTTTTACCGGTACCCGCAGGCAATACAACTGAACCACGAACCAACTGGTCTGATTTCTTGGGATCAATACCCAGTTGAACAGCCACGTCGATGGACTCATCGAATTTGGCAGTTGCAGTTTCCTTGACCAGGGTCAGGGCTTCTGTAACAGGATACAGTTTGGTGCGATCAATTTTTTCTGCAATTGCTGCAGCGCGTTTAGATAACTTAGCCATTAGTTTACACCCTCAACTGTGATACCCATGCTACGTGCGCTACCAGCGATCGTGCGAACAGCTGCGTCCAAATCCGCAGCAGTCAGATCTGGCTCTTTGGTTTTGGCAATTTCTTCAGCCTGTGCACGTGTCAATGTACCAACTTTGTCGGTATGCGGACGTGCTGAACCTTTCTGGATACCAGCTGCTTTCTTGATCAGAATGGTAGCTGGTGGGGTTTTCATGATGAAAGTGAATGATTTGTCTGCAAAAGCAGTAATCACCACTGGAATTGGCAAGCCAGGTTCCATGCCTTGTGTTTTGGCATTGAACGCTTTGCAGAATTCCATAATATTCAGACCACGTTGACCCAATGCAGGACCAATCGGAGGTGATGGATTAGCTTTACCAGCTGGCACTTGCAGCTTGATGAAGCCGACGATTTTTTTCGCCATTTTTAGCTCCTAACGGGTAATAGCGCAATAAAAACATTGCTCCCCGGGTTAATAAAATCAGACCTTTTCGACCTGACTGAAATCCAGTTCCACGGGAGTGGCACGACCAAAAATCGTAACACTGACACGCACTTTACTTTTCTCGTAGTTGACTTCTTCAACATTACCGTTAAAGTCGGCAAAAGGACCTTCTTTAACGCGCAGTGTCTCACCAACTTCGAACAATATTTTCGGACGGGGTTTTTCACCACCCTCTTCAATTTGAGACAGGATCTTCTCAACTTCTTTTTCGGAAATAGGGGTTGGCCTATTGCCTGATCCACCCAAAAACCCGGTAACACGGTTTGTATTTTTTACAAGATGCCATGTCTCATCGGTAAGATCCATTTCAACCAGGACATAACCCGGGAAAATACGACGTTCTGTGATGGATTTTTGACCGCCCTTGACTTCAATGACCTCTTCTGAGGGTACCAAAATGCGACCAAATGAAGTTTGCAAGCCAGCACGCTCGATTCTTTCGAGCAAAGCTTTGTGAACACTTTTTTCCATGCCAGAATAGACATGCACAACGTACCAACGTTTACTCATTTGCTTGTCCTTAGTTCCAGCCTAATACCACGCCATAGATAAGCCAACCTAAAACCTTATCTACAATCCACAGGAAAAGAGCCATGACACTGACGAAGGCAAATACAATACCCGTCATTTGAATGGTTTCTTTTCTGGTTGGCCATATTACGCGTTTTAATTCATTGTAAGAGCCGGTGGCAAAACTGATGATGCGCTTGCCAGGCTCACTGAACCATACCAGCAGAGCCGCAATGACCAAGCTGCCAACAAAAATACCGACTCGCGCATACGCATTTAAATCACTGAAAAACGAATACGCAAATATACCCGCAGCAACAACAATTATTGCCATAACAATTTTGGCTTTATCTGCAGGTTGGGTGATGGTTTCTACACTACTGTTTGACATTTGCTTGAGCAGCCTTTTTTTCGCGGCGCCATAATAAGGTGGCAGGGGCAGTAGGAATCGAACCTACAACCTTCGGTTTTGGAGACCGACGCTCTGCCAATTGAGCTATACCCCTAATGTTTTAATTTCCGTAATGACTCACGGAAATCTGGGTAGTACACCGTACTACCCATACTGCCATATTAACTGTTAAGCAGCGATTTTAGCAACAACACCGGCGCCAACAGTACGGCCGCCTTCACGGATCGCGAAACGCAGACCTTCTTCCATCGCGATAGGTGCAATCAGCTCAACGTCCATAGAGACGTTATCGCCTGGCAGAACCATTT
>LSQX01195917.1_pt1 | contig 17874 bp, 20 predicted proteins | sample 654561 | NCBI WGS metagenome assembly LSQX01 (sample SAMN04489861, study PRJNA283612) | anaerobic digester metagenome | isolation source: 4 biogas reactors fed with cattle manure at either 37C or 55C with and... | place: Denmark: Kongens Lyngby | collected 2014
GAGAGGGTTAGGGTGAGGGCGAAGACTACCTTCCGACCCATCTTCCGTATTTCACCACTCCAGCCCGAGGCTGATTTTGCCGATAATATTCATGTAGCGCTCTGCGGCGATGTGTTGCAGGGCAAATCTTGCTGCAAGGAGACCAACCAGAATGGACTGCGCGGAACTGTCTATTGCCGTTGAGAAACTTATTGGAGTGCCCAGACTGACACTTCGCGGCCATTTGGATGGGTGGCACGATCAAGCTATGGCGGGCGTATTCGCCGGATTCCAGGAGCAAGGGACCACCTCGCTTGTGCTGGACATTGCAGGTCTCAGCTTCAATGGGGTGAATGGCGCGACCTCGATGGTCAACGCCCTGAGAAAACTCGGCCCCGATATGGCCGTGCATGTGGTAGCCTCCGGATTGTCCGCTCGGCTTCTGCAAACTGCACAGCTTGGCTCGGCGGTGCGATTATATTCATCAACAAATGAGCTTGCTGAGTATATCTCGCCAAGCTCCCAGGACCTCACATCGAGATGGGCCCCAGAGAACTCCGACGATCAGGAGATGCCGCTGGCCGCTTGAAATCAAACTAAAATACCTGCTAAATATACTGGTTTTTACGGCCCTGAGCATGATTCTCGGGGCCGTTGGCTTGTACTGTGGAATTAGTAGTTAGCAGCCAATCGCCGGAGTTTGCTCATATATCGCACAGGGTGCTGTGAATGACACAGGCTGCCTCGGAGGGAGTTAAATGGGATTTCGCGATATGGACCTCAACGACGACGTGAGAGCCAGCCTCAGAAAGGACCGAGTGCTCTCTGCCTTTAGACTGGATGTGGAAGTGAGAAACGGGATCGTCTATCTAAAAGGAAAAATAAGCGCTCAAATGAAAGAGCACGCAATCGCCGTCGCCAGAGCCGTAAATTCGGTGGCTGTGGTGGTAGACCAAATGACAATCCAGTGATATTGCAAGTGGCGGCAGTCCAACGCGCTTTTGGATCATACTAAAGCGCCTTGCGCCCTCAGTGAATCCATAAGCATCGTATTGTCTATCTCCCGTACACTCACCCCGTGTTCAAGAGATATCGCGGCAGCGATTCCGGCGGCTTGGCCCATCGCCACACACGCAGGGATGATTCGAATGGCGCCATGTCCGGCTTGCGTGCTCGATACGCAGCGACCAGCCACCAACACATTCTCCAAACCCACAGGCAGCAGACAGCGATAGGGGATCTCATACCAATCACCCGGAGGCGGCACGTTCGGAGCCTGTCGCCCCTCAGCTTTGGTGTAACCATCTCCCTTGCCCGCATGAATATCCACCGGATACGCAAGCCTGCATATACAATCACCAAACTTACGCGCCTCGATCACGTCATCGGCGCAAAATACATAATCCCCGAAAATCCGCCTGGTTTCCCGTATTCCCACATGTTCAGCGCTGCGCAGCAGATATGATTTCTCAAAGCCCGGCACATATTTTTTGACGAACGACACAATCGACGCCATTTGCCTGCGGCTTTCGATCTCCGCTTTGGTCAGGTCTTCGGCGTTCGTTCCATCGATATTTCCGACGTGGGTGGTGTTGAATACCACTTCGCCTTTGTGCGGCCGACCGATAAAGAAAATCAACTCCCCTGCCGCTTGATACTCACCTTTTGATCGGGCCTCGGCGATCAAATCATAATATCCCGCTACCGAGACCACGCCTTCGGCCAGCTTTGCAGGCTCCGACTCCGCAGGCAGTTTTGGAAAGCGCATCTGGTCCGGGTGGTCACGCACATAGGTCATGACCTTCTCCAGCTCGACCCCTCCCATATCGAACATTAACGTGACCGCCTGCGGCACACCGTTTTCATCACCGCTCTCAAAGCCCGCTCCTAAAGCAGCCGCTGCATCTCCGTCTCCGCTGCAGTCCACCAGCCTGTCGCATACGAACTCCTCAACCCCACTTTTGGATCGGGTGACGACCGATATCTTTTTGCCCGGAAGATATTTCGCGGCATCGAACACAGTATGCAAACGCAACTGCGCCCCCGACTCCAGCAGTGACTCCTGCATCACAAAGCGCAGGGTTTCGGAATCAAATGAATTGCCGAGCAGCGAACCTTCGGCTGCCAGGCGATCCCGCAATTCTTTATAAAGTCCGCCGACCAGAGTTTCACCATCCGAAGCGCGATGTGACATAAACGGATTAACAAGAGCAGCCGTCGCCCATCCTCCGAGGTATCCGAATCTCTCAAGCAAAAGCGTCCTCTTGCCGGCTCTGGCGCTGCTAATTGCAGCAGCCCATCCCGCCGCGCCACCACCGATTACGATTATTTCATATCGCTGCATCTTCCACCTCCGTCGGAGTAAAGCTATTGTAGCCCAACTTTCGGAGTAAAGAAAGAGGCGGGCCACATAATGGCCCGCCTCAATTGGTTCGTTGATGCTGCCCAGCTTCGCCAGGCACCTACAGTTTTAGAGTCTGTCGTAATACATCGTCGGATCAGTTCCATACGCCGGGCTTCCGGGATCATTGACCAAACCGGTAGTCGGGTTGACGTAGGTGTTGTAGACAAACGGCTCAACATTGGCAGTAGCCCCTGCAGGAGCTGTAACCCCAGTCGTCGGTCCATCTTTCAGAGTAACGGTAGCAACGTGAGTGTCCATAAAAGCCATGTTGTACATGACGGTGTTTCTGACGCCGCTTTGATCGCCGAAGTGCCATCCTTTGTATTCGAAGAACGCGATCTGGTCACTCTCGTAGCCATAGTCACCCATCTTTTTCTTACCCGCGCCCCAGGCTGCGTCGATAGCAAATTTCATCCAATAGGAGACGACAGGGCTATTTGCGGGTGTGCCTCCTTGCGGGGCGGCATGCTCCGTGGAGTCAGATGGGCAGAACATGATGTCCTTGTTTTTTCCCATACTGTCGTAGAGAGCCTGCGGCCAGGTGTTTCTATTCGCCGTAGGCGGAATGTGGGTTCCGAGCCTGCAGCTGAATATCTGGTAGCGGCTTGCGCTCCAGGTCGTCGCTGGCGGCGTGGTCGCGAGGTTGGAACACGGAAGCATTCCATCGTAGTCGTCGGTGTACATCTTGAGCGCCTGCGCGCACTGCTTCAGGTTACTTTGGCAGCTCGATTTTCGGGCTGCTTCGCGAGCTTTGGCGAAAACTGGGAACAGAATAGCTGCCAAGATAGCGATGATAGCTATAACAACCAACAGCTCGATGAGTGTGAAACCACTCTTTCTTCTTGCTAGCATTGAGCTTCCTCCTTAATTACTTGCACCGATATTGCGATAGATTTTTGTTTGTGCTGAATCAGAAAAACACATGGATAAAAGCTTGGAACCACTTAGAGCACGATCACCTCCTTGCTGATATCCGTATTCGAACTAAACACAAGCTACGGCGTAATCGCGATAGCTCTCCAAAGGTCTTTAGGCCCTGTGTTGACCGCGTTGAACCACTGAGAAGTAGTGGTATCCCAGCAAGTGTTCGGCAGTTCCCCATTCGGTAAAAACGCGGCATCAAAGGCCTTAACGTGCCCGTCGGCGAAGAGAATGTTGGATCCCTTACCGTGCTGCTTGGCATTGACCGGAGTGCCGGAGTCGAACCCAGCATCAGTCGGAGTCAGGAATGGCGAGTTCGGTCGGACGCTGGCACTATTGGAGACTTGAAGCGGCCTCAAAACAGAGTTGACTTTCCTGTCTACTTCGCGGACGAGGAACGTGCTTGCGGCTGTTCTGACGGCGGCCTCAGGCTGTGCGACCATGTTGATGTTCATAACATAGTTGACTCGAGCTAGCCCCTCAGCAGTCCGGCCTCCCGAGCCATCACTTACTTCCGAGGCAGCCTTGCATGTCCAGGCGGATGCAGTTTCTTTGGAGGCTTGTTCCATGTAAGGATTCAGTGCCTCGACCCAGTTAACTCCGCTCCAGAACCGCTCCGGTTTGCCTGAAGAGTCTATTCGGCGCGGGTCAGTAAGTATTACGCCCGGCTGATTGCCGAGCATTGCGGTGGTGTTTTGATATGGATAGCAATCGTTGAACTCACCTAAATACATCTTGAACGCGCTGCCCAACTGCTTCAGATTGGATTGGCAGTCGGAGTTCATAGCGGCCTTCCTTACCTGTGCAAAGACTGGAAACAGGATCGCCGCCAGGATGGCTATGATCGCGATAACGACCAATAGCTCGATAAGGGTAAAACCTTTGCGATCTTTCATTTGCTCTCTCCTCATTTCATGCTGCATAGGCTGACCGCACGTTAATAACGAAAATGATGCTTTTTGTGAGCCATAATCGCCGCGCCCTCTCCTTTTGCACGACGATGGCCACCTGCTTGTCCAAATGCGGAGTCTGCCTGTTAGGCTCCTATGCTAGCACATCAAAGCAGGCAAGTCAACGAAACGCAGGTTGCCAGACTCCCTGTTTGTAGACCATCCCTTGCAGGAATATGTTCCAAAACTATGGAAATATTCAGCAAAAAATTGCAAATAATAAAAACATGCCCGGGCTGCGGGACATGACTATCTGACTTCTTATATTCCGATTGATTGAAAGAGTAGCCCGGCGCGTGATACCATTATAATATGAATCCTACTGAATCGGCTATTAGGGCCATCAAAGATAGAGTTGCGACTGTGATGGGCGAGCTGGAGGAAGCCGCGGCGTATCCCGGCAGGAAAGCGAACCGTGAGCGGATGCGCAAAGCCGCGCTTGAACTGCATCAGTGCGCCGATGAAATACAAAACGTGCTTATGAGGATTCGACCAGGCGCAGGCTAGCGTTGCCGCCGAACATATTAAGGAGACACAATTGGATATATTGAAAGCAATCGCTGAGGATGTGCGAGCAATGCTCGACGAGACCAATCGAGTACGAGAGCAAGCCTTGCAGGCTTCCAGAGAGGTGATTCGATTGTCCGCCAATTCGATTCGCGCCAGCCATAGAGAAGATTTTGATGAAGCCTGCGAATTGAAATCTCAGGCGCGAGCCAAGGTCGAAGAAACCAAAGCGTTACTTGCGGATAAACTGGAGATATACTACACCGGCTATGTCCAGGATGCGCAGAAAGAATACGCCGAGTCCGAGTTGACACACGCGATAATCCGCGAAAAACCTTTCCCGACCAACACCGAACTGGGTGTCGAACCCGCGGCGTATTTGAACGGGCTGGCCGAGGCTATCGGCGAAAGCCGCAGACATGTGCTCGATGTTATGCGCCTGGGGGATATGGAGCGCGCGGAAAGAATATTGACAATAATGGACGATGTCTATTATACGCTGATCACTTTCGACTACCCGGACGCGGTGACACAGGGGCTTAGGCGGCAGACGGATATGGTGCGAGGAGTGCTTGAGCGCACACGGGGAGACCTGACGCTGCTGCAGGAACAGCGCAGGCTCGAAGTCCAGCAGCGCAATCTGCAAGAAGCCATCGAATCAGCCGTCCAAAAATTGGGGAGCTGAAATAGCCCTATACCAATGCGCGATATAATCGAAAAACTGAGATCCGCAACCCTGGCAACGGCGTACGAGGGACGATTATATCTTGTCGGCGGCATTGTGCGCGACCGGCTTATGGGCCTGCCCACCGACGAGGACATTGATATCGTCCTTGAAGGTGATGCGGCTGAGCTGGCCGGATTTTTATATGCAAGCGGGTTGTCCCAAAATCCGCCGACCATCTATTCTCGATTTGGAACGGCTATGCTTGCAGTTGATGGGGCGCGGGTGGAACTGGTGGGGGCGCGTAAGGAATCGTATGATCCATCCAGCCGGAAGCCCGCCACCAAACCCGGCAGCCTGCTGGATGATGTGCTGCGGCGGGATTTTACGATCAATACGCTCCTTGAGAATCTGCACTCAGGAGAGATACTCGACCTCACCGGCAAAGCTCATAATGATATTACCGATAAAATAATCCGCACGCCCCTCGACCCGATGATTACATTCGACGACGACCCGCTGCGCATGCTTCGCGCGATCAGGTTCGCCACTCGGTTTGGTTTTGCAATCAACAAGCAGACCTATGTCGCCATACGCGAGCGTGCACATCGACTGAGCATCATCAGCGCCGAGAGAATGCGCGGGGAGTTCGAAAAGATTTTAATGACGCAAAACGCTGTTGATGGGATGGAGATGCTGCGTAAGACTGGGCTGATGTCGATCTTTGCGCCGGAGATTGCAGCTTTGTACGGCGTCGAGCAGAACATTCACCATCGCTGCGACGTCTGGAACCATACATTAGCTGCGCTTGAATCGATTCCTGTAGAATGCGGGTTGATGCTGCGTTTGACGGCTCTACTTCACGATGTGGGTAAAGTTGCAACAAAAAGCGTGGATGAGGCCGGCGGGGTGCATTTCTACGGCCACGAGAAAGTTGGAGCAGAACTGGCGGAGCGGTTTCTGAAACGTCTCACCTTTTCCAACCAACTCGCTGAAGAAGTCGCGTTTCTGATATCCATGCACCTGCGGGTCGGCAGTTACAGCCAGGAATGGACGGACACAGCGATGCGGAGGCTGATCCGGGATGCCGGAGAACACCTCAACGATCTGATACTTTTGGCGGAAGCCGATGGCGCGGCAGCAAAAAACGACCCAAAGGGTGGGGATCTGTCCAAGTTCCGCGAGCATCTGGCGCAGGTGAGGCTTGAGCTGCACGGCAAAGAGATCAAAAGCCCGCTTGATGGCCGAGAAATTATGGAAGTTCTGGGCTTGGACCCTGGGCCAAAGGTCGGGGAGGCGCAGGGGTTTCTGGAGGAGCAGGTCGTGAAAGGCAGGCTGCGAGCCGGAGATAAAGCCGGCGCCAGGAAACTGCTTCTGGAACCGGACTAATCTTTAGTAAAGTGTGCGATAGTGTCGATAAATTCAGCGCTTTTGAGGTCGTGCTCGAGCTGGTATCTGATATGCCGCCTGAGTATTCTTGCCATATCGCCGCGCGCGCCTTTTGGAAATTGCATATCCTTTAAGCGAGGAGGCTGCGCGATTTTGAGTGCGGATATATAGGTAGCCACGGCGGCTCTCGCCTGGACTGAATCCGCCGGAGGTCTCCCACAAGCGCTGCAGACGATACCCCCCATTGCAGGGCTGAATGAAATAACCTCGCGAGTCGGCTTGCGACCGCACTTCAGACACTGATCTATATGCGGCTCATATCCGAGTATGGACAGCAGTTGAATCTCAAAATAACGCGCGGCAATCTCCGGGTCGATTCCGCCTTCGAGGATATATAGAGCGGACAATAAAGAGTCGAAGACATCCGCATTCGGCTGGCGCAAATCCACAAACGCATTTACAAGTTCCAGCAAATAGACCCCGTAAGCCACGCTTGTGATCTCGTTCCGAATGTGCGGAAAGGATTCTTTTATTTCAGCCTGCGTAAGCACATAAAGGTCACGGCCGGACGCCAACATCAGCTTCGAGTATGTCAACGGCTCGCTTGCGCCCCCCAGCTTGCTGCCCGGCCTGCGGGAGCCTTTCGCAGCCGCAGATAATTTGCCACATTCGCGAGTGAATACGGTGATGATGCGGTCTGTCTCGCCAAGCTCGATTCTGCGCAGCACAATTCCGCTCGCACAGATGTTTCTCATAGGCACCGCGCACCATACCCGCTATTCATAATCAGCTACTGTCTCCTCCGTCCAGCGCTTTCGAGGTAATCTTCCGGCACATATCCTTCGACAATCGCAGCCGCATTGCTGGCGCCGATTCTGCTTGCTCCCGCATCCAGCATCTCCATCGCCAGTTCAGTGGTTCGGATTCCCCCTGCCGCCTTGACCCCCATGTCAGAGCCTACCACCTGTCGAATCAATCGGATATCCTCGACTGTTGCCCCGCCGGGCGCAGTGCCGGTGGAGGTTTTGACGAAATCCGCGCCCGCATCGCGGATGATCTCGCAGGCTGTTTTTTTCTCGTCGTCAGTCAAATAATAGCACTCGATGATAAACTTCAGCACAGTTCGTTTCGCGTCCTGGGTCATACCCGTCATACGTGCAGTATCCACCAGTTCGCGGACTTCGCCTTCCACAATGTTTCGTTCGCCCGATCTCAGCGCGCCGATGTTTATCACGACGTCAAGCTCTTTTGCGCCGTGTGTGATCGCGGTTCGCGCCTCAAAAACCTTGACTGCTCTCCCGCTGGCGCCGAACGGGAATCCTATGACCGTCGCAGGTTTGACGTCGGAATCCTGCAGTTCGCGCCGCACAATCGGCAGCCAAAATGGCATCACCATCACCGTCGCGAAATGATAGCTCTTCGCTTCCTCACACAGACGGATAATATTCTCGTGCGTGGCTGAAGGTTTCAGCAACGCCGAGTCCATCAGCTTTGCAAACTGCTCCTTAGTATACATCCCTGATCACTCCCGACGGGCCATTCCCGTCCTCAATTCCTTTACGAACTGACCTGCGCGACACACAAGCTCCTGTGAACCTGCGTGTTCCGCTATTATATTTACAAGTGCGCTGCCGACAACTGCACCGTCGGCGAACCGGGTGACAAACTCCACATGCTCCGGTTTAGATATACCAAAACCGACAACCACCGGCAAATCAGTCGCAGATTTGATGTTTTCTATCAGTTCCTGCAGCTCAACAGGCACATCGCTTCGCGCACCAGTCACGCCCATGCGTGATACGCAATAAATAAACCCGCTACCCATATTCGCCGCGACTTTGATTCTATCCTTCGTGCTTGTCGGCGCAAGCAGCATTATGCCTGCCAGGCCCGTATCATCGCAAATCGATTTCCATTCCCCGGCTTCTTCAGGAGGCAGATCGACTATTATGACCCCGTCGACTCCACCACGCACCGCATCCTCCGCGAATCGCTGCATTCCATATTTTTGCAGCGGGTTGAAATAGGTCATCAGCACTATCGGCGCATCCGCTGATTCCGCCTGCAGACGCTCGCGAATCTTCTTCACGTTGTCGAGCACACCTCGAACCGTAGCTCCCGCCTGCAGCGCGCGTTGACTTGCCGCCTGGATACTTGGCCCATCCGCCAGAGGATCCGAATACGGAACCCCCAACTCTATTATGTCAGCCCCCGCACTGATAATCTCTTCGACTATATCCGCGGTCGTCGCAAAATCCGGATCCCCCGAAGTCAAAAAACACAACAGCGCTTTATCCGAACGCTCCTTTAGCTTGGCAAAACATTTGTCTATCCGATTCACGACATCACCTCAAGACATTCCGAAGCAGTATGAACGTCCTTGTCGCCGCGGCCGGACAAGCATATAACCAGCAATTTGTTCTTACCCAGAGTTGGTGCAAACTTCATCGCATACGCTATCGCGTGCGCAGATTCCAGCGCTGGGATGATTCCTTCTGTGCAGGAAAGATACTGGAACGCCTCCAACGCCTCACAATCGGTGATGCTCACATAACTCGCTCGGCCGATGTCCTGGAAATAACTATGCTCGGGGCCGACTCCCGGATAATCCAGCCCGGCCGATATGGAATGTGTCAGCTGCACCTGTCCGTCATCATCTTGCAGCAGCATACTCATCGACCCATGCAGCACCCCCGGGCTGCCCGTTGTCAGGGTGGCGCAGTGCCTGTCGGTGTCTGTTCCCTCTCCGGCGGCTTCGACTCCTATCAGCTTTACGGATTCATCCTTAACAAACGTGCCGAAAAGCCCCATCGCATTGCTGCCGCCTCCGATGCACGCCATCGCATAGTCCGGCAAGCGGCATTCCTTTTCCATAATCTGCTCACGCGCCTCTCTTCCAATCACAGACTGAAAATCTCGCACCATCATCGGATAGGGGTGGGGGCCGACTACGGAGCCGATTATATAATGGGTGTCTGCCACATTAGTCACCCAGTCGCGAATAGCCTCACTGGTTGCATCTTTGAGAGTCTGCGTACCGGCACTGACAGGGATCACCTCCGCGCCCAGCAGCCTCATTCTAAACACATTTAACTCCTGGCGCCGCATATCCTCGACGCCCATAAAAATTTGACACGCAATACCAAAAAGCGCACAGGCGGTGGCGGTCGCCACTCCGTGCTGGCCTGCTCCGGTCTCCGCGATGACCCTGGATTTTCCCATCCGCTTCGCAAGAAGAATCTGCCCCATAACATTGTTGAGCTTGTGTGCACCGGTATGGCAGAGGTCCTCTCGCTTAAGGTAAATCTTCGCGCCGCCGAGTTGTTCAGTCATCCTCTCGGCAAAATAAAGCGGGGTGGGGCGGCCGACATATTCGCTCAAATAATAGTCTAACTCTTGGGCGAAATCTTTATCATGCTTATACTTATTATAGGTTTCTGTCAGCTCATCAAGCGCGGGGATCAGTATCTCCGGCACATAACGACCTCCGAACATTCCAAAATGGCCCAGCTTATCAGGCACGATGGTTTGCACTATAGACATTTTCAACAAGCTCCTTCACTTTAATTATATCTTTTACGCCCGGCTGTTTCTCGACCCCGCTTGCTGCATCGATCGCATACGGCTGCACCAGGTCTATGGCCCTGGCAGCATTTTCAGGGTTCAAGCCGCCTGATACGATGACGGGTTTGCCGAATTCCTTCGCTCTAACCGCAAGCTCCCAATCGAATGTTTCTCCGGTTCCGCCGGGCATCCCGGGCCTGTAAGTATCCAGCAGATAATATGACGCGTGTTTGAATTGTGCGAGGTTCTCCAGGCTCCATTCATTTTTGATTCGCACTGCTCGTATCACACGACGCTCGCCGAGTTTTTGCGCGAACTCCTCACTTTGGCCGCCGTGTAGTTGGGCATAGTCGAGTTCGCAGTGGTTCATAATCGAAATCACCTCGTCGGACTCCTCAGTAAACACCCCCACTGTCTTAGCATCACCTCCCACAATTCGAATGATATGTTTGACGGTATCCACATCCGCGCGTCGTGGGCTATCGGCGAACACAAATCCAAGCATATTTACGCCGAGATTTACACAATCTATGGCATCTGCAATGCTCGTGATACCGCATATTTTTATCAGAGTCATGTTGAATCACTCAACTCTTTCAGCTTCCCCTCAATGTCCCGCTCCCGCATCAGCGATTCGCCGATCAATACAGCGTCCACCCCTATCGCGCCAAGCTCGATCATATCCTGCCGGCCGAATATTCCACTCTCACTGATCTTTATAGCACGCCCAATCATCGGGATCAGAGCCTTAGTCGTATCAAGGGACACCTCGAAAGTTTGCAGGTTTCGATTATTGATGCCGATTATGGGCGCGCAAACATCGATGGCGGTCTGCATCTCGGTTTCGTTATGAACTTCAACCAGGCAATCCATACCAATCTCAGTCGCGCGATTCATAAGCCTTTCCAACATATCTTTATCGAGCGCAGCCACGATAAGCAAAATGGCGTCCGCCCCGGCCACCCTCGACTCGTAGACTTGATATTCGTCGATAATAAAATCTTTGCGCAGCACCGGCAGCGAAACAGTCGACTTCACCAATCGCAGATACGCAAGCGACCCCTGGAAAAACTTTTCATCGGTAAGAACCGATATCGCAGCAGTCCCACCGGATTCATACGATCGTGCGATGGCTTGCGGGTCGAAATCGTGTCGTATCACCCCTTTGGACGGGGACGCTTTCTTGATCTCCGCTATAACAGCCGGCAGTCCGGCGTTGTTTTGGGTGAGCCGTTTTGTGAAATCAAGCGGCGCAGGCGCGTCCCAAACCCGCGATTTCAGCTCGCGAACAGGCGTCGCGGAGGCTCTCTCGGAGACCTCTATCCGCTTTGCCTCGATTATTCTGTCGAGTATCAATCCGCCAACTCCTGTGTAATTGATCTGAACGATTCGAGAGCCGCCATAGCCGCGCCTGAGTCAATAGATTCGCTTGCCATCTCGATTCCGCTTTTCAGATTATCAACTTTATCCGCCACTACCAGCGCCGCTGCCGCATTCAACAACACGATGTCCCTGCACGGGCCTTTTTCTCCGTCGAGCACCGACAGCAAAGTGCGCACATTGTCCATGACACCGCCGTCTCCGGCAGCCAGGCTCTCCGCAGAAGTGGTCTGCAAGCCTGCATCGGATGGATGCAGCGAATAGGTGCGCACCTCTCCGTCTTTGATTTCGCTTATCCTTGTCTCCCCGACTGTTGAAATCTCGTCCAACCCATCCATCCCGTGCACGACCATCGCGCGTCGGCTTCCAAGCGCGTTCAACACTTTCGCCAGCGGCTCGGTTAATGCAGGGGAGAACACCCCCACAATTTGTCGCTGGGCGGCAGCAGGATTAGTTAGCGGGCCAAGCAGATTGAACACTGTACGAATGCCGATTTCTTTTCGAGGGACAATCGCGTGCCTCATCGCTGGGTGCATAATCGGCGCGAACATAAATCCCAGCCCGGATTTGTCGATGCACATCGCCACCCGATCAGCATCCATATCCAGCCGCACCCCCAAACCTTCCAGAACGTCCGCACTGCCACAACTGCTCGAAGCCGCTCGATTGCCATGCTTAGCGACCGTAACCCCAGCCCCGACGATCACAAATGTCGCTGTAGTTGAGATGTTAAACGTGCCCAGCCGGTCCCCGCCTGTGCCACAGGTATCTAAAAGGTCATCGGCTTCAGGCTTGACTTTGATTGCTTTATCCCGCATGACCTGCACAAAGCCGGTTATTTCATCGACAGTCTCTCCGCGCATACGCAGCGCCGTCACAAATGATGCCACCTGGCTCTGAGTGGCTTCGCCGTCCATAATCTCGGTCATAGCCGTGATCGCTTCGGCTCTCGACAGGTGATCACCATCGACAATTTTTCGTATAGCCTCACGGATCATATCGGCTACTCCAGTCCTTCCTCTGCGTCCGTCAATGCCTTAATCATGCCCATTGCCTTGTTCACGGTCTCGTAATATTCCTTGGTGGGGTCCGAGTCCGCCACGATCCCGGCTCCGGCCTGAACATAGGCAGTTCCACCTTTCATAAGGATCGTGCGAATTGTGATGCACGCGTCCATGTTGCCGGAGTAGCTGAAATATCCGATTGCGCCCGCATAGATGCCGCGGCGTGTTGGTTCGACCTCATCTATGATCTCCATAGCTCGCACTTTGGGAGCGCCGGTGACCGTGCCCGCCGGGAAAGTCGCACGCAGCACATCGAATTCGTCCTGATCGTCCCTCAATTGTCCGGTAACGTTCGACACAATATGCATAACGTGTGAATAGCGCTCGATAACCATCAGTTCGTCGACTTTGACGCTGCCATCCACGCAGACTTTTCCGAGATCGTGCTCCCCCAAATCAACCAGCATCATGTGCTCGGCTATTTCCTTTTTGTCTGCAACCAGTTCTTTTTCCAGCGCGAGATCCTCTGCTGAGTCTTTTCCTCTTTTCCTGGTTCCCGCAATAGGTCGCACCGTGACTTTGCCGTTGTGCTCAGTCACCAAAATCTCCGGTGAGGATCCAATCAGCGTCACGTCCTGATAGGACAGGAAATACATATATGGTGACGGGTTCAAACTCCTCAGAGCGCGATATACATCAAACGGCTCCGCTGTGACCTCGGTGATGAAACGCTGCGACGGGACGACCTGCACCACATCCCCGGCTTCTATATATTCTTTACACTTGAGCACGGCTTGCTCGAACTCCGGTTTTGTGAAGTTGGAGTCGATCTCAAGTGGGGCCGCCTTGCGTCTGCCGAAATTCATCTGTATAGGTTTTTGTAACTTTGCGGCCAATTCTTCTACTCGCTCAATCGCCTGTTGATATGCTTCCTGCGGATCGCCATCTATCTTCGCGTTGCACACAATCCGAATACGATGACGCACGTGGTCGAAAATCAGCAGCGTATCGGTGAAGATCAAGGTGCAGTCCGGCTGGTGCAGGTCATCGTCCCCGGAATCCGGCAGATCGTCGAACTGCCTGGAGAGGTCATAACTCAAAAATCCAACCGCACCTCCGCAAAATGGGGGAAGATCCGGGTCGGCAACATAGTTCAACCCGGCTAGCTCGTCTTTTAACAAGTGCAGCACGTCTTGGTCCGGCCCTAGTGTAACATACCGGGTGTCGCCGTATCGTGTAATCTCAACCTCACGATTTTTGCTCTTAATGACGAGATTGGTGCCACTCCCCAAAAAAGAGTATCGCCCCAACCGCTCCCCGCCTTCGACGCTTTCCAGCAGGAAACAATAATCGTCCCCTGCGATTTTCTTGAAAGCGGAGACCGGGGTTTCCGTATCGGCCAGAATTTCCTTGTAAACCGGGGTCATGTTTCCGGTTTTTGCTCTTTTGATGAATTCGTCTCGATTAGGGTAGAACGTGCTCATGATGTTTACCTCGTCGATGTCTGGGTTGACCTTTCTATCCGAAATAGTCGATTTTCATTGCTTCCTTTACTTCAGCAAGAGTCTGTGCGCCGACAGAGATCGCCCGCTGGGTTCCGGCTTGGAGGATGTCATCCACCTCATCGAGATGCGATTCATAGTAAGTTCGCTTTTCTCTGATCGGTTCGAGCATCTCATTCAGCGCCGCCGCCAGGCGTTTTTTACACTCCACGCAGCCGATCTCGCCTTTCTTGCAGATCTTTTCGAGTTCCGGCGCGAAGCTCTTATTGAACTCCTTTTGATAGGCAAAGACAGTGCAGACCTTCGGATGTCCAGGGTCGTCCTTGCGAATTCTGGCCGGGTCGGTGACAGCGGTCTTGACCTTTCGCAGCACCTCATCCGCCGGATCAGATAGATAAATCGCGTTACCGATGCTTTTGGACATCTTGGTGTTTCCATCAAGACCCTTCAGAAGCGGCTGGATCATCGCGTCCGGCTCCACCAGCACCTCGCCATACAGCGAATTGAACCTGCGGGCAATCTGCCGGGTGAGTTCCAGGTGTGGCGCCTGATCCTTTCCGACCGGCACCAGATGAGCTTTACAAAACGTTATATCAGCCGCCTGGCTCACAGGATATCCCAAAAATCCATAGTTCATATCGTTGTAGCCTTTTTGAGCGGCCTCGGTTTTGATCGTCGGGTTATGGCGAAGCACATTCACCGGCACGAACATCGAATAAAATATGGTCAGTTCAGCGATCTGCGGGACCATAGACTGCACAAAAATAGTCGCGACGCTGGGGTCTATGCCGACCGCCAGATAATCCATAGCCACTTCGTGCAAGTCTCCGGCTAGCTGATCGGGGTTATCCCAATTGGTCGTCAACGCCTGCACATCGGCGATGATTATGAAAGTATCATATTCGTGTTGCAGCGCTACTCTCGACTGAAGCGACCCCACATAATGGCCGAGATGTAACTTGCCCGTGGGCCTGTCCCCCGTGAGGATTGTCTTTTTCAATGCTGTATTCTCCTGTTATATATAATGAAAAAAAGAAGCCGAAGACACACTTGTCCTCGGCTTCTGCTGCCAGCACACCCGAAAAGCCTTGGACCTCTCCTTATGAAGCAGTCCGCGGCTTTTGCGATTTTATATTAGCCTCTACCTGACGAAACGGCGGCTGCCCCAACCAAATTGGAGTATCGCCAGCCCCACTTATTGTTACCACCATGGATTATCAGGTAAGATTCAGCTTTCATATCTTCTTAAGTATACATTCGCAATTCTTGCTTGTCAACAGGTAAATTTTACAGACTCGCGTTTATGCATAAACTCTTCTACTGTGGGAGAATCTTAAGGTGAGGGCGAAATATACCCTCCCGCACTATCTTCCAGATTTCAGCAATCTGCCGATTAACCCTCGCTTGAGTTCGATAGCGGAGAAATTGCACACTTCAGCGCAGCAGTAGCACCTTATGCATCTTTCCAGATTGATCGCTGCTGGCTTGCCGGCAGTTATTGCATTAACCGGACACACTGTCACACAATCTCCACATCCGGTGCATTGCCTTTGGCGTATTATCGGAATGGCAATCAGTTGTCGTCTGAGCAGTCTGCGTATCGGGAATGGGATTTTCTTCCATTCGCTGCGCCCGGAAGATAGCTTGAACCCCTCAACCCGCACATCGTCTATGCACTCGCCCCGGATTTCGATGTCGTTCAAATCCCCGCAGCCCAGACCCTGTTTCGAGGCAAGCCGGGTAGTTTCGATCGACAGTGGATCAATGCCGACCACTGCGCACGCGACAGCATCCAACGCGACCGGATCGCCGGACGCCAAAATCAATCCGATAGGTTTAGGGTTCCCATTGTTCGGCCCATCGCCATCCATTCCCACCACCGCATCCATAACATGGACTCCAGGCCGAACCAGCGCAAAAAGATCAACGAGCATCTGCGCAAAAACCGTGCGATCCTCCGCTGCTTGCACGTGGAAAAACCCCTTGCGAACTCCAGGTATGCAGCCGAATATGTTCTTTATCGCTCCCGTAAATCCGGTCAGCCCGTGTGTCTTTAGTTTAGGGATATTGACCACCACATCAGCGCCGGACACTGCGTCGGCGATCTCGAAACTCTTATATATATGCCCGCGCTCGCTGACGATCGTATTCGAAGCCGACTCAAATCTCACCAACTGTGCGTCGATGGATCGTGCGACCTGGGCGATTCCAGTAATTTCACAAAGCCGCGCATACTTCTCCTCGCTTCGGCCTGCAAACGGCGGGCTATCTCCAACAGAGACCCTGCTTCCCGACTCTGCAGCTATCTCCCCGATCGCCCTGACGATCTCCGGGTGAGTCGTTACGGAATCCTGCGGTTTGCGGGCGGAAAGCAGGTTCGGCTTCAGCAGTACACGGCGATTTACCAGCGAATCGCGAAGCTCCGCCAGATCAATTGCCTGATCGACCGCCGACCTGACATCACCAGGTGCATAGCTTTCACATTTGACTATCGAAACAATACTCATAACCAAATCGTACGCATTGCACGATTGTTTTGCAATCTCAACCGCGTATCAGCATACATCCAGCCCCGCTAACTGCTCGGCCATCCACTTCCGCCTGTTGGTGCCGAATCTTGCGGCTCCGTATGGAATCTGTTGTTTCACTACCTCTGGGTCATCGGATGTCCACGTCCACAGGATCAGCCCTGCATCTCGCACGGCATCGGCATATTCCTGTGTCATCGTGTGATATTCCAGGTTCAACCCATCGAGGCCGGCTCCCAGGGCCGTCCGGATGAGGTCTTTATCGTATGGGATTCGCTGCTTTGTTTCCGGGTTTCTGGCGCAAGAGCGGATCAGCAATGTCTCCATATCCGGCATCATTTTTTTTGATTCCGTGACCACATCTAAGCCGAAGCTGATAGGGATAACCTGCGATTTCTTGCCGCTTGCCTCCAGAATGTCGCGAATCGCAGGCAGCGCTTCCACCCCACATTTTATCTCCAACAGCAGCTTTGCTTGGCCTTGCGGTATCTGCTCCAGGGCTTCCTCTAAAAACGGCATCTTCTCGCCGGTGTAACGCTCATCTTTCCACTTTCCCACGTCTAGTTTCCTCAGGTCAGCAGAATCTGTCTCCTTTATCACCATATCAACCCCAGCCGTTCGCTCGGTGTGGCCGTCGTGACAGACCATGATTCTTCCGTCGCGAGACATATGGACGTCTAGCTCGACGGAGATTGCACCCCAGTCCCACGCCAATTGGAGTGCGGAAAGCGTGTTCTCGGGGGCGACATACGATTCCCCTCTGTGTGCCGTGAGTATCATATCTATCCTCCTATGTGCTGTCGGCAATGAATTCTAGCACAAATAGCGTAAATTGGCAGGCTGCTTCGCTCATCGAACATATGGTATCATAGCTGTGCTGGGAATGAATATAATTGGAGTTCCAAATGAGTCGATTGATTTGCCTGTTTGCGGTTTTCGCTTTTATATCCGGGGCTGCATATTGCACTCCGCGTGATCTTTACTCCGACACATGGGTGGGGACAGACGCTTTGGGGAGGACAATGCCATCGGCAGATGTCGTCGGACCTGCAAAGACCGATTAGCAGCGGTAAGTGGGGCGG
>LSQX01266628.1_pt1 | contig 17872 bp, 18 predicted proteins | sample 654561 | NCBI WGS metagenome assembly LSQX01 (sample SAMN04489861, study PRJNA283612) | anaerobic digester metagenome | isolation source: 4 biogas reactors fed with cattle manure at either 37C or 55C with and... | place: Denmark: Kongens Lyngby | collected 2014
TATTTACAATGTCCGAAATGTGAATCTAACATTCCATTTTCATCGACCGGAACAGCTATTTTTTTCATTTTTTTAATTTATTAATTTGCAATTTTCATTGATACCAATTCAGTGTTCCGAAGTTATCAAGTACAAACTAACAATTCATTTAAAATTTTGTAATATTAATTACCATTCTACCACACCTGCAAAATTGCATTGCCTGCAGATCCGGAGATAGCTCCGCCAATTGCACCTACCGCCCAACCCGGAATCGCCAGAACTCCAAGAGTGACTGATCCTCCGATAACTGCTCCGCTTATGCCCCCTCCAATCCCATAAGCAACATCATTCTTACCCACTTCAGCCCAGTTGAACTGAGCCTTTTTAAATTTAATATCAGGGCCGAATTCATCAAACCACAAATCAAAATTGTTTGACCAGTATTGAAAAGAGTGACGCCCGATTGAAGTTGCACATAACAATATATGTTTTTCCTCCTCTGAACATTCAGAAATAATTTTCTTCTCAAGAGCCTCCAAAGAGGAGGTAACTTCCTGAACATCCCAAATATTTCCATTAAAAACTTCATCCATCTCGATCAGGATAGCCTTCTGATTGTGTGTCAGCAAAGCTTCAATTTCTGAAAGGCACACACTTGTCATTGTTGATGATTTCAAGTTATCCTTTAAGCAATCATTATAAAATATAAACGGCTTTTTTGATTCCTCCAATGCAATTTCCATCCCGGGTTCATCAAATAAATCACTCTTTTTTAAAAACTCACGAGTACCCTCCTCTACCAAATGGAGAAGTGCTTCCCCGGTTTTCATTTCAGGCTTACAATGTACTGTTTTTTCTTTAACATAATTAAAAACATAATCAATACCTCTATTATGAATAACACCAATCTGTTCATAATCAAAGAATGCAACCTCCTGCAGGGCTTCATCCCTGTCACATGCAATAAAAGAGACAAATAAAAATACAACCATCAGCAGTTGTGCGAAATAAAACTTAACAACTTTAATTTTCATATATTTGAGGGTTTTTGGAAAGACCTTCTTTAGCCTTTCCTGTTAAAATAAACTTCAAGTCTCTCTTTTTAATTATTAACGTTTTCGGAAGAATGAGACTCATTTTTTCTCCCGTAATTCAAAATCTACTCTGCTTCAATTGAGAACTACAATTAAGTATCACTATATATCCATAAAATAAAAATTAAGAGTTTATAAAAACATCAAAAACATACCTTTTTCAAACGGGTATTTACTTTAAATTATCCTGTAAACATCTGTTTAAAAAATAAAAGCCAATTCAAAATTAAACTTTCTCAGTCTAATAATTATGTATTGAAGCAAAAATGATTATTAAAATGCACTTATATGGAAAAATAGTTATCTCAATAAACTATCAAGTGATTTTTGGATCTCATTAAACCGGAATTTTTCAACTGTTTTCTGCTTTTTTTCTGCAATTTTATCAAGACACAGGTTCCCTATACTTCCTGAATGTGAATGTGTTATTTTCTTATCAGGTACAAACCGGCCATTTTCTACATCCTGAGCAACCTGCCTGTAGGCCTCTCTAAAAGGAGTTCCATTTAACACCAGCTTATTAACCTCCTCAACAGTAAATAGATAATCATATTTTCTGTCGTCCAATATAGCCCTGTTCACCTCAATATTTTCTAACACAAGTGAGGCCATTAACAGACAATCGTTTAACTCATCAAAGAGAGGCAGAAATAACTCTTTCAATATCTGTAAATCTCTGAAATATCCGGAAGGCAGATTATTAACCATAAGAATAAGCTGTCCGGGAACAGCCTGTATCTTATTGCACCTGGCCCTTATAAGCTCAATTACATCAGGATTTTTTTTATGGGGCATAATACTTGATCCGGTCGTAAATTCTGCCGGAAGAGTTATAAAATTGAAATTCTGACTATTAAACAGACAAATATCATAAGCAAGTTTTGAAAGAGTTGATGCAATATTGGCAAGCGCAAAAGAGACTATTTTCTCCATTTTCCCCCTGCCCATCTGAGCATAAACAGAGTTATAATTCATATTTTCAAATCCTAACAGATCTGTTGTCATCTGTCTGTCAAGAGGAAATGAAGAGCCATAGCCGGCAGCAGAACCAAGCGGGTTTTGATTGACAATCCTGAAAGCTGCAAATAATAACTCCAGATCATCGGCAAGGCTTTCTGCATATGCCCCAAACCACAGTCCAAATGAAGAAGGCATTGCAACCTGCAAATGTGTATATCCCGGCATCAGTACCTCCTTGTGCTTTTCACTTTTTTGAAGCAGTATATCTGCAAGTTTATCAACGGAGGTCACTATATTTTTGATCCCATCACGGGCAAACAACTTCAAATCAACAAGCACCTGATCATTACGCGACCTTCCTGCATGAATCTTTTTGCCAATTTCACCTAACTCCTCAGTAAGCATAAATTCAATCTGTGAATGAATATCCTCTATACCCTCATCAATAACGATTTTTCCATTAACAGCTTTTTTATATAACCTTTTTAATGCCCCGGTCAAAACAATCAATTCTTCATTGCCGATCAACCCAATTGATTCCAGCATTTTAATATGTGCAACAGAACCCAGTATATCATATTCAGCAAGAAAGAGATCAAGCTCACAGTCTTTTCCAACCGTAAACCTCTCTATGGCTTTATTTACTTTTATCCCTTTATCCCAAAGCTTCATAAAGAATCAATCTTTTAAAATTTAAAAATTAATGCAAACTCCACTCACCATGGTAAAGTTAAAAACGCCAATTACCGTTTATACCGTTTTTTCAGTTCTTCAACAACATCTTCAATCCTGAAACCTTTCTCCGACAAAAGCACCATAAGATGATAGAGCAGATCGGCCGATTCATAAATAAAATTCTGATCATCTCCTGTAAGTGATCCTATCAATGTCTCCACAGCCTCCTCTCCTACTTTTTGAGCTATCGCCGCTACTCCTTTTTTAAACAATGAAGTTGTATATGAATCTTCCGGCATCTCTGCCTTTCTCCTCTCTATCAGATCTTGCAAATATGTGATAAATCCAATGCCTCTCTCCCTGTTCTCCTCAAAAAAACAGGTGTCTGCCCCCGTATGGCAAACCGGACCGGCAGGATCTGCTTTTAAAAGTATTGTGTCGTCATCACAATCTACAAGTAACTCAACAACATTTAAAAAATTACCAGACTCCTCTCCTTTTGTCCATAAACGGTTTTTTGTGCGGCTAAAGAAAGTTGCTTTCCCTGTGCAGATAGTTTTATCAAGAGCCTCCCGGTTCATAAATCCTGCCATCAACACTTTAAGGGTTGAAATATCCTGAACGACAACAGGTATAAGCCCATTCATCTTTTCGAAATTGAGCTGTTCACTATTTTTAAGCTCTTTCATAAATCCATTCTATTTTAACAGTTTTTGCTGGTATCAGGCCAGGTTGTACTCTTTGATTTCAACTAAGCTGATCTTACCTTCATAAATAGCCTTACCTGTAATCACTCCAAAAATATTCATCCCGGCCAACCTTAAAATATCGTTCATTACTGCAATTCCTCCGCTGGCTATTATTTTAATATCAGGCAACTCCTCTTTAATCTCCCTGTAAAGGTCAAATGAAGGCCCCGTGAGCATTCCGTCGCGACCGATATCAGTTGAAATTACTGTAGAAATCCCTTTTTTATGAAACTTTGAGATAAACTCAATCACAGGCAACTCAGTAACTTCCTGCCAGCCGTTTACTGCAATCATTCCTTCGCGGGCATCGGCGCCAAGAATAATTTTATCACTTCCATATTTTTCAAGCCATCTGAAAAATGTTTCAGGATCTTTGACTGCAATACTTCCACCTGTAACCATATCTGCCCCACAGTTAAAAGCAGTTTCAATATCTGCATCAGATTTAAGCCCGCCGCCAAAATCAATTATTAAATCAGTACCGGAAGCTATCTGCTCCAATATTTTGTAATTCACTATATGATTTGCTTTAGCCCCATCAAGATCAACTAAATGAAGTCTCTTTATTCCTGCTTCTTCAAACATTCCGGCTACTTTCAGAGGGTTATCGTCGTATACAATTTTTTTATTGTAGTCACCTTGTGAAAGGCGTACACATTTTCCTTCAATCAGGTCAATTGCAGGGATTATTTCTATTTTTTGCATCTCTTATTCAACTATCCGGTAAAACAAAAATTTATATAGATTCCAGAATCATTTTCAGTACTGTCTGGGCAGTGATCTCTCTATTGGCAGCCTGCTCAACAACTATTGAAGCGGGGCTGTCAATAACACTGTCAGTTACAATAACATTTCTTCTAACCGGCAAACAATGCATGAAATATGCATTATCAGTAAGTGCCATTTTTCTTTCATTTACGGTCCAGCTATAATCATTAGAAAGGATCTTCCCATACGAACTGTATGAAGACCAGTTTTTTGCATAAATAAAATCTGCATCTTTAAATGCTTTTCCCTGGTCATATTCAACTTTAGTATCCCCCATAAATTCAGGTGCAAGCTCATAACCCTCAGGATGTGTAACAACCAGCTCATAGTCAGTCTGTCTCATCCATTCAACAAATGAATTGGGGACAGCCTGTGGCAAAGCTTTGGGATGAGGTGCCCAGGTAAGCACTACTTTGGGTTGAGGCCGTACTTTATACTCTTCTATTGTCAACAGATCTGCAAAACTCTGCAATGGATGTCTTATTGCTCCTTCCATGCTTACTACAGGTACTCCCGAGTAAGTAACAAACTGATTCAGGATCTCCTCTGAATAGTCACTTTCCCGGCTTTCAAATCTGGCAAAAGCCCTTACACCGATAATATCGCAATACTTCCCAATAACAGGAATAGCTTCCCTTAAATGTTCAGGTTTATCGCCATCCATTTTGACACCCATTCCGGTTTCCAACTGCCAGCTATCTTTATTAACATTGAGAACCATTGTGTTCATTCCCAAATTTATAGCTGCCTTTTGTGTACTTAACCGGGTTCTAAGACTTGGATTAAAAAATATAAGCACCATAGTTCTTTTTTCCCCAAGATGTCTGAAGGCAAAACGATCCTTTTTGATCTGTAAAGCTGTTTCAATTGCTTTTTTCAGATCGGGAATATCTTTTACTGATGTAAATTTTTGCATTATATAAAAATTACGGACGTATTTGACCCTGCCCTTCAATTATCCACTTATAACTTGTTAACTCTTCAAGAGCCATAGGGCCTCTTGCATGAAGCTTTTGCGTACTGATGCCAATTTCTGCTCCCAGCCCGAATTGTGCCCCATCGGTAAACGCCGTAGAAGTATTGGAATAAACAGACGAAGCATCAACCATCTTCCTGAATGCCTCAATGCGTTCACTGTTTTCAGATATTATTGCCTCGCTATGTTTGGAAGAGTAAGTATTTATATGGCTGATAGCCTCATCAAAGGTGGCTACCGTTTTTACCGACATCTTAAGAGATAGAAATTCTGTACCAAAAGATTCTGCTGTTGCAGGCTTTAAAAGTTTCCCGGGATAAATACCGGCCAGCCCGGCATATGATTTTTCATCTGCAAATATAACTACTCCCGGTCCTGCAAGCTTTTCAGTTAAACTATTTAGTTCCGAGAGCCTGCTCTCATGAATCACAAGACAATCAAGTGCATTACAAACTGAAGGTCTGCGGGTTTTTGCATTAAAAATAATATTCCTGCCCTTTTCCGTATCACCAAATTCATCAAAATAAGTATGACAAATACCTGCCCCGGTTTCAATAACAGGAATTATGGCATTCTCCCTTACAAAATTGATAAGCCCCTGGCTGCCTCTCGGTATTATCAGATCGATATATTTATGTGCTTTTAACATTTCATTTGTCTCTTCCCGGCCTGCCGGCAACAGGGCTACTGTATTTTCATCAATACCTGATTTCAGCAAAACCTTTTTTATTACCGTTACAATTGCATTATTTGAATAAACTGCATCGCTGCCACCTTTTAAAACACATGCATTACCCGACTTCAGACATAAAGAAAACACATCAAGGGTAACATTGGGACGAGCTTCATAAATGATCCCTATAACTCCAAAAGGCACTGATACCTTTTTAATCAACAATCCGTTTGGCCTTACTGTTTCTTTTAATATCCGGCCTGTCGGACAGGGGAGCCCTGCAACATTTCTTGTATCATTTGCAATTCCTTTAATTCTTTCGACGGTCAGCTTAAGCCTGTCATATTTAGGATCCTCCGGATCCATCCTGTCAAGATCTTTTTTATTCTCCTGAAGAATAAAATCTGTTGCTTCCTCAATCTCGGAAGCAACTTCCAACAATATGGAATTTATAACAGAATCATCTGTAAGATTAAGCTTTCTTGAAGCTTCAAGAACACTTTCAAGTTGTTTCTCTATCTTCATATCATCCTATTTAATATCATTTAATAAATTTAGCTCTTTATATCCATTTAATTATAAAAATCGATTGCTGAACAGTAAAAAATTAACAGCTATTCTGAGCTTTTTTTTCTTAATTTTTCTATATACAAATAATCATAATGTACCAAAGCCTTCTGTCTCTTCGACTGTTTTTCGATTTCCAGTTTGTCTGACCCGAAGTTTGCCTTTCCCAGGCCTATATAGTTTCCCTTTTCATCAATTATTCTTATCAGGTCGCCTTTTTTAAACTCATTATCTACACTTATCACTCCCACCGGCAAAAGGCTTGCAGCTTTGTCTGAACAAAGAGCAAGAGCTGCTCCCTCATTTATGGTAACTTCAACCTTTGCAAATCCGTCAGAATAGGCAATCCACTTTTTTACACCACTTGATACTTTTTTACCGGGTTCAAAATGGGTATGTTCAGAAAATTCACTATTCTCTAACAGATCAATTAAAACATTTTCTCTTTTCCCGTTTGCAACATGAACACTAATACCTGAATTGGCAAGTTTCCTGGCAATTTTAAATTTTGTGGCCATTCCTCCCCTGCCTAAACCGTTTTGCCCTTCGGTTTCAGTATTAACATCTTTTATCTCATCAGGAGTAATAGTATGTATCAATTCTGCATCTTCAAATTTTGGATTGGTATTATAAACACCATTCACATCAGTTAACAGGATTAATGCTTCAGAATCAGCCATTGAAGCAATCAGTCCCGATAACTCGTCATTATCGGTAAACATCAATTCGGTTACAGAAATAGTGTCATTTTCATTCACTATCGGTATTACCTTATTCTCAAGCAGTGTGGTCATACAATTCTTCATATTCAGATAATGTCTCCTGCTTGAAAAATTCTCTTTGGTAGTCAACACCTGTGCACATACCAGCCCGTGTTCATTAAAAAAATCAGAGTATCTGCTGATAAGTTTAACCTGACCAAGAGCTGCCCATAACTGGCGCCTGGATACAGAATCTGTTTTTTTAACCGGTTCCAATACTGCTTTACCTGCAGCCACAGCTCCCGACGAAACCAATATCACTTCAACTCCGCGTTTATGCAGATATGCAATCTGGTCAACCAGATGGGCTATCCGCGCAACATGAAGTGTACCGTCTCTGTTTGCAAGTACATTACTTCCAACTTTAACAGTAATTTTCGTATATCTGAGCTTCATAAATCCTTTTCCTGTCTTACTTATTTTCAATTTTTTTATAAGCTGCTTTAACTCCTTTTATCAGTGATGAGCTAAAACCCTCATACTCCATTTCATTCAAACCTGTTATCGTAACACCTCCCGGAGTAGAAACTTTATCAATTTCAATTTCAGGATGGTTACCCGACCTCAAAATCAATTCTGCAGCTCCTTTTACGGTCTGAGCCACAATATGGGCGGCTTCCGTAGCATCAAAACCAATTTCAACACCTCCCTCAACAGCTGCCCTGATAAATCTTAGTGCAAATGCAATCCCGCATGATGACAAAACAGTTGCTGCAGGCATCAGTTCCTCGGCTATTTCAATTGATTTTCCTAAATTATTGAATAGTGCCATAACAAGTTCCAAATCCTTTTTTCCTGTTTCATTTCCTGAAATGGAAGTAAGCGATTGTTGCAAAGCAACTGCAGTGTTAGGCATAACCCGAAAAACAGAAATATCATCTCCACATATTCCTGCCAGTTCAGACAGGGTAATACCTGCAGCTATCGATATAAGGATTTTCCCCTTAACAAGGGCAGGCTTAATCTCATGAAGCACCTTTGCCACCAACAATGGTTTAACTGCAATTATTATTATACCGGCATTTTCGGCTGCATCAAGATTATGCCGGACAATAGTCACCCCTGAATCTTTTAATTCGGCAGAAACATTTTCATTGATATCAAAAATTAAAATATCAGCCGGGGAAACAAATTCTGACCTGATCAACCCGGCAACAATTGCCCTACCCATATTGCCAACACCGATAACAGCTATTTTTTTATTTTCCATTTTAAATTCCTTTAATATGAGTATTTACATAACTTCACCAAAGGCTTTCAGAAACACATCAATATCCTGCACCGATATAGAAAGGGGAGGCAGCAAACGAATAACATTCTGACCTGAAAATCCGGTAAAAACATGGTGATCAAATAACAGTTTTTCTCTCAGCTCCTTCACGGGAAAATCAAATTCAAACCCGATCATCAATCCCCTGCCCCTGATTTCAACAGCAGGTGTAATCTCTTTAACCTTCTCAATAATATAGTTGCCAATCCGGGCTGCATTATCGACAAGGGCTTCTTCCTTTATAATATCCAACACAGCTATTGCAGCTGCACATGCCAGATGGTTACCGCCGAATGTTGTGCCCAACATCCCTTTCCATGATTCTATTTCAGGATTTATTATTACTCCCCCTACAGGAAAGCCATTACCCATACCTTTTGCCATAGTGATAATATCAGGACGTACAGAAGTGTACTGGTGAGCAAAAAACTTACCGCTCCGGCCATAACCCGACTGAATTTCATCAAGTATTAAAAGAGTGTCATATCTTTTTGTTAGTGCCGACAGCTCCTCCAAAAAATTATCATCAGGAATATTTATCCCACCGATACCCTGTATCCCTTCAATAATGACGGCAGCAACAGTTCCCGTTTTCAGCTCTTTTTCTGTCCGGCTTATATCATTCATGGGAAGGATAACTGCATTTTCTGTTTCATTGAAAGGAGCAACTATTTTCGGATTATCAGTTAAGGCAACTGCTGCCGAAGTTCTTCCATGAAATCCCTTCCGGTAACTGACCACCTTTCTTCTTCCTGTAACAAAAGAGGCCAGTTTCACGGCATTTTCATTTGCTTCAGCGCCCGAATTACATAAAAACAGATTATAATCAGGATACTCGGATAATTCTCCCAATTTTTCAGCTAACTCCTCCTGTAAAGGATTAATAACTGAATTACTATAGAAACCTATTTTTTTCAATTGCCCGGAAATCATTGACACATAGTGAGGATGTGTGTGCCCGACAGAGATCACGGCATGTCCGCCATAAAGATCCAGATATCTGTTTCCATCCGAATCCCATACATAACAACCGCTGGCTTTTACGGGTGTTATATCAAAAAGATTATACACATTAAGAAGTTTCATCTGATTTTTTAAAATGCTACTGATTTTAACAATAATCCTGATCTTTCGTCAACTCCAAATATAAGATTCATATTTTGAACAGCAAGTCCGGATGCACCTTTAATCAAATTATCAGTAATACTTATAACTACTAAATTTTCACCATGTTTCTCAAGATAGAGGATAGCCTTATTGGTGTTAACAATCTGTTTAAGAGATGGATTTTTATCCGACACTGTAACAAACGGGTGAGTATCATAATAACTCCTGTACATTTCCACTGCCTGATCCAATGATCCCGAAAACCGGGTATAAAGTGTAACAAAAATCCCGCGGGCATGATTACCCCTTACAGGCACAAAGCAAAGGTCCCCGGGGTGTCCGGGTTGTAACTGTTCCAGACTTTGCAATATTTCGGCCTCATGCTGATGACTAAATATTTTATATGCGGATATATTCCCGTATCTCCAGCTAAAATGGGTTGTTTCAGTAGGTTTTTGCCCGGCACCGGTTGATCCTGTAACAGCATTTACATGAATATCACCAATAATCATTTTTTCTGCTGCAAGCGGTAAAAGAGCCAGCTGAATCCCGGTAGCAAAGCAGCCGGGATTGGCAATCTTCTTTGCACTCTTAATATCTTCACGGTTAAGTTCCGGCAATCCGTATACAAATTCATTACCTTCTCTTTTAATCCGAAAATCATGACTCAGGTCAATAACTTTTAACCTTTCAGGCAAGACATTAGAGTTTATAAACTCCTTGGATTTTCCATGCCCCATACATAAAAAGAGAATATCTGCCAGCTCAACCGGATAATCCGGAATAAACTTAAGACCGGTATCTCCTAACAGGTCAGTATGAACATCTGCAATATAATTACCTGCATTGCTTGAACTTTGTACAAAAACTATTTCCGCTTCAGGATGATTCAGCAAAATCCTTAATAATTCACCGGCAGTATAGCCGGCTCCTCCAATTATACCTGCTTTAATCATTCTACTAAATTATGATGTAAGATTATTTACTGTTATATGTTTAATGGTACGAATTAATAATTTAACTTTTTATTCATCGTATAATATACTTTAAGCGGATTAGCAAGAATTTTTGTAAATCCTTTAACATCTTCTGCAGTCCATGCTTTTACTGTCTCGCCATAATCCCCAAATCCGGAGTTCATAAGGTCATTTTCAGATTCAATGCCCTGCAATTCAAAAGTGTAAGGAATAAGCTTAACATAGACCTTCCCATTTACATTTTGTTGGGTATCTTCCAAAAACGATTCAATATTTCTCATCACCGGCTCAAAATACATTGCCTCATGAAGAAGCATTCCGTACCAATTTGAAAGCTGCTCTTTCCAGTAAGCCTGCCATTTTGTAAGAGTATGTTTTTCAAGCAAATGATGTGCTTTTATAATTATCAACGGTGCAGCTGCCTGAAATCCTACCCTCCCCTTAATTCCAATTATGGTATCTCCCACGTGTATATCCCGGCCAATGGCATAATCAGAAGCTATCGATTCAAGAGTACCGATTGCCTCTACAACATTTACAAAACTCTTATTGTCGATTGAATTCAGCTCTCCTCTGGCAAACCCCAGTTCAACAATCCTTTCTCCCTCTGCTTTAAGTTGATTAGGGTAAGCCTGATCAGGCAACGGCAGCTTTGAAGTGAGAGTCTCTTTACCACCTACACTGGTCCCCCAGATACCTTGGTTTAAAGAATATTGCAATTTTTTAAAATTATCTTCAACTCCATGCTTCTTCAAATATTCAATTTCCTGCTCCCTGCTGAGCATCATATCTCTGATAGGGGTTATAATTTCAATTTCCGGGGCCATTATCTGAAATGTAAGGTCAAATCTCACCTGATCATTACCTGCTCCCGTGCTTCCATGAGCTATATATCCCGCTCCAATTTCCTTTGCATAATTGATTATTGCAATAGCCTGAAAAACCCTCTCTGAACTTACGGAAACAGGGTATGAATTATTTCTCAGAATATTGCCGTACACCATATACCGTATACACTTCTGATAATATTCTTGTGTAATATCAAGTGTAACATGTTTTTTAGCTCCCAGGCTATATGCTTTTTTTTCTATGCTTTCCAGATCAGACTGTGAAAATCCACCCGTATTTGCAATAGCAGTATATACATCATAACCTTTCTCTTCTTTAAGATATTTAACGCAAAATGAGGTGTCAAGCCCACCACTGTATGCCAATACTAATTTTTTATTCATCCCGCTTTACTCTCCAGATTATATTTTTTAAATCCATTTTTAGGTTTCAATTTTTGAATAACATCCAGCAAACTTCTTTTCCTGATACCGTTCCCGTTTTTTGCAGTTTCCCAGGCCGGATCATAAAGCATTGCTGTACAAAGGCATTTTGTACGGTTCATCCTTTCAAGTATATCATAATTAACACAACCTTTACATCCGTTCCAAAACATATCATCGTCAGTCAGCTCTGAAAATGTAACAGGTCTGTACCCCAATTCATGATTGATCTTCATAACTGCAAGTCCGGTAGTTAAACCAAAAATTTTAGCATTCGGATATTTTTTGCGTGATAATTCAAATGCCTTTTGCTTAATCTTTTTAGCCAGGCCATTACCCCTGTATTCAGGCACGACAATAAGCCCGGAGTTAGCCACAAAATTTTTATTTCCCCAGGTTTCAATGTAACAAAACCCTGCAAACTTGCCATCATCAAGAGCAATAATTGCTTTCCCTTCCCTGATCTTATCAAAAAGATATTCATAAGTGCGACGTGCTATTCCCGTGCCTCTCTGTTTTGAAGCCATGTCGATTGCATCATTAATCTCATCCACATACTTCACATGCTTATCTGAAGCCACAACCACCTTAATCTTCATTACTGTTTTCATTAATGTAATTTATCTTTCAATTTTGGCATAATCGATTTCAATGCATTTAATAAATCATTTTTCGATGTTCCTTCCCGCCTGACTATCAATATTGTATCATCGCCGGCAACTGTTCCCAATATTTCATATGGATTTGCACTGTCTAAAACAGCCGCAAAACTGCTGGCATAGCCCGGCAAAGTCTTCATAACTGCAAGATTCCCCGAATAGGTCAACCCTTTAAAACCTTCAGCAATAAAACTATCAGCAGTTACCTCTGAAACTGTTTCATTTTTATCTATTTCAGGAATAATATATATATAACCTTTTACAGAATGCGGCATCTTGGCTACCTGCAAATATTTAAGGTCTCTCGACAAGGTAGCCTGTGTTAATTCATATCCTTTTATTCTCAAGGCCGACAACAACTCTTCCTGATTCCTGATATTTCCTTTCGATATTATTTTTCTTATTTCAGCCTGTCGCGAAGCCCTGTTTTTCATACATAAATTAATTATTTTCAATAGTATCCCGATTTGGCAACCATATCTCTTATTATGGATATTTATTCATTAGTCAATGCAAAATTATACATTATTTTTAATCTGAAAGGATTAAAAGTAAAAAATTACTGATTTTACATTAAAAAATTATTGATTAAAAAGGAGATGGGGTATAAACGCAAAACTCCCGGTAAAAAACAGGAGGTAATTTATTTATGCCTGAAAAAATGCAAGCACTTCAAATAATAACTTTAATTAAGGACTATCTTGAATTTCATCAATTTATAACCATCTGATTTAAATGATTTCAAGAGGATCAGATAGTCATATGCCTTAATATTAACATTCCAGACTATATATTTTTCGTCTGAAAATGTCATTTTTTTTCCTTTGTCCCCGTCCATTTACTTATGCTTTACAAATTGAATATTAAAATAGTCATGAAACAAAAATTATGCCATATAAGCTTTATTGGCCAATATCACACTTTATTTATTTCTTAACTATAATTTAACCCTGTTTGCAGCTTTTGTTTTAAGCAAAGAGATCTGCAAAACATCATAAATGGTATTAACAAATCTGAATTCAAGCCCCTTGATATATTCAACCTTAATTTCTTCCAGGTTTTTCCTATTTTCGGCCGATAATATTATCTCAGATATTCCGGCTCTTTTGGCTGCAAGTATTTTCTCTTTTATACCCCCTACGGGAAGAACCTTTCCTCTCAATGTTATCTCTCCGGTCATAGCCAGGCTCTTTTTTATCTTACGCCCGGTAAATGCCGATGCCATTGATGTAACCATTGTAACACCGGCAGATGGACCATCTTTGGGAATTGCTCCTTCCGGCACATGAACATGAACATTCCAATTACTGAAAATTTCAGGATCAAGGTCAAGGTCTTCTGCATGAGACTTAAGATATTCATGAGCCAGCATGGCTGATTCCTTCATCACATCTCCCAAATTTCCGGTAAGAGTGAGTGTACCTTTCCCTTTACTCAAACTGGACTCAACATATAATATCTCTCCTCCGGTAGCTGTCCATGCAAGCCCCGTAACAACCCCGGCAAATTCATTCCCCTGGTAAATCTCCTTTGTATATTCAGGCACTCCAAGGTATTCACGGATATTTGCTTTGGTAACTCTTTTACTATACTCCTCTTCAAATGCAATCTTTTTTGCAATCCGCCTTATTACTCCGGCAATTTTTTTATCAAGCTCTCTCACTCCCGACTCTCTGGTATATCCATCAATTATCAATTCGATAATCTTTTCGGAAAAAACAACATCTCCTTTTTTAAGTCCATGATTTTCGAGCTGTTGCGGTATAAGATGACGTTTGGCAATCTCAATTTTTTCCTCTACCAAATATCCGCTGACTTCAATCAATTCAAGCCTGTCGCGCAAAGGCGGGGCTATAGTGTTCAAAGTATTTGCGGTTGTTATAAACATTACCTTTGAAAGGTCATAATCAATCTCCAAATAATTATCATGAAATTCAGTATTCTGCTCCGGATCAAGTACTTCCAAAAGGGCTGAAGCAGGATCACCATGAAAATGCTTTGACACCTTGTCTATTTCATCAAGTACAAAAACAGGATTTGATGATTTGGCTCTTTTAATATTCTGAATAATCCTGCCCGGCATGGCACCTACATAAGTTTTCCTGTGTCCCCGGATCTCAGCCTCATCACTTAATCCGCCAAGACTCATCCTTACATATTTCCTGCTGAGAGCCCGGGCAATCGATTTGCCCAAAGATGTCTTTCCGACTCCCGGAGGACCATAAAGGCAAAGTATAGGAGATTTCATATCTTTTTTAAGCTTCAGTACTGCAAGATGTTCCAAAATGCGCTCTTTCACTTTTTCCAATCCGTAGTGATCTTCATCAAGTACCTTTGAAGCATTTCTCAGGTCAAAATTATCAACACTGTATTCATTCCAGGGTAGATCTGTCAAGGTCTGGCAAAAAGTATACTGAACCGAATACTCTCCGGCGGCAGGATTCAATCTGCTTAGCTTGGCAACCTCTTTTTCAAAAAATTTTGCAACTTCCTTATCCCACTTTTTATTTTTTGCCTTTTTTTTCAGTTCATTTATCTCCTGATCAACAGGATTCCCCCCCAGTTCATCCTGTATGGTCTTCATCTGCTGATTAAGCATAAACTCGCGCTGTTGGCGATCCATGTCTATTTTCACTTTCTTCTGTATATCATGCTTAAGCTCAAGCATTTGAACTTCTTTAACAAGATAAGCGATTGCCTGGATTCCCCTCTCCTTCAAACTATCTGTTTCCAATAGATTCTGTTTATTTTCTACATTTAAATCTGTATTGGAACAGATAAAGTTGATAAGGAAGGTTGAATTTTCAATATTTTTTACAGCAAATGTTGCTTCCGGAGGCAAGTTAGCCGAAAATTGAGCAATTTTTATGGAAAGGTCTTTTAAAGAGCCCACAATAGCATTAAATTCAGTATCATCCGAAGGAGATATCTCATTTAAAGGTTCAACCGAAGCTTTATAATAAGGCATGACCCCAACAAAATCCTTTATAACACATCTTCTCTTCCCTTGTATAATAACTGAAGTAGATCCATCAGGCATCTCAAGGATTTTAAGAATTTCCCCAACAGTACCGATAGTGTATAATTCATCTGTTCCGGGATCATCTACGGTATAATCTTTTTGTGCAAATGTGCCAAGCAACTTACTTCCTTTATAAACATCCTTTATCAGGCGTAATGATTTTTTTCTCCCAACAGTTATAGGTAATACGACCCCGGGAAATAAAACCGTGTTACGCAAGGGCAGTATCGGCAAGATTTCCGGAACTTCAATATTTTTCAGTTCTTTATCGTCACCATCTGCTATTATAGGTATATAATCAGAATCGTCATTAATTGCCCTGCTGAAAAAAACATCCTTAAATACTAAATTTTTTCTTTTACCCATATAATTATAATTTCTGTCAATATGTCTGAAAATATCCTTCAAAAGGCCAGATACATATAAAGACAATTGTCATGCCATACCTAACAAAGCAATATCGGTACATGTTTAAATTTAAGACAATATTGACCAAAAAATAAGCCCCTGTTCGGGGCTTATTACCTTTAAGTTAAATAATTATTTCTTTCTGTTTTCCATATGTTTCCCATACCGGCTCATGAATTTATCAACCCTTCCGGCAGTATCTACAAGTTTAACCTTTCCTGTATAAAACGGATGTGAAGAGCTTGATATCTCAAGTTTGAAAAGTGGATATTCAACACCATCTACCTCAACCGTCTCTTTTGTTTCAACTGTTGAGCCGGTAATAAACGTATAGCCGTTAGACATATCTTTAAATGCAACCAATCTGTAATTCTCGGGGTGTATACCTTTTTTCATGGCTAATAAATTTTTATTTTTCTATAATTAAAAAAGTTTTCAGGAAAAAAGCAAGCCGTCTTTTCCTTTATTACTTTAAATACTGATTTTATAACAGGGCTGCAAAATTAAAGAATATTATTTATAATTTCAAAAATGTCAATTCGTTTTATGCTTTATTTTTTTTAGTGGCATCCTCTGCCGATATTATCGGTGCTCTTACAAATGGTTTATTCCTGTCAAAAAGATATCTCATAGTATAATGAGTTTTAACTTTTTTACCGCCAACCGACTCATAAAGAGATACAATCTTGGGATTAAAATCACCGGCCCAGGACAACTCCATCTCTTTGTACCATCTCTTTTTATACATAACCGGTCTTAAATACCAAAAAATTGCTGCTTCAATGCCTGATCTTTGAAACTTCGGAACTATCCCAATTATAAGACTTCTTGTTCTGGTCATTGTTTTGCGCCATTTCAACCACAACACTTTGGGAAAGTTTAAATATGTAATCCTGCCTTTCAGCTTTGCAAGAATTTGATTAAAGTCAGGCACCATTACAAATAGTGCAATGGGTTCTTTTTCATGATAAGCAAACCAAATAAACTCCTCTTCAATTAAAAATCTTGCCTCCTCAATAAATTGATAAAGGTCATCTTTATCAATGGGTCTGAAATGTTTATGAAATCGCCATGCATTATTATACACATATGCAAAATCATCAATAAACTTCTCTTTTTCCTTCCATGAAAAATGTTTGAAACTGTAATGAGACTTCTTTGCCACCCACCCGGCAACATTCCAAAAACGATCAGGAAGCTCAGGCAAAGTAGTATCAAGATGATAGCTAAACTGTTTGAAATAGATTTGAAATCCATAATTTTTAAACAGATCAACATAATATGGAGGATTATACGGCATTCCGAATCCCTGCGGCATAAATCCCTCATAAAGAAGTCCCCAATTAATATAATTTTCACCAAAATTGACAGGGCCATCCATTGCCTCCATACCTTTTGATTTCAGCCAATCACGTGCAGCATCAAATAGTATTGCTGCAGTCTCCGGGTCATTAACAGATTCAAAAAAACCACAACCGCCGGTTGGTTGTTCATAAGTAGCAGCTTTATTCAGATTATAAAAAGCTGCAATGCGACCGACCGGCCTCTTTTTATCCAATAACACCCATCTGATGGCTTCACCATTTTTAAAAGAGGAATTTTTAACCGGATTAAATATATTCTCAACCATTCCGTACAAAGGGCAAATCCAATCAGGATCATTTTTATAAATAATGTGAGGAACCTTATGAAACAAATTTCTGGTTTTCCGGCTTGTTACTTCGATTAGCTGCATATGGTCAACTTTTTTTATTTAATAATTTGTGCCCTGACAAACTCTTTCTTTCTGTCAAACAGATAACGAAGGGTTAAATGCGTGAGAGTGCGATGAGCTCCAAAAGATTTAAAAAGCGCATTCATTCCAGGATTAAAATCCCCTACCCAACTCATCTCCATGTCATTATACCATGGTCTTTTCAGCATAACCTGCCTAAGCTTATAAAATATGCCTGA
>LSQX01390227.1_pt1 | contig 17865 bp, 15 predicted proteins | sample 654561 | NCBI WGS metagenome assembly LSQX01 (sample SAMN04489861, study PRJNA283612) | anaerobic digester metagenome | isolation source: 4 biogas reactors fed with cattle manure at either 37C or 55C with and... | place: Denmark: Kongens Lyngby | collected 2014
TCTGTTGCCTTATCTGGTGGACGATATGAGACTCGAACTCACGACCTCTGCGATGCGAACACAGCGCTCTCCCAACTGAGCTAATCGCCCCCAAGTTATTTAGTTTTTTGTTATCCGTCAATATCTAATTCATCGTCCACAGTCTATTCCATCATCTGCCCCATGAGTAACAAGCTCAATTTCATCTTCGCCTATTTTATCACTTTCACTTTTTAGTTTCAACAAGAATCTCTCAGCAAATTCAGCTTTTTTGCTCCCTCTCAGATAGAACCAGCCGAAAACCGAAAAAACGAGCGCGCCAATGAAGTTGACAATCAGGTCCTTCATTGTGTCGATGAGTCCGATGTCGATATATCCACCATAATTCCACTCTACACCATTTACAACAACGCTCTCAATGTCAATGACGACAGGAATATTCCTTCCCTCAGGATGAAGCTTAACAGAACTTATAGTTGTTAAAATGGTGTCCTTTTGCATATCGGAGCGAAAAATCATATCCATGCCAAACTCGAAAAACTCCCATATAACGCCTATTGTCATCGAAAAGCAGAACGCCACGAGTATGACAAAGAAGGGCGACAAGGCCATCTTGACATGTTTGCTGCGGTTTAGTATGTCAACCAGTGAGAAGCCTATGGCAGCGCAAAGAAACCCGTTTACTGTATGTAGTGCTGTGTCCCAGTGAGGAACATGTATATAATATTCTCTTATTTCACCGAGTATCTCAGCGGCGAAAATGAAGAGAAGAATTATGATTTCCATCGTGTCGGGCACATCGATTTTTATCCTTTTTTCGATAAAGGTCGGTATCAGGAAGAGGATAAGTGTGAGGATGCAGTAGAAAACATCGATCCAGTTTCTATTCAAAGCCTGAGCGATCAGAATTCCAATAACTATTGCGCGTAGAGCGAAGTATACAAAAAACAGCACCTTGTTTTCTCTGTACTGCCGCCTTGCATCAGCAATAATGCGCATATAAAGTCGCTTTTTCGCTCGATTTCTCATTTTCGCACCCAAAGCACTCACCTCATAATGCAAAATCACTTAGACCCAGAGCAGGGCTACCTTGGATCAGCCTATATTATCGTAATATAATTATTGTAACATACATTGTCCGCTGTTTCACCTATTTCCCTCTCGAAAAGGAGAGAAGGTGAACAAATACTCCTTGCGTTAGTGTGCCATGCATTATACAATGATAACAGAAATAGTACCAGCGGACGGAGTGATAATTTGCACAATCGAACATACACACAAAAAGCGATTGTTGTCGTTGTGGCTTTGACTCTAATTCAGACCTTTGGTGTAATGGTAATTGCAGCTGTGTCAGTGGTCTCCTCCTCTGTAAACGTGAGCCGCCCAGTACTTATTTTGCTTGTAACTCTATCACTCGTTTCACTATTTGACTGCCTAATCACTCTGGCAGCGCTGCGACCCCTAAACCTTATTCGAACTAAGCTCTATCAGTCTGAGAGCTCAATTGACAACTTGAGCAATCTTAACCTTACTTTGCGTGAGCAGCGGCACGATTACCTCAACCATCTACAGGTAGTTTACTCGCTTATTGAGATGGATGAATATCAAGAGGCTAAGGAATACATGGAGAGAGTGTACACCGATATACAGAAAGTAGGTAGCTATCTCAAAACCTCAATTCCCGCTGTCAATGCTATCCTCCAGGCAAAGGCTCAGATGTGTAAGTCTCGTGGCATTGAATGTGAAATCTCAGTAACTTCTTCACTCAAAGATATCGCTATCCCTGCATGGGAATTCTGCCGCATTCTCGGAAACCTGATTGACAACTCAATAAATGCTCTGGCGCAGGTTGACGACAGCTTGGAAAAATACTTAACGATCGAGCTTTATGAGGATATTAGTCACCACGGCTTTCGTATAAGCAACAACGGTCCTGAAATCCCAGAAGAAGATATGAGTTGCATTTTCGAACCCGGATTCACTACCCATCCTGAAAGCGGTGACGGTATGGGCCTATCAATAACAAAAAGACTTATTGAGAACCATAAAGGGAAAATTACAGTTTCCTCTGGAAGCGATTCGACGTGTTTTGAGGGTATCATCCCTCGTTCGAAACAAGTCTAGCTACAATCTCAACGTGCCGCTTATATATCGAGCAAGCAAAACGACAGTTGGGATGCCGACATGTACTTTTTGAAGTATATGTATTGAAGTGTTAAGTATCATAATATATATTGGAATAAACATTTACGGAGGTGATATTAATGGGAATAGTCGAATTCTTTGGCACTGTGCCGCCAATCTCTATAATATTGTTCATTGTGGGAATAGTACTTCTGATAATCGAGATTTTTAACCCCGGATTTGGTTTTCCTGGTGGAGCTGGTATCCTGATCCTGATTATTGATGTAATTATCACCGCCAACACCTTTATGCAGGGACTTATCATGATGGCAGTTCTTGTCTCGCTTATAGTCATCCTGCTATCAATATCCATTCACCTCGCATCAAAGGGATATCTTCCGAAAAAACTTGTACTCAGCGACTCTACAAGTTCTGAAAGTGGTTTTTCGGCAACCGAGGATATGCACTACCTTATCGGAAAAACCGGAACGACAGTAACCCCTCTTCGCCCGTCGGGCAATGTGGATTTTGACGGAGTAAAGCTTGACGTGGTCTCGCAGGGAGAATACATAAGTGCGGGAGTTGAGGTTGAGGTTGTAGAGGTAGAGGGAAACAGAATTGTTGTGCGAGCAAAGACAACCTGACTAGATAGTAAATAAGTAGCGAAATTCAAGTCCGGATATTAACACTTGGTCAATAATAATAATGTCTAAATTTATCTTACTATAATTATAGGAGTGTGAACTGAATGGAACTTTGGATTATAACTATCATAATCGCCGTAGGTATTCTACTGCTCAGCCTGTTTTTCAGTTTTATACCTGTAACACTTTGGATTAGTGCAATTGCCGCAAATGTTCGAGTAAGTATTACAACGTTGGTGGGAATGAGACTCCGCCGCGTTGTCCCAAGCCGTATCGTAAATCCCTTGATCAAAGCTGAAAAGGCGGGGCTTAGGCTCTCGATCAACAAGCTGGAGGCCCATTATCTGGCAGGCGGAAACGTTGACAGAGTAGTAAATGCACTAATTGCAGCACAGCGCGCTGAAATCGCTCTTGAATTTGAGCGTGCTGCGGCCATCGATCTGGCTGGTCGTGACGTTCTTGAAGCTGTTCAGATGAGCGTAAACCCCAAGGTAATTGAAACACCTATCATCTCTGCAATAGCAAAGGACGGCATCGAGGTCAAAGCAAAGTGTAAAATCACTGTCCGCGCCAACATCGACAGGCTGATAGGAGGAGCTGGAGAGCAGACAGTCGTCGCCCGCGTTGGCGAGGGTATTGTAAGTACAATAGGTAGTTCCCTTGCGCACACCGAAGTGCTTGAAAACCCTGATTCAATCTCGAGAACAGTCCTTAACAAGGGTCTTGAGTCTGGTACAGCTTTTGAAATCCTTTCAATCGATATTGCCGATGTGGATGTCGGAAGAAACATCGGAGCCATGCTGCAGACAGACCAGGCCGAGGCTGACAAGCGTATAGCTCAGGCTAAAGCAGAAGAGAGACGCGCAATGGCTGTCGCCCGTGAGCAAGAAATGGTCGCAGCTACTCAGGAGATGCGTGCAAAAGTTGTTGAGGCCGAGGCGGAGATTCCAAAGGCAGTTGCCACCGCACTACGCGAAGGAAATTTGGGGGTCATGGACTATTACAACATGCAGAATATTATTTCGGACACTAAGATGAGGGAATCCATCTCAACTACAGATCCGAGCTCTCATGAGTAACGTCTGCCACAATCCTGATTTGAAAGGAGACAGACATGGCAAGCGACAACAAAAAGGTGTATGTTGCACCACAAGCGAAACAAGCTAAACAACCGGAGCAGGCGGCGAGAGCAGGTACAAATAGAGCAGTCGACCCAGCCTATAAGGTGCGTAAATCGAGAAGCGCTTTACCCTCTAAAATCAACCCATCCGAAGCTATGAGAGGCATCGTTCTTGCTGAAGTCCTAGGTCTCCCGCTTTCAAAAAGAGGGAGAGGCAGACGATGGAGCTGAAGGTATTAATTGCAGATGACGATTCCGGGATGCGACTGGTGCTTCGAAAGCTGATCGATAGCATGGAGGGCTTTACTCTCGTCGGTGAAACCGGCGATGGCGAAGAAACAGTCCGCCTGTGTGGTCAACTGAATCCTGATGTAGTCTTCATCGACGTTAAGATGCCTGTTCTCTCGGGAGACGAGGCCGCTAAGCAAATTGCGGCCGCCCACCCCGATATAGCAATTATGTTCATTACTGCACACAGCGAATACATGCCCGATGCCTTTGAGGTCTACGCTTTCGACTATCTGCTAAAGCCCTTTAAAGCGGACCGTGTACGTCAGTCGCTACGCAGACTTCAGAAGCATAAGCTGCAGTCTCGTGTTTCAACACCAAAAACACTGATGATCAAGAACAGAGAGCAAACGGTATTCTGCCCTGTCGAAGATATCATCATGATATACCGCGAATCTCGGACTACTTACATTGTCACACAGGAAGAGAGCTACAGCACCTCAGAAAGTCTCAGCTCACTTCTAGGAAAGCTCAGCAACATTAACTTTTTCAAAAGCCATCGGGCATACATCCTCAATACCCGTTATATCGCAAAAATCTACCCCTACGGCAGATGGACGTATGTCGTCAAGATGAAGAACACTAACAAGGACGCTCTCATCACAAAGGATAAATTGAAGGAACTGGAGGACATGGTGGTCTCCGGATCATAGCCGAAATCAACTATTGTAAAATAATCGAAGGACATACCTTTTTGTAGGCCTCACAGCCGCAAACAAGGTATGTCCTTCGTATTTTATTGTTCAAAATGAATATCAAAAGAGTTTACTTGTATTACGTTTGTTTAGTAATACATGTTACTTGTGGTACAGGTTATTTGTCTGATAGCGGGGCTCAGCAGTCAGGTTAACACCGATTTTCCTGAACGTACTTTCATCAACCTGAGACAAAATCACAGAAGAGTGTACCTCACATCCACTCAGCTGTGAAAGCTGATTCATAGCCTTCGCAGCAATAGGGTCGTTAACAGCACATATCGAAAGTGCAATTAGGAGCTCATCGGTATGCAGTCTCGGGTTCTTGTTGCCGAGATGGTTGACCTTTAGGTCCTGAACCGGTTCTATAACAGCTGGAGATATTAGCTCCACTTCATCCGCAATTCCAGCAACATGCTTCAGAGCGTTTAGCAGCATTGCAGAGGATGCCCCGAGCAACTCGGAGGTCTTCCCAGTGATTACTGTCCCGTCATGTAACTCAATTGCTGCAGCAGGGGCATTCGTCTCCTCAGCCTTTTGCAGAGCTGCTACAGCACACTTCCTGTCACTTGGGCTTATTCCCACCTGCTTCATGAGCATTTCGATCTTGTTGACTTCACTGTCTGATCCTTGGCCTTTACGTAAGTTGCACCTTGCATTGTAGTATCTACGGATAATTTCGTTCTTCGATGCTTGCTGAACAACTTCATCGTTTGTTATGCAGTACCCCACCATATTGACACCCATGTCCGTCGGCGATTTGTAGGGGCACTCGCCAAGCATCCGTTCGAACATCTCCTTGAGAACTGGGAATATGTCCACATCGCGATTATAGTTAACAGTTGTAACATTGTAAGCTTCCAGATGGAATGGGTCTATCACATTAAAATCGTTAATATCTGCAGTGGCCGCCTCATAAGCCAGGTTTACGGGGTGCTTCAGTGGTAGGTTCCAAATTGGGAATGTCTCAAACTTTGCATATCCCGATTGGATACCGCAACTGTGGTCGTGATAGATCTGCGAGAGACAGGTTGCCATTTTCCCGCTCCCCGGACCAGGTGCTGTGACTACAACGAGAGGTCTGGTTGTCTGGATATACTCGTTTTGACCGTATCCCTCATCGCTGAATATTATAGGGATGTCATAGGGATAGCTCGGTATTGCGTAGTGTTTGTACACCTTTATCCCCAGAGATTCTAACCTGCGTTTGAACGCAATGGCATCCGGCTGTGAGCTGTAAAAGGTTATGACAACGCTTCCCACATAGAGTCCGTACTCTCTGAAGGTATCAATAAGGCGCAGCACATCGAGATCGTAGGTAATACCCAAATCCCCACGAATCTTGCTCTTCTCAATATCGGATGCATTTATGACAATAACGATCTCAGCATCAGACTTTAAGGTCTTGAGCATCTGGATCTTGTTATCCGGCTTAAATCCGGGCAGAACCCTCGCTGCATGGAAGTCGTCGAAAAGTTTCCCGCCAAATTCCAAATATAGTTTTCCGCCAAAATGCTTTATTCTCTCCTGTATCTTTTCCGATTGCAGCTGTAGATATCTATCGCTGTCGAACCCGTTCAACTCCATTTTCTGCCCACCTTAATATATATATCAAATTACCCTAACAAAAAATAACGCGAAATAAGTTGCCGATTACTTATTCCGCTAATAAATTATACAACATATCACTTCTAATTACAAGTGAATGTGAAAGGCTTTTCAATTAAGTTTCGGAAATATCAAGCAGTATCGGGTCATCACAGTTTTTGAGGATGCTCTATATAATGAATATAGATGATAAGTTCGGAGTGATTATATTGGGGTAGTGTTAAGAGTTGAGCACCTAAGCAAGATCTACCAGGCTCATAACGGGGAAGTTGAAGCTCTGAGCGATATAAGTTTTGAAGTACAGGAAGGCGAATATATCGGAGTTGTCGGCCCAAGTGGAAGCGGAAAGTCCACCCTACTCTCTATCATAGCCGGATTGCTCCAGCCATCCGGCGGAGAACTGTATATAAATGAGACAAAGCTAAGTGGAATAACGGAGGATATCGGGTACATGCTGCAGAGCGATAGCCTCCTAGAATGGCGAACTATATTGAAAAATGTGCTGTTCGGCCTTGAGATAAGGAAAACTCTCACACCCGAAAACGCCGAATACGCTGAGCACCTACTGAATAATTACGGCCTGTACGAGTTCAAAGACAAATATCCTTCCCAACTCTCCGGAGGGATGAGACAGAGGGTTGCGCTTATCCGCACACTTGCCATAAGACCAAAGCTCCTTCTGCTGGACGAGGCATTTTCCGCGCTTGATTACCAAACCCGGCTGGCTCTGACAGATGATGTCTATCAGATTCTGAAACGTGAGAATATGACTACAATAATGGTCACCCACGATATCCCTGAGAGCATCAGCATGTCGGATAGAATCATTGTGCTGAGTAACAGACCAGCCACTATCAAGCGAACCCTGAAGATAGAGTTTCCTGAGGAAGTGAAGACCCCGCTGCAGAGGCGCAACAACCCGAAGTTCGGTCAATATTTTAACGAGATATGGAGAGATCTTGATGTCCACTTATAACGGCATATCCGAGGCACGCGCGGCCTATCTTAGAAAAATCAAGCAGAGAAAAACCTACGTCGCCGTAACACAATTTACCATCCTTATTGGCTTGGTGGTTCTGTGGGAGGTCCTCGCAAGATTGAAGGTCATCGACGCCTTCATTATGAGTCAGCCATCTCGAATTGTAGATACTTTTGTTAGCATGATCAGCAATAATCTTCTTATGCATATCGGAGTTACAGCTCTTGAAACGATTATTGGGTTTCTCTTAGGTACGATAATCGGAACACTTGTAGCTGTGATCCTCTGGTGGAGCGATTTCATATCAAGGGTCATGGAGCCCTTTCTCGTTGTCCTAAACAGTCTACCAAAGATTGCGCTTGGTCCAGTCATCATTGTATGGGTAGGTGCGGGCAGCCAGGCAATAATTGTTGTGGCTCTTGCAATTTCTATGGTCGTCACAATACTCGAGATGTTGAATGGGTTCATAAACACCGATAGTGAAATAATTAAAATGGCGACGACCTTCGGGGCTAGCAGAAGTCAAATATTTACAAAAATCGTATTTCCATCTAATATTTGTACGTTATTCAACTCCTTGAAAGTCAATATCGGTCTGTCCTTAGTCGGCGTGATAGCGGGAGAATTCCTTGTTTCTAAAGCCGGACTTGGATACCTGATAGTGTATGGCGGTCAGGTCTTCCAGATGGATCTAGTCATGTGCAGTGTAATCATCCTGGCAGTTGTGGCTTACCTGATGTATCAAGGTGTCGCAATGCTAGAACGCTATGCAAATCGTTTGATGAATCTTTAAAAAACCACGACCATTGGAGGCTACATATGAAGAAGAGATTTCGTTTTACAGTTATCATTCTCGCAGTTATACTAATCTTTGCTGTGATTCCAGGATGTTCAAAGTCGTCCGATATGACAAAAATCCGACTCAATGAAGTAACCCGCTCGGTGTTTTATGCGCCACAATACGTAGCAATCAACAAGGGTTTCTTTGAAGAGGAAGGAATTGAAATTGAACTTACTACTGGCCAGGGTGCTGATAAAGTTATGACAGCAGTTGTTTCAGGCGCGGCAGACATCGGGTTCTCCGGACCTGAGGCTGCAATATATGTCTATAACGAAGGAAGAGAGGACTACGCAGAGGTTTTTGCCCAGCTAACACAGCGCGATGGCTCCTTCCTAATGGGAAGAGAGCCGGCCGATGAATTTGACTGGTCAAACCTTGAGGGCTCCCTAGTAATTCCGGGCAGGAAGGGCGGAGTTCCCTACATGACATTTGAATATGTGCTTAAAAGCAAAGGGTTAATACCCGGAGAAAACCTTACATTCGATGACAGCATCCAGTTTGCCCTAATGGCGGGCTCATTTACATCGGGACACGGAGACTATGTGACAATATTTGAACCGACGGCGTCAATGATCGAAAAAGAGGGCAAGGGCTATGTCTTGGCCTCAATCGGAGCAGAAAGTGGCGAGATACCGTACACTGCGTACTATGCAACAGGGTCATATATCAAGGAGAATAAGGAGATTATTCAGAAGTTTGTAAATGCGATTTATAAAGCTCAAATCTGGGTTGAGGAACACAGCCCGAAAGAGATCGCTGAGGCCGTAGCCGACTCGTTCCCTGATACCGAACTGTATATGTTGGAGTCTTCAATCGCCCGCTACAAGGAGATCGATGCATATGCTCCCAATCCAATAATGAAAGAGGAGGCATACGATAGGCTCCAGACAGTTATGACCGAGGCAGGCGAGCTTGCAAAAAAGGCCCCTTACGACAAAGTGGTTAACAACACATTCGCAGAGGAAGCAGTTAAGAGGATCAAGGGATAACCTCAATACATGTCGCACATACAGTATCCAAAGTAGTAATATAGATACGCCGTTCGCATGGTGGAACATTCAGTGTTCAGGGTGCGGACGGCGTATTTTTACATTGATAGTTGGTTTTGTAGTATTGGGTTATGGTGTTATGGTGTTATGGTGCGAAACCAAATGTTCGTACTACCGTTGCAAATGTTATGCACACTACGACCCCTACCACCGTCGGAACCAGAAATGACACAAGCGTCCATTTGGTACTCCCGGTCTCCTTACGAATGGTCAGACACGTTGTGCTACACGGCCAATGCATTAGCGAAAACAGCATGGTGCATGCAGCAGTCAGCCAGGTCCAGCCGTTCTCTACAAACAGTGCACGTAGCTCCGCCAAGCTATCCAGCTCAATCAGTGCCCCTTTAGACATATAACTCATTATTATTATCGGCACAACGATCTCATTTGCTGGAAATCCAAGAATGAACGCCAGCAATATGTATCCATCAAGCCCCATTAATCTTGCTAATGGATCTAAAATATCCGCAGACCAATTGAGTATACTGATTCCATCGATATGTGTATTGGCAAATACCCAAATAATTAGTCCGGCCGGTAAAGCAACAACGACCGCTCTACCAAGAACATACAGTGTCCTGTCCAGAATCGAACGAACAATTACTCTTCCTATCTGTGGACGCCTATAAGGGGGGAGCTCAAGATAGAACGATGACGGTTCACCTCTCAGTAAAGTCTTCGAAAGTATTCGGGAAGTCACTATAGTGACTGATACAGCAAGGACAATAATCCCTGTCAACATTAGTGTTGATACTGCTGACTGAAGAAACCCTCCCGATGTCCCTACAAGAAACATGGTGATAAGTGCAATTAGTGTAGGAAACCTTCCATTACATGGAACAAAGTTGTTCGTAATAATTGCTATTAGGCGCTCCCTAGGCGAATCAATGATTCGACAACCAATGACACCTGCAGCATTACATCCAAACCCCATGCACATCGTCAAAGCCTGTTTGCCATGTGCACACGCTTTTCTAAAGAAATTATCAAGATTGAATGCAATCCTTGGTAAGTACCCACAGTCTTCCAGTAGCGTAAATAGCGGAAAGAAAATAGCCATTGGCGGGAGCATAACTGAAACCACCCAAGCAAGTGTCCGATAGCCACCTTCAGTCAATAGATTTACAAGCCCCTCTGGTGCCCCTAATGAAGTCATTAGTTTCTGGAGCAATGGCTCAAAAGAGAATAAAACATGTGAGAGCAATTGGGATGGGTAATTAGCCCCTGTAATGGTAATCCAAAATACTACGAAGAGTAATAATATCATCACAGGATAGCCAGTTGTTTTTGATGTAAGGAGCCTATCAATCTTTCGATCTCTACCGGCATACTCTTTATTATCTATACTTACAACCTCTTGAAATATCCTTTCGCAGGCCTTTACTATCTCTACAACATCAGATTCGCTGCTCGAATCACCCTGACTGCGTACTCGGATAGGTGTTGGCCTTAGTTTACCATCGGCTACAAGCCCAACAGTGTCCATTAATTTCTCTAACCCGACGCCATTACGTGCACTGGTTCCCACAACGGGTATGCCTAACCGCTGCTGCAGTAGCTCCAGGTCCACCCTTATCCCCTTCTTCTTTGCCTCATCCATCAGATTTACGCAGACTACGACCCTGTCGGTTATTTCAACTGTCTGAAGGACGAGATTCAAGTTCCTTTCGAGGCAAGTTGCATCAACAATTACTACAACCGCATCTGCTCCTCCATTACATATAAATTCCCGGGCAATCTCTTCCTCGGCGGAATTTACCGAAAGAGAGTATGTCCCAGGAAGATCCACAAGATTTATGTTCCTCCCATCCAGTCGGTGCTTTCCCAGAGCAACTTCCACAGTCTTCCCCGGCCAATTGCCAGTATGCTGCCTGAGGCCAGTAAGCTTGTTAAAAACCGTGCTCTTTCCAACATTCGGGTTTCCCGCCAAAGCAACCACCCTGTCACGACTGGTTTCTTCCCTCCTGGTTACCCTCACAGCCTCTTCCTCTATACCCATAATCTATCCTCCAAAACTAACCGTGTCCTATCTTCCCAAGTAGAGATATCTATCGTATGACGAATATATTCTCGGTGACATCCTTGCGCAGTGCAAAGACGGCGCCACGAACCAAATATGCAATAGGATTTCCTGCCGGACTTCTAAATAGTGCCTTGATTTCGGTTCCTTCAATTATGCCGAGATCCTGTAGCCTTCTTTTATTCCCGTCATCAAGTTGTAAACTCTTCACCTTGGCCTTCTGTCCAACCGGCAGCTGATTCAGTGCAATACTCTCAAAAATTTCTGCCGCCCCCCAAATCGTTGTAAACAGTGTTCTAGTAATACTGTTCTAAGATAATATATGCCGCCAAAAACAACGAAGTTCAGTGTAGCGCTTGCCGTTTAGATATTCGTAGATAGCGCATAAGAAAAGGGCATGTCCCTAATAGATAAGAATCTATTTGAGACACGCCCTATGTGATACTTGGTCCAATTATCGATATGAGACACACACTATGCAATTTAGGATCTACAAAACCTCTGAAACCGCCAACATGCCGATACCCAGCATAACAATGATTATCATGGTATACTGCGCTGTCGTTAACTTCTCCTTGAGGAAGATTCGTGATAGCACTACTGCAACTGCGCTGTAAGATGCCACTAGCGGTGCAACGATAATTGCATTCTGCGCCATGGCATAGACGTAAAAGAACTGACCCGAAGTCTCGAAAACAGCAGCAAGCCCCCTGTCCTTCTCTCCCTTGAAGCTTATTCTTTCACCCTTCGCAAACAAATAGATGATAGCAATTACCGCAACAATAAAGAAGGTGAACTCGTATGCCAGCAATGCCTGGTCCTCTCCTATAAGTGAGAGCTCGTCCAGATAGACAGCGTCAGCAAATGTCCCAAGACCGTCAATTATGCAGTAAAGTATAGGGAATATAATCGCCAAGAAACCAATTCTGTACTTTTTATCTTCTTCTCTATGGGGTATTGCATCGGCGTCTGAGCGTCGTTCAAAGAATGCCAGAGCTACGATTCCCACAGTAATTAGAATAATCGCGGATATCTCTATAAAGCTCAGTCTGTGTGTGAAAAAGATATATATGAGGATGGCGGTTACGGCGCCAGATGAGTTTTGCACCGGGGATGATATTGAGAGCTCAATATATCGAAGCCCAAAGTATCCGATCGCCATTGACAGAATGTACATGAAGGAGACCGGGAGATATATTATGAGGTAGCGTAGCGAAAAAGGGACATCCTTAATAATCATATATGCAAAAGCATGAATGCCCATTACGACTCCGACCATTACGACTGTCTTTATATGACTCGATTTGTCATTGGGTGCATTCCCTTTTTTGTAGAACAGATCAGCAAATCCCCATGAGAGCGTTGTAAGAATGGAGTAGACAAGCCACATACAATAGGTGTTCCTTTCGATGGTCAATTAGACTAATACTAACATCACTATACGCCCTTGTAAAGAGGAAGGTTTTTTCGAAACCCCTTGACTTTGGGTACGCTTCATGAGTTATTATATAGTTAGCACAAACAATATAGTATTTAGGGGGAATTTCAATGATATATAAGCAATTTAAGGACAAGAAGCTTTCAACGCTGGGACTAGGAAATATGCGTCTCCCACACAAAGGAGAGGGACTTAACGCCCCAATCGATGAAGAAAAAGCACGCGAGCTTATTGAGTATGCATACCTGAACGGAATAAACTATTTTGATACCGCTTACGGATACCACGGTGGCGAGTCGGAGCGATTAGTAGGAAAAGTACTAAATCAATTCCCAAGAGAAACATGGTATCTTGCAACAAAATTCCCCGGGCATATGATGACCTATAAGGACGGCAAGCTTGGGTTCATTGGTTACATGTCGGGTAGTATTTTTGATTCACCTGAGCAGATATTTGAGGAGCAACTCGAGAAATGCGGCGTAGACTATTTTGACTTCTATCTGCTACATAATGTATGCGAAACATCGTACGACTTCTATACGAATGAGGAGCTCGGCATAGTAAACTACTTCCTCGAACAGAAAAAAGCTGGCCGCATAAAGCATCTAGGTTTTTCGGCACACGGCCGTGCAAAAACAATTGACAGCTTTCTTAGCAAGTATGAGGGATGCTTTGAGTTCGTCCTAATCCAGATCAACTATCTTGACTGGGTCTTGCAGGATGCGAAATCTAAATACGAAGTTATTTCTAGACGTGGCATCCCTATAATGTCTATGGAATCCTGCCGTGGTGGCACACTCTGTTCACTCAATCCCGAAGCCGAAGCCATTCTGAAAAAAGCTCGTCCAGATGATCCGATCGTTCACTGGGCATTCCGCTTCCTGCAGTCACTGCCCAACATGCAAGTGGTGCTTTCGGGCATGTCCACTATGGACCAGCTTAAGGAGAACATCGAGCTGTTCTCAAAGAACGACCCAACTACCGAATATGAAAATGAACTGCTAATGGAAGCAGTAAATTCGATGGCAGATCTTGTGCCCTGCACAGCTTGCAGATACTGCTGTGACGACTGCCCACAAGAACTGGATATCCCGAAGCTCATCTCATTGTACAACGAAGCTTCAAACTCTCCTACATTTGCATTGAGTTTTACGCTTGGAGCTATGCCTGAAGACGAATTGCCAGGGTCCTGTATCGCGTGTGGGAACTGTGTTCAGATGTGTCCGCAAAATATAGATATCCCCGATGTAATGGCTAAATTCGAGGATATCTTGGAGAAGCAAACGTTACAACCCAGGTAGACGTACATCTCCGGCATCAATTATCTGCGTATGCATCAGTCTCAACCGGTAGTCCCTTCGACTTCAGCCTCTCTTCCATTATCTCCTTTGCTATTGAATAAACGAGCACGAATAATGGGACACCTATGACCATACCCAAGAATCCAAATATCTTGCCACTGACCAATACAGCAAACAGAATCCAGAATGATGATATTCCCAGGGACTCTCCAAGAATCTTTGGGCCAATGATGTTGCCGTCAATCTGTTGTAAAATTACGATAATTACTACAAACCACATAGCCATTACCGGTGACTCAAAGAAGATAATCAGAAAGGAAGGTACGGCTCCTATGAATGGTCCAAAAAACGGGATTACATTTGTGACGGCAACAATAAATGAGACCAGTAGCGCATACGGCATTCTCACTATCGATAGCACTATGAAACATATAACTCCGACGATTGCCGAGTCGAGAATCTTACCGCCAAGGAAGTTGCCGAAGATGTCATTAGACCTTCTTGATATGTTTAGTAGCTTTTCGGAGAATCCGGTACTAAAAACACTATAGTTGATTTTCTTAACAATGCCGATAAATCTATTCTTTTCGGCTAACAAGTATACCGATATGACAATACCCAGGAACAGATTAAAGAACGATTGGGCGGTGTTTCTTACAAACGTGAGTACAGTTGGGAGCAAATTCGCTGATGTCTCATTTAGGAAGTCCGCAAGTTCTGCCCAGCGTTTGTTTATGAAGTCCAGCGCTATTGGAGGTATGGAAACATCATTTGGTAGGTCCTCAATGAAATCGGTCGTTGTCCTGACATAATCGGGAATGCGCTTTACAAGGCCAGTCACACTAACTATCAGCTGCGGGAGTATGAAGGTGATAAAAAGGTATACCAGAAATCCAGATAATATGTACGCCAAAACCAATGAGACGTTATGTATCTTTGATTTACTGACTTTTTTCATGAACCCTATCTTTCCCACAAGTTTGGTGAAAAACTTCAACGGGAAGTTTATAAGGTAGGCGATAATAAACCCGTACAGGAACGGATAGATGACCGAGATATATTTCGTGATAACCCTGTTGAACCTGTCAACCTCTGCAAGTATAAGGTAAAAGACTATGGCTGCCGCTATAACAATAAAAGAATATACGGCAATCGTCGTGTATTTTTTATTCCAGTCTATCTTCATATCGCCACTCCTCATCGTCATTTATGTACAGTCTTGCGCATCCTCAGGATAGTGCCCTTAACAATCTATCCATTGCATCCTCAATGACCCATCGCGGACAGGCAATATTCATCCTCACAAAACCGTGTCCACCATTACCAAAAACATATCCTTGGTTCAAAAAGAGCTGAGCGCTATTCTGCAAGAATACCTCAAGTTCTTTGTAATCCATACCCAGTCCATTAAAGTCCAGCCACATGAGGTATGTTCCTTGTAACTCGAATACCTTCACCTGCGGGATGCTTTTCGCAATAAAGCTTTCAACGTATTTTCTGTTGCCGTCAATAACTTGTATAACCTGCTCTAGCCATTCCTCACAATGATTGTAAGCGAACTCACAGGCCTTGATCCCGAGGACATTTACGCCTCCACCTTTGACTTCAGTAACACGCTCGCGTACATCCCGATTGGCTATGAAAATATTAGCTGCTTGCATCCCTGCAAGATTAAAAGTCTTACTTGGGGCAGTACATATAGCACAGTTATCTAGATATTTATCGTCAAGGGTGGCAATCGATGTATGTCTGTAACCCGGCATTATGAGGTCAAAGTGTATCTCATCAGATATAATATACACGTCATTTTCATAACATATCTTGCATATCTTCTCCAGTTCCCACTTTTCCCACACCCTGCCGACTGGATTGTGGGGACTGCAGAGGATGAACAGCTTGACATCTTCCCTTCTTGCTTTGGCCTCAAAATCATCAAAATCTATATCATAAGTGTTGCCACGGACAACAAGTTCACTTTCAACTACTTTACGACCCTGGGATACAGGCACAGAACTAAATGGGAAATATACAGGTGGTGTTATTAGCACGCTGTCACCTGGCTCTGTCAGCACCGCTACCAAATGCCTCAGTGCAGGGATAACGCCAGGCACCTCGACAAACCATTCCCTTTTAGGGCTAAAGCCATGCCGCCTCTCCATCCATCTGATAACACTGTTGTAGTAGTCATCGGTAGGAGATGTATACCCTAGGATGGATTCATCCAGATACTTCTTGAGATTCTCCACAATCCCAGGGGCTGTTCTAAACTCCATGTCCGCAACTGACAGTGGTACGATGTTATCACCTATATTGGGATTGGCCCCGTACATTCTATCCCATTTCCCACTTCCTGTATTCTTCCGGTTCACCAATGTTTCAAAATCGTACTTATTTACCTTGACCACTTCTTAATCACTCCCTGTACACAGAGGGTACTGCAATCATGTAACTCACATTATAACACATGGTTCAGGAAGTCGATAGTTATGCTCAGTTGGGATTGATAGAATGCTTGAGATTAACCTGTAAGTAATAGCTTAGAGGGCGAACCGCACACACTGCAGCATGTCATCAACCCGAGAGCGCTCATCGAAGCACTTAAGGCACAATAAAGCGATGCGAAAACGATGCTAAAGCGATGCGAACGTAAAGCAGGGACAAACACATAGTTCTCCCTGCTTCACCCTGTTGCACATGTGTCAATCAACGCATGTTGGATCCGTTTTGCGTCGTTCCATAACTGCTGGACACTTGTGCTCCATCATTGGTGACCAAAAGCACCTTTTGCATCTGATACATTTTACATAATCGGTCCCGTCTGTGACTGCCCTCGCCCATTCAGGATCGGCAAGCAGTGCTCTAGCGGAATCTATTGTGTCTGCCAGGTTGTTAGCGATTATGTAACGAGCAAGCTCCGGCCTATCAATTCCGTTGACAACAGAAACCGGCACACGTCCATTGACGTAAGCGTGCATCTGTGTTCCAATCCACACAATGTGATTGAATGGCAGCCCCTCCGGCGTCTTTGATTCATCAGGGCCAATGCCGTTCGATACCTGCAGATAGTCTACTCCGGCCTCAATAAGAAAGTCTGCAATCTTATGGGCTTCCTCCAGAGTGGGCTCTGCCCCTGGCACCCTTGCGGATATGAGGAAGTCATCACCGCAAGCATCACGTATTCCACGTATAACCTCACAAGCCAGTCGTGTACGGTTCTCGGTGCTTCCACCGTATTCATCGGCCCGCAGATTAACTACTGGGCTGAAAAATTGATCCAGTAAATAGGAATGGCATGCATGCAGCTGTATGCCGTCATACCCAGCCTTTTGAGCCCTAATTGAAGCTTCAATAAACTGATCCCGAGCTTGATGAATCTCGTCAATGCTCATCTCCTCTGTTGTCCTGCCACGCCATTCAACCACCGACGGTCCTTTTGAAGGCCCACAATCAGGATGAGTATTGTATCCTCCATGGTGTATCTGCACAATTATTACAGCACCATGTCTCTTACACGCTTCAACGATTGCACGATGTCCATCTATCTGTGCATCTTCCCATAACCCCAATTGGGATGGTGCCAATCTGCCTTCCGGGTGTATGCAAGTTGCTTCAACACAAATTAGTCCCGCCCCACCCTTTGCACGGGCTTCATAGTGCTGTGCAAACCGCTCTATTGCTATTCCGCTTCTATCTGTCCAATCAAACTTCACTGTCGGTGCAAATGTAATTCGATTAGGAAGTGTTTTTGTCCCTATTTTTATAGGTGTTTTGATATCAAC
>LSQX01394404.1_pt2 | contig 17863 bp, 14 predicted proteins | sample 654561 | NCBI WGS metagenome assembly LSQX01 (sample SAMN04489861, study PRJNA283612) | anaerobic digester metagenome | isolation source: 4 biogas reactors fed with cattle manure at either 37C or 55C with and... | place: Denmark: Kongens Lyngby | collected 2014
CAGATTGAGCTTGCGAAAGTTTAGTTAATTACTTCTCACTGCTTCCAATTTAAAACTCACCTCGCTACCTTCTCCTGCCACACTTTCAATGTGTAAACTGCTGTTATTTCGCTCTAATAGTTCTCTGCAAATAATCAATCCCAATCCACTGCCTAATTCTCCTTGTGTGCCGGTAGTAGTAAGTTTGTCGCCTCGGCCTAATGCTGCCGCTAAGACTTCTTGGCTCATCCCCACGCCATTATCTTTTACGGTTACTTTTACGGCGTTTTCAGCTTGTGAGCAGGATAGGGTGATTTTGCCGTTTTCATTTGTAAATTTAATGGCGTTATTGATGAGATTTCGAATCACGGTCTGTATCATTTGACGATCGGCATACACGGTACAATTTGAATCTAACTCCCAATCGATTTCAATTCCCTTGTTGCGCGCGAGGAGTGCGTACAGCTTTGTCGATTCTTGGATTACCTCGCTCAGATGAAATCCGACAGGCTTATAGGTCATTCGTCCGGTGTGCATGTTTGCCCAGCTCAGTAGGTTTTGCAATAAATCAAGCTGTGTGTCGGTAGCCGATTGAAAGTCCTTCAGGCTTGTGAGAATCTGCATTTCGTCAAATGTTGTGATGTTTTCAATCAGCGAGTTGAGCGCGTTTTGCTGTGCTATCACCGGCGCTTTCAAGTCATGAGAAATAATCGAGAAGAGTTTGTCTTTCGATGTGTTCAGTTCGCTTAGTCGTCGGTTGAGGACACGTCTTCGGAAAGCAATGTAGTACAGCGAGCCAATCAAAATAATTGCTATAATCAACGCGGCGACAAGTCCAAAGAATCGAAACTTTTGCTTGGTGATTTCAATTTCTTTCTCGGCAAGCATCAAATCCTTTTTCTCGCCCTCATATTTTGCCGTCATTTCCTCTGCAAATCTTGATTTTTCGGTTGAAAAAACCGAATCTTTATACTGATCGTATAGCACACGATTTCGGTAGGCTTCGTCATACTGTTTCATGTACGCGTATGTTTCGCTCAGATTCTTATAGCCCTGCCTGAGTTGCGCGAAAGAATTTATGCTCCGGGCGAGTTCAATTCCTTTTTGGTTGTATTCCAGCGCTTCAGTGTGTTTGAGTTGCGAGTTGAGCAGCGATGCAATGTTGATGTTCATGGCGGCTTGCTGCTGTACGGTACCGCATTTGCCGTATTTCTCTAAAGCAAGTTTGGCATAATATGCCACGCTATCGGTTTTTCGTTGCATGTAATAATGCCCCGCTAAGGCATTGTAGATATCGGCAAGATGCTCGCAATTATTCTCTTTTTTATAAATATTTAAGGCTTTGTTTAGGAATGTGAAAGCCGTTTGCGTCTCACCCGGAATTTCATCATAGACAATCCCTTTTTTATAGAAAATATCGGCTAATCTGACTTCATCGCCTGTTTTCTTCGTCATTTCTTCTGCCGTGTTCAGGTGTTCTAAAGCCTTGTCCCAGTCACGCATACGATAATAAGTCGTGCCGATTGACACGTGCGCGGAAGCTGTTTTTTCAACAGATTTCTCTTCGTTGCCGATTTTTAACGCGTTAAAGAAATGATTTAAAGCTGTGGGATAATTGCCTTGGTGAAGATTGGCGGCTCCGGAGTCTATTTGAAGTTGAAATGAATTTGGTGACTCTTCCGCCAGCATTACATGTGCCTTAAACGGAGATAGGAGGATAATCAATAAAATGACAATACGATTAAATACAACAAGCGAAAAAGAGTTTATTTCACCCGACTTTAATCCTATTCTACTGAAAGTGAATGAGAATTTCGTTGCTTTATAGGAACAGGTCCTTTTCTGCATGATTACGAGGTTTGGTTAACTTTTTATGATTACTATACAAAAATATACAATATTATCAAAGTTTCAAAATTTCCGTTAATAATATTTTATAAATGAGTCTTTCCCGAAAAGCAACAGCTGATGAAATCTTCGAATTTTATACGCGCTTAATTCAAGTTATTGTAGCTATTCACCTCCATGGAGCCGATTTTTAGTGCAGTTCTTTTTATTTGAAATCAGTTCTCAGCAAAGCTAAGCTTTGTATTGAAAATCGGTCAGAGGGTGAAATGAAACTAAACTTTGCGGTCTTGGCTCTTTTCGTCGATCAAAAAATGAGGGTTTTCAGAGCAGCTCCANNAACCAGTACGCCTTAGGATTAAATTTAACATTTTTCACTTTTTTCTACGTAATATCACTTAGGTGAAATCACGGATAAAAAATAGGTGATTTAACGGATTGATTCACGTTTTTTTCAATTCTATCTTTACACTAATTTGCCATGGATAGAAAAAGAAAACATAGTACACAATCAGAGAAATCTAACTACAAAGATGAAATTCCTTCGGGAAAAGGGATGTTTGATAGAGATTGCAAGCAGGAAATAGTTGATACACTGCGCTATATCAGCGATTCGTATCAACGTTTCTTGAGTACGCTTCCGAATGGAAGTGAGTAGAGGATAGGAACCTCCACGCCGGAGCGCCCACTCTATGAATACAAAAAATAATATCGAAAAGTCGTAATTCTAAGCTTTTCGATTGAAAGAAGATGAGCTAAAGAGCTTTATTCGAAAAGAACTGAAATTTGAGAAATACGACTTATTGAGAAGCAAAAAATCGATTGTCTTATTTTGTTGTGTACGTTTTTCTAAGAGGGTGAGAAAATGAGTGCAAATGGCGCAACTCGAAAATGGAAAGGTGAAAGAATCAATCGGCTCATGTGTCAAATTTTATACGTTTTGATTAAACAACATATAGAGCAGATATTCAATCTGTTAGGCTGGAAGTGAAGAAGATTTTTATTTTTGTTCTCGTGTTTTTAGAGGATGATTTTTGGGTTGATTTAGCTTGTTGAAGGTGGGGAACGCTGAATCGGAGCGTCCCCCGCCGGATACAAACCCCAAATCCGGTAGAAACACCGATTAGGTCGCTCTGAGCGCCCCCTCGGTAAAAAATCAACTATTTAACTACTCGCGTCCCACCGCTTCAAGCGGTTTGATGCGTAAAAAACGGGAAAATTGAAATTATTAACTACTTAGCTATTTGAAACACCGAGAGGATCACTTATAGCGACCCCTTAGTAAAAAAGTCCCCCTTGGGCGATTTAGGGGGCTTAGAGCCACCCCCTCGGTAAAAACAAAATTGAAATTATTAACTAACGGAACCAACCGCTTGGAGCGGTTGGTTCCTCGGCAGGTAACCATTTAACTACTTAACTATTTGAAACACCGAGAGGGTCGCTCAAAGCGCCCCCTCGGTAAAAAAACAACTACTTAACTATTAAAACATTCAATAATATTATCATCATGAAAAATCTAAAATTAATCATCATTGCATTTGTAATCACGGCATTCGCATTGCCGACACAGGCACAGCTTGGCGGTTTACTTAAAAGAGCAAAAGAAGCTGTTCAAAAAGAAGTAGAGAAAATTGTAGAAGAAGCAACTACCGAGGTGACCGACAAAGTGCCTGACGTAGTAACAGGAACAACCACCGAGAAAACATCGACTGTATCCGCGGTCATTCCGCGCGGTACGAAAGACATCTACGTTTCGGAGGCAGGTAGCAACAGAAACACGGGCGGAAAATCCGATCCTTACAAAGACATTCAAAAAGCCATCGATGAAGCTCCCGAAGGCGCGGTTATCCACATTGCCGAAGGCAACTATTTGGGAAAGCTAAACGCGGGATACATTGAAGTAAAGAAATACCTCTCGTTGGTAGCGGGATATTCCAAAGATTTCTCAAAAAGAGACCCTGCGCGTTTCCGCACGATTATCAGACCACCCGCCGACGCCGGTGGCACCAATGCCAACAAAGGACTGATAGACATTTACGTCAGAGGCAAACGTACCGGGCAGATTTTAGTGGATGGATTCACGTTGGATAAAGGGATGCAAAACAAATACGTAAGCTTAGAAACCAAAAATCCGAAGTTCATTGCTCCCGAAGGGCTTGAAACGGGCATGCTCAATCCGCCCGGAATGCAGATAAACCAGCCCTCCATGCGTGGGGTGACTACCGTAGGAAACTGGCTCATTCACGGCGATGTAGAAGGGCAGCTGACGATACGTAACTGCGTATTTCTCAACGGAAGCCATTTTGGTATCCAGATGGGGAACATAGGCGGACATTTTAACATATATAATAATGTATTCCTTGCCAATCGGATGGCAGCTTGCGAAGTGCGCGGCATGAACAAAGATGTAGGTGAAGCTACCGTAGATTTTCACCACAACACCGTGCTGTTCACATGGCGCCGTGACTGGGTACCTTCCAACAAAGACATGGGATACGGTTTCCGCTTTATGACCCGTGTCAACGCGAATGTGTACAACAACATCATCGGGTGCAGCGACTTTGCGGGGCTTGACAGAACTTACGTCGATTCGGATAAAACGAAAGAAGCGCAACGCAAAACATCGGCATACGACAATCTTTTCTTTGGCAATATTGAGGCCGACCTCACCATGCCATCAGGAGGCGGTAAGTTTATGCGCGTTTTCAGCGATATGTTTGAAGACGTGGATCAGTTAGTCAAAGCTAACGGAAATCGTGAAATGACCGATGCCGAAGCAAAATCATTCACCCGCGCGGTAGATGCCGCTTATCTCAAAGCTTTCTTGAACATGGAAGGTTCGTCCGTATCCACACACAACCCAAACTCGACGGAAAACATTTTCCGTTCTGCGCTCGGGATGAACATGCGCGGCACGGAAAGCAACTACGTATCCATGTACGGCAATGCTTATCCGTTGGCAAAAGCATACGACCTGTTTGGAGCCATGCCGAAGTATGGAGCACAGGCCGGTTTTTGAACCACCGAAGGGGTGGCTCTAAGCCACCCCATTGGTAAAAAAGTCCCCCTCAACTGACGGGGATTTAGGGAGCTTAGAACCACCGAGGGGGTGGCTTAGAGCCACCCCCTCGATAAAACTATTTAACAAACTTCTAAATACTTAACAAGCGGTGAGAATATGGCGGTAGAATACCGCCACACCTACAGGCTTTCGAGCTTCAAACTTCGAGCTTCGATCTTCAAACTTTTACAATCATGAAACAAAAACTTTACCCCCTCCTTATTGCCTTGGCAGCCTTGGCAATAAGCGCGAGTGCAGCGGCGCAGACTTCTTACAAACTCTGGGTAGCCGGCACGCAGGTAACCTCCGCCAATGCCAAGGACATCACCGCGGCTATCGGTAACCCGGCAATTGCCACAGGCACCATTACCTACAACGCCGCCACCCAAACCCTCACGCTCAACAACGCGAAGATAACCACCAGTAGAAACCGCGGTATTGAGTGTGAAATTCCTACCACTATCCGCTTGGAAGGAACATCTACTGTTACTGTAACAGGTGTTTACAGCGGAATTACTTTTACTCGTCCGGGTATTATAACCGGCCCAGGCTCGCTCGATGTCACTTCTTCTGATCAAATTGCTGTTTTTCATCGAGGAACCTCGCTGATTATCCGTGACTGCAACCTGACGGCATCCGGACTGTGGGGAATAGGCGGGAATAGCGGTTACGCTTCCGAAACCCTGGCTATAGAGAACGCGTCGGTAAAAGCCTTCGGTAGAGAAGCCTCTCTCGATGGTGTCAACAGCCTTACCCTTACCGGCTGTGCTATTAACTCGCCCGCGAGTGCCGCCTTTGACGCGTCAAAAAAGGCGTAGCTATAGGCGGCACGCTGGTGAAAAACCAATGGGTGGAGATACATCCTAATACATTCGACCTCTGGGTAGCCGGAAAACAAGTAACCTATCTCAATCACACCGATGTGTTAGACAACGGCAATGTAAAATACGAATATACCACTAAAACCCTCACGCTGAATGGAGCGTATATTTCTGTAACTGATGACACATCAGGTATAAAATCCAGAATAGATAATCTTACAATCAATTGTATTGGAACTAGCAACATAACACAAACGGGTAATTCAGCCCAAGGTGGGGTAATTTATGCCACAAAAAATTTAAAACTAAAAGGAATAAATGGTGGGAAAATAGTATTAAATAGTCTTGGGAACAACTGGGCTAACATAGGTATAGAAGCTGCCCAAAATTTAGAAATAGATGGATTAGGGTTAGGAATATCGTCTTATGGCAACGATGGAGAGGGCATCGGCATCCATTCTTTAGGTGATATAAGTATATCAAACCGCTCTAAACTTGATATAGCCACTTCAAGAAGTGCTATACAAATGAAAGCAAATAAGCAACTTACCATATACACAGGTGCTAAAATAGAGGAAGGTGAACAAGAATTTTGGAAAACAGTAGATAAAATAACGTTCACCAATATTAACAATTGGTTGTACAGCGTCCAGCCTGATTTAAAAATTACTCCAACATCTTCCGGTCTGCAGTCATTGTCTTCGCATGGCATAAAAGTTTGGGGTGGAAAAGGGGTGATACACATCACGTCGGCTGAGTTTGACGAAGCCAAAACCATACATGTGTATAATGTATCGGGCGCTTTGGTACGCACGCTACCCTTCGGATATGACGACATGCTTGTTTCCAATATTCCGGCAGGAATATACATGGTAAAAATCGGCGATGCTGCTGAAAAAGTAATTGTGAGATAATTTTGTTGTTTGCCGTTAGAACCACCGAGAGGGTCGTTCAAAACGACCCCCTCGGTAAAAAAAAAATTATTAACCACACGTATTTATATGCGTAATTCGTCCCGAAACTTCGGGATAATTCGTATCATTTAATTCGTGTAAAATTCGTATCAAATAATGAAAAAAACAATCTTTTTACTATTATTTGCTCTTGCCATACAAGGTATGGGATGGGCTGAAATGTATCATATTAGAATAGTTGGAATAGAAATTACAGATGAAAATAAAGATGGAGTTACAGGAACCGGAATTACCGGGACAATAACCTACGACCCCGTTAACCGAATCCTCACCTTAGACAACGCAACAATAATTGAAGAACTTGGAAATATAACATTTGGAATTAGTATTTCAATGGAACATAATGGACCTTTAACAATCATGCTGAAAGGTGAGAACACTGTAGACATTCGTGATGTAGCGATTAGTTCTGGCGTTGACACAAAGTTTACCGGTACGGGTGTTCTTTATGCCTATTCCGCACGAAACACTTTACAATTCTTAAATAAAAATAAAATTACGTTTACCGGCGGGTGCGAGGTTATCGCTTTATCTACAGGTTGGGAGGCCATGGCTGGTGATGGTATAGAGAAACACGCAAAAATCGAAATTGACAATGCCACCCTTCGTCTTAGAGGCAAAAGAGGCTGCCTTGTTGATATTGATACGCTTATACTAAATCAAGCCCGTATTATTGAGCCAGCGGGTGCAAAATTCGTTAAACGGAGAAATGCAGTTTGTGTAGGCACCACGCCTGTTGCCGATGAATGGTTGGTAATTGAGAAAGAGAAATGGTACCCGATCTGGGTTGGCGGCGTGCAAATTACCGAAAACAACAAACACAATGTGACCGGTGATGGCAGTGTGTCTTTTGATAATGACAAACTGACTCTATTTCACGCTAATATAAGAAGATACAAAAAAGAAACACACGATGAAGGATTCACCGGTTATGGTATTAAAGTAGAACAAAAATATCTGGATATTCATCTCAAAGGAAAAAACACAATCGGTTCAGATACCTATGATAATTTAAGTTATTATGGAATTTATCATAATTGGCCTACAGGCGATGGTTCGATTTATATTGACGGAACGGGGTCGCTTAATGTAAAAGGGAGTAACTCCGTTGTTGAAGCAAATTATCTTGAATTTAATGACTATTGCACCTTTACGACAGCCAGTTCCATAAAAACCAAGCGTGGAATTACCATTTGGGGCGCTCCGCACGTAGAAGTTGCCAAAGGAATTAGTTCAGAAAATAATATGTACAATTTATTTAATATCAGTGTTTTTAAATACGGCGAAACTAAAGAAACAGCTGCTTACTGTAGCCTCGATGAAATAAAAGAACAGCTTGAATCGGGTTTTGATAAATATGTACTTATTCGTCCAGAAGAGCTATGGGTGGGAGCTACCAAAGTTACACCTGAAAATGCCGACAATGTGCTGGCAGTATCATCAAACGACTTCAAAGTGACATTCGATTATGAGAATGAAACACTCTATCTGAATGATGTTTCCATAATAAGAGCTACCGAAGAAGTAACTGAAGATGGCGATACCATAGCCGCTGTGATTAAAACAGAAAAAGATATAAACATCGTACTTGAAGGTGAAAACTCACTCCGCCCCGCTACAAACCGATCGTCGGGTTACGGAATATATAACAATTTCGTTAGAGGGGGAAATATCACCATTTCAGGAACAGGATCTCTAATTATCAAGCAGAAAGGTGATGATGCCATACAAGCCCAAAGCTTAACTGTGAAAAACGCTACAATCAAATCCGGACGAATCAGAGCAGATGAAAAAATTGCAATCTCCGATGATGCATCTGTCCAAATCTTGTCTAATGGAGGAGAAGCTCTTTATGCTAATCAAGGAAATTATGAACTCTATTCAGGTGGTATTCTCAAAGCCGGACCTGATTATGCTACAGCTCGGAATTATGAACCGTCCGTTCTAATCAATGAAATTAAAGACAATGGTTCGCCATCATTCGTGAGTATCCGTCCGAAAGAGCTGTGGGTAGGTGGCGTAAAAGTAACTCCCGCCAACGCAGCCAATGTATTAGCCGGAACCGATAACGACAGCAAGGTAATGTATGACGAAGCTAATGCCACCCTTACGCTGAAAGATGCGATAATAAGAGGATATACAAAATTAGGACCTGAATCGGAATCAACCGAATCATCCGCCATTGTTACCGACAAAGACTTAAATATTGTACTTGAAGGGAAAAATATGTTTAGTCCAAGTTCTTTCCTTCCAAATGTTTATGGTATTTATAGTGATTTAGGTTCTTTAGCCAATGAAGGACGTATTTACATTTCAGGTGAAGGAAGCCTGAATATCAGAAACAAAGGACCCGAAGCTGTTAAAGCTTACAGTGTAGAAGTGGATGGGAGCACACTTACTTCAGGCAAAATCTATACGAAAGACTTGATAAGTATTAGTGGCGATGCCATAGTAGAAATTACCGCTTTGGAAGACAACGCTCTATATTCAGAACAAGGAAAAATTTCAATTTATGAAGAATCTGAAATTTTAGCAGGTACCGATAAATATTCGACGGAAAAAACGACTATCGAGAATCTGCTTGCAGACATGAAGCCTTATGTAAAAATCCAGCCTATAGTTACAGGATTTGAATCTCTTGAAAATAACGAGATTATCATACGTGGTGGTAAAGGCGAAATACACATCTCGCTCATTCAATCTTCCTCCGAGAACTTTAGGTCACTCTCTGCAAACGTGTATAACATATCAGGAGAGTTAATAGGCAAAACTGCACTTTCGGAGAAACAGACAGTAATGCATGTTCATGCCCCGGGTATTTACATAGTTAGAATAGGAGATAATGTAAAAAAAGTAGTAGTACGGTAGTTTTATGAGACGAAACTTCCATCTATTATTAAATAATATCTTTTAAAATAGAAATTCAAAATATTTACAAAAATGGAAAAAAAACTAAAAAAACATCTTCTGCCCCTCGTTGCATGTATTATAGGCAGCTTGATATTAGCTTCTTGTGCTGCTGATCTGGACGAGTACCTGCAAAATAAAGAAAAAGAAATGATTGAGTTGCAGAAAGCTGATGAGCTGTTGCGGGCAGACCTAAGCCAAATGCTGCTCGATCTGAAGGCTGATGTGTTGCCGCGAATTACCGAAGTTCAAAACCGCCTCTCCGGAAAAATAGAAGCGGATGGGAATGACCTGTTAGCAGCGATTACAGACTCTGCAGTTAATCAGACTGCTCGGATTTCGGCAAGGGCAACCGAAGTAAAAACGTACATTGATAACAATATGAACGAAGCAAAAACAAGTATTGAAAACCGCTTTGTTCAATTAGAAGCTGCCCGCAACACACTGAATGAACAGCTTTTGAAAGCTATTAATGATAATGATGCGGCGCTTCAAGCAGATATTACGGAAAGACTAAATGCCATAAACCTGCTCGAAAACACAACCAACAATGTGAAATCAGAATTGGAAGGATTAGAAACTTCGTTGGTAGAAATGGAAGGACTTGCTACACGCATAAGCGGAATGCAACAGACTGCTGAAAATATAAGAGAGCGATACGGCGAGTATATGCGACTGATAGACTCTATGCTGGCGGCAATAGAGAAGCACATCAACGAAGAAGTGCTGCCAACCTACTCAGCTGATATAATGATAAGACTAAAAAGTTGGACAAATACAGCAAAAACACAGGTTGAGAATAGTGAAATAATATTAGCTGAAACACACGATAAGTTTAATGAAGCAGAAAGACTGTATTCTGATATCGTTAATATAATGGGTGATTTTGAAGTTTATATAGAAGAAATGATGGCGGGAATAGATGATGCTATGGATTATGCTGATGAAGTAAATAGCTTAGTTGATGAAATCACTTCATTAGCATCTGATATTTCCGATATTGAAACAGATATAAGTTATGCTTCATCTGAAGGAGAAAGTTTAGCAAGCTATTTCAGCACGCTGGGAGGGTTAATAGATGAAGCTCGTATTGCTGGAGCAGCAAGAGAGTCAGAATATACTACAATGTATGATATTTTTGATCTTGCTTGTCAAGATGCTGGTGAAGCCATGTCTGATTATGATGAAATCAGCGATAAATTATAGGAAAACAGAGTGGTGAGAGTGAGAGTGGAGAATAAGTTGGAATCATTACCTTGACAATAGTTGAAGACTTGTCAGCGGTTCATAAAACTACAAGAAATCCTTGACACACTCGCTAAAACACAACTTTATTAACATAAAAAAATAATAAAACATGAACAAACTAAATATTAAATACCAAAACGGCAAATTGCTTTTTGCAATGATAATGGTTTTTATATTGTCTGCTTGTGTTACAGCCGATTTTGATGAAGACATCAACCTGGTGAACAACGAAATAAACCGGCTGCACAATGAAGACGACAGTATTAAAGTCCAATTCACAAGAGATATAAACGCATTGCGCGTAGAACTTGTGAATAAGATTGACGATATGGACAAGTTAGTTTCTGATAAATTAGCTCAAAAAATCAGCGAAATTCAGTTGCAATTGAATAATCAGCACACCATACTTCAGAAACTGATCACAGACAAATCGACAGAATTGGGAGTACAAATCACCGACTGGGATACACGGCTCAATACACTGATTACAACCAAAAACACGGAGTTCGAAAATTCCCGCGTCGCTATGCAGGCTGCTCTCGAAAAAGCGATAGCTGACGGCGATGCACCGCTGCAAGCTCAAATAACACAAGGGATGCAAAAGCTTGACGTCATACAGGCTGTTTTACCTGAATTGGCAGCTAATACAGGCAGGCGTATGAAAGCATTGGAAGATTTTGAAGATAAACTGGAAATGCTGACCACAAGTATAGAAGACCTTGAAGATAACCGAAGCATTTTAGAACTGCAGATAAATGACTTAAAAGACAATATGCAGTTGGAAATAGATAACTACATAGACGACTTTACAGCAGGTGACATGATGGAAATGGCAGATTATCTGAATGAGTTTATAGAAAGAGTGTCAGATGTGGTTTACGGTTTAGAAGACTATTTATTTGAAATACAATATTTCATCTTGGATGCATCAGATTTTGAAAGAGAATTGTCTAACGCAGATGACTATATCTCCCTTATGGATGATTTGGAGAGTGCACTATCTGCCTTTGAAAGTATCGACCCCTATGATACAGCATATAATTCATCAAACTTACTTGATTTAATGGATGAGTTAGAAGAATTGGCTGAAAGCTTGGAAGGGTATCCGGTATTGGAAGCTGTCGATGTGTTTGAAGGGGTTCATGAATTAATAGATATGGTTTTGACAAAATTCAATGATAATATTGATACTGCCGAAGATCTTATTACAGAAATTGAAGATTACTTAGGAGAATTCCCTTAATAAAATTGAGACGCTAAATTACTCTATTTATCTTAAACATATCGAATCCGGTACAAACAAGATTATATTAATGATTTATTCATGTGAATTTAAAAATAAATAATAATGAAACTAAAAAGATTTTATATAAAAGCAATAGAATTAGTACTCTTTTTTGCTTTTCTCCTGCTCGGATCTTGCGCCCAACAATACACAGAAGATATTGAAAACCTGGACGGAGAAGTGCTTGCATTACAAAAAACTGACATTCAACTTCGGAAAGAACTGACTGATGCAATCAATCAGCTTCACACTGATATGCTGAAAAAACTGCAAGACACAGACACTCGACTGGATGGAGAAATAAACAAGCAAATAAATGCCATGGCAGGACAAATAAAAGAGAAAATGAACAACCTGTCGAATCTGTTAAATACCGAAATGGCTGCTCGCATAAGTGAATGCGACTCAAAAACCAATGCGCTCAACCTGCGAATGAATTCTGTGGAAACCGCTCTCAACAATGCCTTGCAACAAACAAAAACAGAAGTGCAAAAAGCAATGAATGATGGTGATACAGAAACCGCCAATCGACTAAATACAATGGCAATCAGGATAGAAAGAATTCAGGCAACCACCGACAGCATCAGCGAACTTGCCGACGAATGGAAAATCCGCCTGAAAACGTTGACGGATGCAGATTACGGTACCAGTTTAGATGTTATGCAAAACAGATTGGATGCTCTGAATAATTTCGAACTGCAAACGGCTGTGGATAACGCGAAAAGTTTTCTCGAAAATTACACACAAGAAAAATTCGACAAGATTGAAAACAACGAACTAAATGAACTCTTGAAAACAGCACAAGATATTCAATCAAACTACAATAAAGTTCTGAATATCGAATCGGAAATAAGCGATGGCTTAGACCAACTGGAAAACAATTTAACCGAATTTGAAAATAAATACGATGAAATCTATTCTGCTCTTGAAGATTGGGAAACTTATTCCGACAATCTTATGCAAGCACTTATAACACTTGAAGAAACATTTGATGAAGCATCTATGAATGTTGATGAAGTTCTATATCGATTGGACGATGCCCAAGTAGTAATTTCGGAGTTTTCACACTATCAAAGCGATCTTGAATCAAAATGGTCTGATGTGGAAAGTATAAATGATGACTGTGAAGACGGTGCCGTTAATTTGCATAATGCAAGTCTGGAGCTGTTAGACAGTGTCGAAGCTTTAAATCAAGCTATCGAGAACTGGAAAGACGATCACCCCTGGTGGGATGATTAATAATTACACTCCTAAAGTTTTTAAATTATCTAATAAAAAAATCATAAAAACATACTAAAAATGAAAAAAGTAAGAAATATATTTATCCTTGCTGTTCTGTGTGTAGTTACAGCTGCCAATGCACAACAACCTTTGAGTAAAGAAGAAATGAACGAATCCCGCCGAATGTATTACTACAATTTCGGACAGTGGAGCATCGGACTCAATGGGGGCGTATCAGCCGTTTGGGGCGATTTTGCTTCGTTCTCAAAAGACAAAATGTACTTAGGACCCATCGGCGGGTTGCAAGTCATTTATCAAGCCACGCCCACCATCGGATTCAGCTTCGAAGGAATGATGGGTAAAAACCGTGCAAGCGCCGTTGAAGGCAATGCCGACTATTATCTGCACACAAACGGATTCTATTCCCCGGTAGCGTCAGACCCGATAACCAATGAGCCTTTCCTCAAGTACAACGACTTATACTCAGATATCTCATTAATACAAGGGCGTTTAGGTTTAGACATCAACTTGAACAACCTTTTCGGAGGAAATACAGATAACAATTTTCGCAGAATGACTGTAGTGTTTTCACCCTCGTACTACCTGCAATACTACCGCCCTACCGTGTATAAAAAGAGCGACGATGCGCGCTACACATCACGGGATTTATTCTATCAAAATTCCAATGGTGTCGGTGGCGAACTCGCACTTCGATTCCGCGCGAATCGAATAATCGATTTTCAGCTTAAAGGCGGTGGAGTGTACGGATTCAATCAAAAATTCGATGGAATCGCCGGAGAAAATGAAAACAACATTTTAGCTTATGCACAAGCAGGAATTCTTTTCAAACTGAATGGAAAATACAAGAAAGAAAATCTCATACGTGCAGCAACTCCGGGGAAGGTGCCATATACGGCTTCACGTGTTGTAGAAAAAATAATCCGCGACACGGTTTACATCGAAAAAGTGGTTGAAAAAGCTGTACCCGCAACTGCACAACCGACCGAAACAGTAACCGTTTACAAAGGCGAATCCATAGTACTACCGGAAGTTTTGCCGATAGTTGGATTCAATCGAGGTTCATCCGAATTGGATGTAGCAAAATACAAGGTAGAACTTGACGCACTTGTAGCACTGCTCAAAGCTTCACCCGAAACTAAAATCGACATATACGGATGGGCAGACCATACCGGAGGCGATAACGTAAATGAGCGAATTACTCAAAATCGGGCAGAAACACTTCGTGATTACCTGATTGAGGCAGGTATTAGTTCTGACCGTATTATTAACGTTGAAGGAAAAGGAAAAGACCTTTCTTTAGAAGGAGAAGATGCCTACGGAGTAAAAGCACGCCGTGCCGAAGTACAACCGAAGTAAATAATAGTTTGGAGTATGAAGGACAAATGAACCACCGATGGGGTGGCTCTCAGCCACCCCATCGGTAAAAACTTCTTAGATAAATTTCACCTTTATCGGGCGCAACGGCATCTTGCCGTTGATTTCAATGATTAAAAAATTAAACTATCAAACTATTAAAAAACTCAACACGTATGAAAAAACTACTTACAAAAACAGGTATAGCGCTCACGGTGCTAATGATGCTTGCCACTACAGCTGTGGCACAAACAGTCAACATGGACCGCTACATAACCCTTACCGTGGAACAGGGGAAGCAGATAGGGCTTAGCTTTTCAGCTGATGCCGATAATACAGGCGTAAAGGTAGTAAGCGGCACGCAGGAAACCACCATTACGGTTGGAACAATTTGGACAGACTTAAAAAGCTACCATGCAGGAGCTGACACCATGACGATTTACGGGAATGTGAGACGGCTTGATTGCAGTAATAATGGCACAGAATTAACAGGGTTAGATGCCTCTAAGAATACCGGATTAACTTCTTTGTTTTGCAATCATAATTCTCTTACGGCCTTAGATGTTAGCGGGCTTAGTAATTTAAGTGGATTGTATTGCTATAGTAGTTCTCTTACCACTTTAGATCTTAGCGGGCTTAGTGATTTAAGTATATTGTATTGCTATGGTAATAAATTCACTACTGATGCATTAAATGATATATATTGCGCCTTACCTGAAAGAACAGCAAGTGATAATGCAAGGATATTTCCTGCTTACAATTCTTCTTCTTCCAATCACGCCATAGTTTTGGCAACTAATAAACAAAACGCCATAGACAAGGGTTGGAATGTGCTTTACGGGGATGTTAGTATCGACATTCCTACTACGGGGAAGTATGTTTGTGGTTCAGTGCATCCGGTTAATATGTCCCGCTACATAACCCTTACCGTGAAGCAGGGGGAGCTGATACAGCTTAACCTTGCAGCTGAAGCTGCTAATACAAGCGTAAAGGTAGTAAGCGGCACCGAGCAAACCACCCTTTTGGTTGGTACAGATTGGACAGGCGGTAAAAACTACCTTGCAGGAGCTACCACCATGACGATTTACGGGAATGTGAAACAGCTTGATTGCTATAATAATACTACTAAATTAACAGGCTTAAATCTCTCTAATAATACCGGATTAACTTATTTGAATTGCTCTCATAATTCTCTTACGGCCTTAGATGTTAGTGGGCTTAGTATGTTAACACGATTGGAATGCAATAGAAATTCTCTTACCACCTTAAATGTTAGCGGGCTTAGAATGTTAACACGATTGATTTGCAATAAAAATTATCTTACTGACTTAGATGTTAGCGGGCATAGTAAGTTAACACGATTGATTTGCGAGGATAATTCTCTTACCACCTTAGATGTTAGCGAGCTTAATAATTTAACTTCTTTGGATTGCGGGAAAAATTTTCTTACGACCTTAGATGTTAGCGAGCTTAATAATTTAACAGAATTGTATTGCCAGAATAATTCTCTTAACACCTTAAATGTTAGTAGGCTAAGTAAGTTAACACGATTGATTTGCAATGATAATTCTCTTACCACCTTAGATGTTAGAGGGCTTAGTAATCTAAGTAGGTTGAGTTGCCATAATAATAATTTCTCTACAGATGCTTTAGATGCTATATATTGTGCATTACCTGCAAGAGCAGCAAGTGATAATGCATACATAGAGCCTGTTTACAATTCTTCTTCTTCCAACCACGCCATAGTAATGGCAACTAATAAACAAAACGCCATAGACAAAGGTTGGGCAGTGCGGTATTTTCTCACTAATTCCAATATTCCTACTACTACGGGTACGTATAAGTGCCCAGTAGTTAACATGGACCGCTACATAACCCTTACCGTACAGCAGCGTACCGAGCAGCAGGGTGTGTTGATAAAGCTTAAGCTTGCAGCTGATGCTGCTAATACAGGCGTAAAGATAGTAAGCGGCAACGAGGAAACCACCCTTAAGGTTGGTACAGATTGGACAGGCATTGGATACTACTTTGCAGAAGAAACTGAAATGACGATTTACGGGAATGTGAAATTGTTTGATTGCAAAGAAAATTCTAGTAGATTAACAGGTTTAGATGCCTCTAATAATACCGGATTAACTGAGTTGTATTGCACTTATAATTTTCTTAAGAACATAGATGTTAGGGGGCTTAGTAAGTTAACAAATTTGTCTTGCTATGATAATAATCTTAAAGCCTTAGATCTTAGCGGGCTTAGTAATTTAACACATTTGTATTGCTATAATAATTCTCTTACCGCCTTAGATGTTAGCGGACTTAGTAAGTTAACTCGGTTGGATTGCAAAAAAAATTCTCTTACCACCTTAGATGTTAGCGAGCTTAGTAATTTAATATATTTGAATTGCTCTAGTAATTCTATTACGGACTTAGATGTTAGGGGGCTTAGTATGTTAACTTATTTGTAATGCCAAGATAATTCTCTTACCGCCTTAGATCTTAGCGGGCTTAGTATGTTAACAAATTTGATTTGCTTTAGTAATAATTTCTCTACTAATGCTTTAGATGATATATATTGTGCCTTGCCTGCAAGAGCAGCACGTGATAATGCAAGGATATTTCCTGTTGTCAACGATTCTTCTTCCAACTACGCCATAGTTATGGCAACCAACAAAGCCAATGCCACAAGCAAGAACTGGGCAGTGCAGTATTATTATTATCCTGATCAAACCGATATTCCTGCTACTACGGGTACGTATGTGTGTGGAACAGGCATAGAGGATATTACTCATTCGGTAAGTATCTATCCGAATCCCGCGCGGGACATATTGAATATCCATAGCGATGAGCCTATAGAGAGCCTCGCCCTCTACGATGCACAAGGCAGATGCGTGCTAAGCAAATCGAATCTTAGCGCTCAAAGCACGACTATAGATGTATCCTCGCTGGATAAAGGTATATATATGCTCAAACTCCTCACCGCCGGAGGTGCAGGCGTGCAGAAAGTAGCGGTGAAGTAGCTTTGAGTATTTAGTTCGGAGTATGAAAAGACAAAAGGATAAAAAGTAGCTGTGAACTCTAATTTAACGTAAGTTCGAAATAAGAATTAATGATTATCCGTTTTTGTTCTTAATCTTAATAAAATGTTGTTTTT
>LSQX01170342.1_pt2 | contig 17862 bp, 17 predicted proteins | sample 654561 | NCBI WGS metagenome assembly LSQX01 (sample SAMN04489861, study PRJNA283612) | anaerobic digester metagenome | isolation source: 4 biogas reactors fed with cattle manure at either 37C or 55C with and... | place: Denmark: Kongens Lyngby | collected 2014
GTCCAGATGCTGGATGAGGCCCGCCCTGATGTACTCTACATCTGTGTGCCGCCTGATCAGCACGGGTTCATAGAGTTTGAAGCCATCAAGCGGAAAATTCATTTCCTGGTGGAAAAACCTATGGCACTGAATTTGAAACTGGCTGAAGAGATCCGTGACGCTGCTGCGGAGGCCGGCATCATTACGGCTGTTGGTTTCCAGGATCGGTACCTGGATATTATTGAGAAAACCAAAGAATTCCTGCAGGGACGTCAGGTAGGCCTGGTGGACGGTGCCTGGATGGGCGGTATCCCGGGTGTATACTGGTGGTCAACCTACGCGACCAGCGGTGGCCAGATCGTGGAACAGAACATCCACCTTTTTGATATGGTACGCTATCTGTTCGGCGAACCGGCACGTGTCTATTGCGCGGCGGCACGCGGTCTGGTGAAGCGTGAAGGCTACGATCTGCATGACTACTCATCGGCGGTGATCACATTCAAGAACAACATCGTAGCCACCTTGTTCACAGGCTGTTACCTGGATCACAATGTTCCGCATAAGAATGGTCTGCATATCCGCTGCGTTGACTCGGAGATCCGTTACATCCTGCGTCAGTCTGTTGAACTGGATACTGGAGACAGTGTGCTGCTTTACAAGAGGCAGGTTGATCAAGGGGTTACCGAAGACCGGACCTTCCTTGACGCCGTCAAAACAGGCAATCCTGCAATCATCCGTTCTCCGTACTCAGACGCCTGCAAATCGCTGGCCCTGACGCTGGCCTGCAATCAGTCGATCGCAACCGGGCAGCCCGTTGAGCTGAACTGAGACAACCCGAACAGAGAGGAGTTTTACAGATGTTTACCTTGACTGTGCATAATGCCTGGTTTGAAGGCACAGAGTATGAGAAATTCGCGCTGGCCCGCCAGCAGGGTTTCCGGGCTATTGAAATGTTGAACTGGGCCCACCTGGATCTGCCGCGACTGCGTGCTGAAATGGATCGTGCCGGTGTGGCTTTGTCAGCCATTTTGTTTCATGCCCATAATCCGGACAGCCAGAACCTGATCGCCAACACCCACGGCATTGTCAACGCTGATGCCCGTGAAGCTTTCGTAGAAGCCGTTCAGGACACCCTGGCCGCCGCACAGGTGCTGGGCTGTAAAAATATTGTGGTTACAACCGGCAACGAAGTCCCCGGCCTGTCCCGACGGGATCAGCATGACAACGTGGTGCAAGCCCTCAAAGCAGCGGCTCCGCTGGCTGAAAAAGCTGATATTCAGCTGGTGCTGGAACCGCTGAACATCCTGGTTAACCATAAAGGTTATTTTCTCACCACGACTGCTGAATCTGTTGAGATCATCAAAGAAGTCGGCAGCCCGAAGGTGAAAGTTCTGTATGATGTTTATCATCAGCAGATAACAGAAGGCAACCTGATTCAGAACATTCGTGAAAACATCGCCTACATCGGGCACATACATGTCGGTGACGTGCCGGGCCGCAAACAGCCCGGAACCGGTGAAATCAACTACCGCAATGTCTTCAAGGCCATTCGCGACACCGGCTATGACGGTTTTGTCGTCTTTGAATGTGGTTTGACTGAACCGGTGGAAGTTGTCTGTCCGAAGATGTGGGCACTGCTGGAAGACTGAGCACGAATGGATGCATAATGCTTTGGCCGGCTGTCTGCAACAGATCTGCTGACCATACCCGATACAGGCTGTGTCACCGCCGCGTGCGGATGGCGCAGCCTGTATCAGCGCTTTCTACATTAGGCGCTTTTGCAGGCCAGGGCCGCTCTATTCCAGTGGTAGCTGGCCGAAAATAAAATGGAACGTGGAGTCGCTATGATTAAACAGATCAAACGCCTGTTTGGCGCTCAAGACATGACAGAGGGTTCGCCCCTGGTTAGCCTGGTCAAATTTTCTGTCCCGCTCCTAATCGGCAATATGGCACAGCAGCTTTACAGCACGGTCGATTCCATCATTGTCGGGCGTTATGTTGGTGACACGGCACTGGCTGCTGTAGGCGCGGTCATGCCGATTATCAACCTGCTGCTGGTTTTTTTCATGGCTATCGCTACAGGCGCCGGTATCCTGGTTTCCCAGACCTTCGGTGCGCGCAACTGGAAACTGCTGGACAAAACGATCGGTAACGCCCTGTTGCTGGTTTTCCTGTCCTCGGTCGCCATCATGGCGGTAGCCTTGTCCCTGGCCAGGCCTATTCTCACGGTGCTGGACACGCCACCTGAGATTTTCAACATGTCGCTGGATTACCTGCGGATTGTCTTTATCGGCATCCTCGGTTTTGGCTTTTACAACATCATATCCGGTATTTTGCGAGGCCTGGGCGACTCAATTACACCACTCATCTTCCTGCTGATCACGACGGTTATGAATACGGTGCTCGACCTGTTGTTTGTCGCTGGTCTGGATATGGGTGTTGCCGGTGCTGCTCTGGCCACCATCATCTCCCAGTTTATGTCCGCCATCCTTTGCGTGATTCATCTGTTGCGCATGAAAGATGTTGTAACCGTGAACATGCAGACCATCCGGCCGGACTTCCCCCTGATCAAGCGCCTGTTGCGGGTTGGCATGCCTGCAGGCATCACCCAGGCGATCTTCTCGCTGGCCATGGTGGTTGTCCAGGCTTTGACCAATTCCATGGGCTACCAGGTGATCACAACCACCACAGCGGTCATGCGGGTGGATAGCTTTGCGATGATGCCGAACTTCACGTTCGGTATGGCTATAACGACTTATGTCGGGCAGAATATCGGGGCCCGAAGGATGGATCGGGTTGATCAGGGATCGAAAGTTGCCATCAAGCTGGCCTTGTTTGTTTCCGCGACATTGACAGCACTGCTGCTCTTGTTCGGCAGCAACCTGATCCATTTGTTCACCGAAACGCCGGAAATTATCACACTGGGTGAGCGGGCGATCCGTATTCTGGCAGCAGGTTACCTGGCCATGACCGTCACCCAGATCTACGGCGGCATCATGCGCGGCGCCGGTGACACGATGCCCACCATGTGGATCTCCATGTTTACGACCGTAACCGTGCGTGTTCCTCTGGCGTATGGCCTGGCTTACCTGACTCGTTCAGCCCTCTGGCCTAATGGCGCGCCTGACGCCCTGTTTTTCTCTTTGCTCAGTGCCTGGAGCATGAACGCTGTCTTGACCTTCCTATGGTACCGCCGCGGCAAATGGCGCCAGAAAAAGATCATGGATATTGGTCATGAGCATGAATCAGTGCCTGCCAGCGCACCTGATAAGGCGGGGACACACGCATGAAAAGCATACCCGATCAGGCGATACGACGTCTTTTTTGTATCAAGGCTTACTGTAGACGCGTACTGCCTGTGATAAAATGAGGAGAAAAAGGAGGTATGGCGCATGAAATCATTACAAAGCACATACCGGCTGCATAACAGTGTAGCCATCCCATGTGTCGGTTTTGGAACCTGGCAGGTGGCTGACGGGGCAATAGCCTATGAATCGGTCAGCGCTGCCCTTGATGCCGGGTACAGGCATATTGACACCGCAGCGGCTTATGGCAATGAGACGAGTGTCGGCAAAGCAGTTCGTGATAGCGGCCTGGCCAGAGAAGATGTTTTTGTGACCAGCAAGCTGGCGAATCCTGATCACGGCTATGAGGCGACCCTTGATGCTTTCGAGCGGACCATGGAGCGGCTGGGTCTGGACTATCTGGACCTTTACCTGATTCACTGGCCGAATCCTGTTCGTTTCCGCGACAACTGGCAGGAGGTCAACGCTGGCAGCTGGAAAGCTTTTGAAGAACTCTATCAGGCGGGTCGTGTTCGTTCGATCGGCATCAGCAATTTCCGGCCACATCATATAGAAGCGCTGCTGAAAACAGCGACGATTGTGCCGATGGTCAACCAGATCCGTCTTTGCCCCGGCGACACTCAAGATGAAACGGTCGCCTACTGCCGTGAGAAGAACATACTGCTGGAAGCTTACAGCCCCCTGGGGACTGGTAAGATTTTTTCTGTGCCTGCCATGCAGGAAATGGCCGCGAAATATAATAAGACCATCGCCCAGGTCAGCTTGCGCTGGAGTCTGCAGATGGGTTTCCTGCCACTTCCCAAATCAGCTACACCAGCCCGCATCAGAGAAAACGCCGAATTGTTTGATTTCGAGCTGACTCCGGAAGATGTCACAGCCATAGCTAACCTGAAGGATTGCTGCGGAGCTGCCTCAGATCCGGATAAAATCAGTTTTTAAGACAATAGCGCAAAAAAAACTTAATCATGCCATAGAGCCGTTCCGCTTCGCCGGGACGGCTTTTTCAACGATTGTTCAGCTCCGCATACTGCAGCATGTTGCGGCAGAGATAGAAAACCAGCAGGGCAACCAGGGTGTTGGCCAGGGATACGGCCAGCAACGATGTAAGCGTTGCTGAGACCAGCTGGAGCCCCAGCGCCGCCAGCAGTGAAGCCAGCAGGATACCCGGCAGTGCCATGAGCAGCAGAGCGGCAAAATAGAACATAAAGACCAGCGTCTTGGAGGTCATGGCACCAAAGACACGCTCCACCAGGATGTTGCCCGCAGTGAAAAGGAAAGTGAAGGTGAACCGGGCGATGATACAGCCCAGTATGTCCGGAAGATCCAGCTTGAGCATCAGGGCAAGCGGGATAAACAGCAGGAGCGCCTCGCTGATGGCGGCCGGAACACGTTCGCGTACACTTTGGAGGAGCTTGTGCACAGATGGAGCGGGGATCAGATAAATATAGGGTCTGGTCAGTTCTTTATTTAGGCGGCCTAGTGATGTGCTGAACAGTTGGATGTAAGTGCTGAAGGCAAAGATTCCGATGATGCCGATGCCTTGCATAAAAAAGGCCATCACGAGAACGATGATGATGAAAACCAGTGACTGCAGGTTAACGATCAGCACACGGCTGCGCCTGTTTTCTATTTTATGTTTGTAGTAGAAAGCCGCTGCGCCTTCTCCACGCCCCAGGCCAACCTTGCCCAGACGGACGCGGCGGGGCGCCGCCTCCATGATTCGGCCTTCCTTATGAGCCGTAAGGGTGGAAAAATTCGTTTCTGAAGTTTGGAGGACATCCTCATAAAAATCTGTACGCGAGACAAGCAGCAAAGCAACCAGCAGTGCCAGGTAGGCTGTGCAGAGCAGGCTGCCCTTGAGGACAAGCGCGGGGGCCGCGGTTACAGCGCCGGCGATCAGGGCGCTGACCCAGCCGGCAACAGGAAACAGCTGGGTCAGGCGATGCTGCCCCAGTATTTGAATGGCCTCAGGTAATCCGTCGCCTGCCGTCAGCAGACGTACGGCCGCCCAGCCGGCATACAGGCCAATGATGCCATAGAAAATCACCTTCAAAAGGCTTGTCCATTTTTCATTCGAGCTGATGATACTGTACAAAAGCATAGCAGTCAGCTGGCCCAGAAAAACGGTCAGCGCATAGCCAAGCAGTATGAGCAGCAGCGTTCCGGGAGCAATACCATACAGCTGGCGCAGCCAGGAATACTGGAAAACCAGAAAAAGACCAAGCAGCAGAGAGGTGCCCATTTGTTGAATCAAGCCGAAGACAAGTACCGCTTGCGAGCGGAAGGGTGCGGTAAAAACAAGATTGACATCGGCCAGATTGAATAAACTGGCTCCGGTATCGAAACCGCGTTTGGCCAGCAGGACGAACATGATCAGAAACAGGGCGAACAGGCCGGCGAATAGCTCACCGATTTCACGCCTGTTCTGCAGTTCTTCTGGTTGCTGGCCGCCGGTCATGATGACCAGTACCAGCATGGTGATAAGAAAGAGCACATAAATCAACTTGCCCGGACTGCGGATCAAAGCAAGAAACTGGTTTTTCAGGCGCGTCAGCAGCAGATAAGCTAAAGGTCGTTTCACAATACACCTTCCGTGATCTTGAAAAAGAGTTCTTCCAGGGTTTGAGCCTGTGCTGATTCCTCCAGATGGGTCCGGGTTGCGGCGAAAGTGCCATTGACCATAATGTGCGCCACATCCCAGTTGTTTTCCACACTGTCAATCATATGGGTGCTGATCAGCAGCGCGCAGCCCTGTGCTTTCAGCTCCTGGAACATTTGTTTCAGTTCTTTGATGGCATGCGGGTCCAGTCCGACCAGTGGCTCATCAAAGACAATAACCTGAGGACGGGGCAGCAGGGCACAGCAGATCGAGAGTTTCTGCTGCATGCCCTTGGACAGTTCCTTGCCCAACTTGTTCCTTTTATCCCACAGCTCAAAGCGTTCCAACAATGTCCTGGCCAGGCCCTCGTCAGGTGCCCGGTACGCACGCTGGATGAACTCCAAGTGCTCCGCCACTGTGAGCAGATCATAGAGCGCCGGCGTTTCCGGGACATAACCCAGCCGACGTTTAGCTTCCAGCGACTTGTTGGGATAGCTGTCAATGGTGATGGTGCCGGAAAAGCGCAATAATCCTGTGATGCACTTGATCAGCGTTGATTTACCGGCACCATTGGGGCCGAGTAAAATAGCGATCTCGCCGGAACCGACAGTCAGGCTAACATGGTCATTGGCCTTCACTTTGCCATATGATTTGGAGACATCCTGTACGTCAAGCATAGCGATTTCCTCCTGATCGATATCATTATAGCAGACTGGCGGAATCGCCACAAAAAGCAACATCGGCCGCCTGGACAGGTCTCGCCACAGAGCGGTGCCCATGGTATATTACTGGAAAGGAACCTGATTGAACCTATCTGCTGTGCGCGTAACTGCCGGAGGTTTTGGATGCACCTGTATATATCGGACCTGGATGGAACCTTGCTGACGCCGGATGCCATCATCACGCCTTATTCCCGCCAGACCATCAGCCGCCTGATTGAAAACGGCCTGCGTTTCAGCGTGGCGACCGCCCGCACCCTGGCTACCGTGCGGCAAATCCTGCAGGGGCTTGCGCTAAATGTTCCCGTTGTACTCATGAACGGCGCCTGCCTCTTTGATTTGCAGCAAGATCGCTATGTCCGGACTGAAGAGATCAATGGCCCGGCAAAAACTTTTCTGTTTGATTTGCTGCGACAGCATGACATGGCTGGTTTTGTCTACACTGTGGACGAAAACCAGCTGCACACCTGGTATGAGCGCATCGATACGCCGGCTGCCCGGTACTATGTTGATGAGCGGGTAAATCGATATGGCAAGGTTTTCACTTGTGTGAAAGAATTTCAGCATGACCTGGCCAACCGTTCTGTGGTCTATTATTCCATAACCGACCGCACGGAAAAGCTGGCTGACCTGCACCAGGCACTGCTTCAGTCGGGTCAGCTTAATGTGGCCTTTTATCATGATGTCTATCAACCGGGCAACAGTTATCTGGAAGTCAGTGCCCTGAGCGCTTCCAAGTACCATGCCCTGCAAACCTTACGCACCATGTATGCATTTGATAAGATCACCAGTTTTGGTGATAATTATAATGACTTGCCCATGTTTCAGGCGAGTGACCAGTGTTTGGCTGTCGCGAACGCGCTGCCCGAGGTCAAAACCGCCGCGGATGAGGTGATCGGCAGCCATACCAATGATGGTGTCGCCCGCTGGCTTCATGCCCGGATGGCCCTATCTCAGAAGGAGACCAGGTTATGAAAGCGATTGAGCGATTGTTGAAGTATGTGTCCGTTCACACAACATCTGACGAGGCAGCACAGACCCGGCCGAGCAGTCAAGGGCAGCTGCACTTGGCACGGTTGCTGGCTGATGAAATGCGCGACCTGGGCCTGCGTGATGTGCGCATCAGCGAATATGGTTATGTATACGGCTATCTGGCGGCCACTGCCGGTTATGAACAATGCCCCAAGGTTGGCTTCATCGCCCATATGGATACAAGCCCTGACGGTAAAGGCAGTGATATCAAACCGCAGATCATCAAGGATTATGATGGCGGACCGGTTACCCTGCCGGGTACAGGCCTTGTGCTCAGTCCGGAACGCTTTCCCCATCTGCCTTCCCTGCAGGGAAGTACACTGGTCACAACCGATGGCACAACCCTTCTGGGCGCTGATGACAAAGCTGGCATCGCAGAGATCATGACAGCCTGCGAGATTCTGGTGCGCGAGAAAATCCCGCATGGACGTGTCTGTATCGGCTTCACGCCTGATGAGGAAATCGGCAAGGGTGCTGACTATTTTGACGTGGCCGGTTATGGCGCCGATTTTGCCTTCACCATGGACGGCGGTCCTGAAGGCGAGCTGGAATATGAAAACTTCAATGCTGCTGAAGCGTCTGTTGAGGTGCAGGGTGTGGCGGTGCATCCGGGCACGGCTAAAGGCATCATGGTCAACGCGCTGACGGTAGCCTGCGCCTTTAACAGCCTGCTGCCGGCCTGGGAAACACCGGCTCATACCGAAGGCTATGAAGGCTTTTATTATCTGCGCAAACTGGAAGGCAATCCGGAGCAAGCCAGGATGACCTATAGCCTGCGGGATCACGACAGTGACGAGCTGGCTGCACGCAAACATAAACTGCTGCAGGCAGCCGAAACACTCAATGAACAGTATGGACCGGAAACCATTAAGCTGAAAATCGAGGACCGGTACCGTAATATGGCGGACATCGTCCGGCAGCACAGCCATCTGATCGACAGCGCCAGGGCAGCCATGCGCCAGGTTGGCATTGATCCTTTGATCAAGCCGATGCGTGGAGGGACCGATGGCGCGACACTGAGTTATAAAGGGCTGCCCTGCCCCAACCTGGGGACAGGCGGTTATGCCTATCATGGTGTCATGGAACATATTACAGCTGAAAGCATGGCACGTTGTACCAACATGATCGTAGCACTGGTCGGCCACTATACCCGGATGAGAAGCGAATCGTAAGGGGGTCTGGTCCATGAGGACAGCAGGACGTGATCTGGTTTATACAGCCCATGACAAAAGCAACAAGCCGGCAATGACGGTGTCACCCGGCGAGATTTTCGCGGTGGACACAGAACTGTGCTCAGGCTCATGGCTGAAGAGTCTTGCAGACCGCTATCATCCGGAGAAAACGGAAGGCCCCAATCCAACGGTCGTTGTCGCTGTAGAGGGGGCGCGTCCCGGTGATTGCCTCGCGGTTCGGATTTTAGCCATAGATGTGGATGAACTTGGCTATACAGGGTATGTCCACCCGGATCCGGCACTGACCGGTCAGATCCTGCCGGGCAACAACGAAAGCAACACCCGGACCCTGGCCATCAAGGATGGCGAGATCATCTGGCACGAGCGGTTGCGTATACCGGTCAAGCCCATGATTGGCACCTTGGGGACAGCACCAGAGCAAGAGATTCTACTCAACAGCAAAGGCGGGCCGCATGGCGGGAACATGGACGTGCAGGAAGTCACCACGGGCAGCACCGTTTATCTGCCGGTTGCCGTACCGCTGGCTCTTCTTCATATTGGCGATGTTCATGCCATTCAGGGCGATGGCGAGATCAACATGGCCGGTGGTGTTGAGTGCCGGGCCCGGGTGACCTTACAGGTCGGGCTTCCCCGACCGTTCGGCAATCAGCAGCAGATCCGGCTTGAGAATCAAGACGATATCATGACCATAGCCTGTGAGCGCAGCACTGATGAATCATTTTTCGCTGCTGCCCGTGAAATGGTCAGATGGCTGGTCGGCTCATACGGCTTCACTGAAAAAGATGCTTATCTGCTGATGGGTCAGCTGATGGCGTCACGCTGCACCCAGTATGTCAACCCGACCCGCTCCTGTATCTGCAAAATGCCCCGCTGGTGCCTTATCCCATGAACAGCAGGAAAATAACGGCATTCAGCCTGATCGGGTACTTCTTTATCGGCGCAGTGCCCATTACACTGGCGCCATCATTGCCTTACCTTATCCGTGACTTCAATCTATCGCTTGCTCTGGCAGGAACCGTTTTTGTCGCCCGTTCCGCAGGTACCTTCCTGGGTGTGGCTGCCGGCGGCTATCTGTCCGACCGGTTGGGGCGAAAACCGCTGATGATCCTTGGCTGCCTGCTGCAGGGGGTCTTCCTGGCTCTGGTGGGCTTGTCACCCGACTTCCTGATCATCACCCTTCTCTTTGGCCTGATTGGTTTTGCTACCGGCCTGGTCAACCCGGTTTTCAACGCTCTGGTTGCTGAAGTCAACCAGCACCGCCGTGCAGCAGCGCTTAACGCCCTCCATGGTGTCTATAGCGTTGGCGCTATGCTTGGCCCGATTGCCGCCGGTCTGCTGCTTGCTTCCCGGTTCGGCTGGCGCGCCATCTTTTTCGGCGGCAGCCTTCTCTGGACTGTTTATGGTCTCAGCCTTTTTCTGGTGGCTATCCCCCGCGCGACCCGTCCCAAAAAACAAGACCGGGACAGCACGATTGCCTCAGCCGGCAAACACGTGAAAGTACTTTTGCTGCTCTTGGTTCTTGTTTCTTACCTGTATAACTGCACCGCGACCAGCCTGGTCAACTGGATCAACACCTATCTGGATCAGGTGGAATTCCCTGTTCTGCTGGGTGCCGGCATGGTTTCCATTTTTTATCTTGGGCTGGCCATTGGCCGATTTGCCTGCGGCCTGCTGGCGGAAAAGACAGGGTATGCGCGGCTGATTCTTTACTGCGCGTTAGGCAGCCTTGCCTTTTACCCACTGGCGATCTATACAACAGCCCCCCTGCTCATTGCTTTTGGTGTTTTCGCGTCCGGTCTTTGCTTTTCCGGACTGCATCCTACCAGTATGGCCTGGGCTAACCGGCTGTTTCCGGAAAAAGGCGGCACGATCGCCAGCATGATGTCGATTGTCATGACGCTTGGGGCGATGTCGGTGCCCTGGCTGGTCGGTTACGCGGCTGACCGGATCGGCTTTCGCCTCAGCTTCAGCCTGAATATTGCTTTGCTGGTTGTTTTGGTTTTCGTTGCTTCCAGCCTTCTGGCGAAGGAAAAGGTGACGGCCTGAATACCAGAGCGGAACAACACATGCTTTTCGGGGGAGGTTTCCTGTTTATGGCTCGTGCTAAATGGTTTCGTTGGCTGACTCTGTTTTTTGCTCTGCAGTCTGCCGTATTGTTTGCGTCCTGCGCCGCTTTGCCGGGATCCACGTCAGAGAACATGCAGCAAGGACAAAACCATGCTGCGATATCCGCTCTGCCAACAGTGACCCCTGAGCCGACTACAGCAGCTGTGCCTACACCGGCGCGAACACCTTCGCCCACGAGAAAGCCATCCCCTTTACCGGAACCTTCGCCCACGAGAAAGCCAACATCTGCCCTTGAACCTGCACCTACAGCTACGCCGACGGTGCAGCCACCAACAGAAAAACAAGCAGTCTCGCCGGCACCAGATGTGAATACCGGCGCGCAGCTGGCCGCTTATTTGGCAGAACCGGAAAATGGTCAAAAAGTCGGTGATCGGGCTTATCGGCTTAATGGCAACAGCTGGCATAACGCCTGCGTAATCGTGGCCAGTGAAGCTTTGCGGCAGGTGGGCTATGCGATACCGACCGCCACGAATTACACGCCAGTGCTGACCCGGCAGCTGATTGAACGTGGGTTTACCCGGCACACAGACATGACCGGGCTTCAGCCAGGCGATATCTGTTTCACAACAGACGCCAAAGGCAGGGCAGACGGCATACCCACCCACACGTTCATTTTCCTGGGTTGGGCAGCTGAAGGTGAAATGCATATTTTCGATAACCAGATGTATGATTACGGTTGTTTGTACCATACACGCTTTGTCGACCTGGCTTTCTTCCAGAATGATCCAGCCCAGCCCAAAGAAGCGACTGCCTACTATTTGCGCCGGTGAGGGTCCCCATGACTTATCGGCCTGGCGAACAGCGGCCGCGTGTCAAAAAACACCTGGCATGATATGATGATTCCAGGGGGTGATGTTTTTGAACCGTTCCCATATCATATCCGTTTTTACCAAACCCTGGATGAAGCTGAGTATTGATGAACTCATCGCACTGATCTGCCGGCTGGGCTTTGACGCCATCGAATTCCCTTTGCGTAAAGGGTTTCAGGTTGAGCCGGAACAGGCTATGACCGGGCTGCCGCACCTGGCAGAAAAAATGGCAGCCCGGGGTTTGCGGATCACCAGCGTGGCGGGCGATACCCGTGAAGCGACTTTTGCCGCATGTCAGGCTGCAGGTGTTCCTTTGATCCGCATTATGCTGCAGCGTTCGCCGGAAGAACCCTATATGGCTTGTGAGGCGCGCTGGAAACATGAACTGGCCGAACTGGTTCCGTTATGTCGGCGGTACGGGGTCAAAATCGGTATTCAACAGCACTTCGGCGCAGGCGTCTTTTCCAGCATGGAACTGCGCCATGTCCTTGAAGGCCTTGATACCAGCTGGATCGGTGCCATCTGGGATGCCGCCCACAGCGCCCTGGCCGGTGAATGTCCGGAACAGGCCCTGGACATCCTCTGGGACTACTTGTTTTTAGCCAATTTCAAGAATGCGTACTATCAACACGTTACGCAACCGTCACCAGACGGGTCTGACCGGATGGTCTTTAAACCGTATTTCACGACAGCGCGGGAGGGTATGGCAGACTGGCCGCGCGCGTTGGCCTTGCTTCTGGAACGTGGCTACACCGGTGTCCTCTGTATGCCGGCTGAATATACGGAAGCTGAACGGGTCAACGACTATATCGGGCAGGATCTGACAGCCTTGCGCACGATGCTGGCAGCCGTCCGTAACCCTGTGTGACCTGCTTCCCCACAAACTTTTTGCAGCTTATGCCTACTGCGAAAAATGATATGGTTTTGTGTGATTTACGCAGGCCTGCACCGTGCATGTGAAGGTAAAGGAGACGATGATGAAACACCGTGTTGCGATTTTAACCACCCGCCCGATGGCTGAAAGCATCTTTTCTGCTGAAGACCTGGCTTTCCTGAACCAGTTTGCCGACTGCAACAAGATTGAAGACCTGCCGGAAACCCTGTCTGATGCGGATATGCAGCGACTGATCCGCGGCGCTGATGCCTGTGTGACCTGCTGGGGAACGCCGAAACTGACAGAGGCTATGCTGCAGGCGGCGCCCGATCTGAAACTTGTCGCCCACGCGGCTGGAACCATAAAGAATCTAATCCCGCCAGCTTTGTGGCAGACGCGTTGCCGTGTCACCAGCAACGCTCCGGTGATCGCCGAAGATGTGGCTCAGACGGTATTGGCCTTGACCTTGACATCCCTGCTCGGACTCTGGGGAAATGCCGAAAGTACCCGGGCTGGCGGCTGGCAGGGCGGGGAGAGCGGCCAGTTCAAAACAAAAAAGATAAACGGTCTGAAAATCGGCCTGGTCGGCTATTCTTCTGTCTGTCGTGAAGTGATTACCCTTTTTAAAGTCTTTGACTGCGACATACGGGTCTGGGACCCCTATGTCTGTCCCCTGGAAATGCGCCGGGCTGGTGTGACCTGGATGCCACTGGACGACCTGATGGCCAGCTGCGATGTGGTATCCCTGCACGCACCGGCCAATGAGGACTGCCGTCACCTTATCCATGGCGATAACCTGCGGCTGCTGCAGGACGGAGCGCTGTTCATCAATACTGCGCGCGGCATGATTGTCGATGAGGAAGCTCTGATCCGCGAACTGGAAACCGGGCGTATTTTTGCCTGTATCGATGTGACTGATCCGGAGCCGCCCGCTGTGGATCATCCTTTCCGTACGATGCACAATGTCATCCTGACCTCTCATGTTGCCGGCGGGCATACTGCCAACGGCCGTAAACGCCTGGGCGCTAATGCCATCTTGCAGATCTACAATTACCTGACCAAGGGTCTGCTGGCCAACGAAGTGCGTCAGGAGATGCTGGAGCACATGGCCTGATGAGGCCGGAGGAGCACTGAGGTTGCCTATGCTGTTTGTCTGCAGTTTGGAAAACACGACCCTTTCCTTGGGTGTATTCTCCAATGATCAGCTGCTGTTTCGGGCACACATGGCTACAGACCGCAACAAGACAGCTGATGAATACCAGGTTTTGCTGAGTAATCTGCTTGCCTTGAATGGCGTAACACCCGCAGAGATCAGCGATGCCATTGTGGCTTCAGTCGTCCGGCCGCTTAATGATGTTGTCAGCCAGGCGATCTGCCAGCTCATTCAGGTCCGGCCTCTGTTTGTCGGTCCCGGTGTGAAAACCGGACTGGATATCAAAACAGACATTCCGTCCCAGGTGGGCGCTGACATTGTCGCCAATGCTGTTGGCGCCCTCGGGCAGCATGCCGGGCCACTGGTTTTTATTGATTTCGGCACAGCCACGACCGTGACAGCCATCAATGAAAAAGGAGAGCTTTGCGGCGTCCTGATCTGCCCGGGTGTTCGCATATCACTGGATGCCCTTTCAGCGCAGACAACCGATCTGCCCGGACTTTCGCTGGAAGCACCGCGTCGGCTTTTTGGCCGCAACACGATTGATGCCATGCTCAGTGGTGTCATCTACGGACACGCATCAATGGTGGAAGGACTGCTTGACCGTATCGCCGATACATGGAATAATAAGGAACTAACCGTTATGGTGACTGGCAGACATGCGGAAAAAATCATGCCGCACTTGCGCACAAAAAAAGCCGTTCACCATGATCCGGACCTGACTTTCAAGGGCTTGCGCAGGATCTTCCAGCTGAATGACCGACGCAAGGCAAGTAAGCCCGGGTCTGACCCGTCGCTATAAAAGCCGCAGAGCTTTTATAAATAAGATGCGTTGCACTCACCAAAGTGAGGCGACAGCAAAGGAGCGATACCTATGAACAAAAAATCCAGAACGCTGTGGATGGTACAGACGGCCATACTTTCAGCAATCATCATTCTCATGGCTTTTACGCCGCTCGGTTACCTGCGTGTTGGTATCATTGAGATTACCTTTTTGACCATACCCGTGGTTATCGGAGCCATCCTGATCGGACCGGCTGCCGGTGCGTTTCTCGGAGGTGTGTTCGGAGCCACCAGTTTTATCCAGGCTTTGGGCATGTCACCATTCGGCGCTGCCTTGCTGGCCATCAATCCCGTTTACACATTCATCCTGACCATGGTTCCCCGTTTGTTGATGGGCTGGCTGACAGGCGTGATTTTCCGGGCGTTAATGAAAGTTGACAAAACGAAAACCTGGTCCTATATCGTTGCCGCGTTAAGCGGTGCTGTTCTGAACACTGTTCTTTTTGTGGGAACCTTGTTCTTGCTTTTCTACAACACCGATTACCTGCAGAGTTTCGGAGAAAACTTCCTGGCTATCCTGGGGGTGCTGATCGGTTTGAACGCCTTGCTGGAAGCCATCATCTGCATGATTGTGGGCGGTGCGATCACCAAAGGCCTGGCCGTTGCCCTCAAACATAACCGTGCGGTATCAGGCACGCCCTGACCGTTGACGCTGATCTGCTTTAGCTGGCGGCTGGGTTTTGCCCGGCCGCTTTTTTGTTGCGCAAAACGGCATGACAGCGACAACCCGCCGTTGAGGGGCAGGAGCACAGGCAGGCTCATTGTACGGCTGCCGGGGAATCGGTATAATCAACTCATGTTTGATCGGTTTTCTGCGAGAAGGGAAGCTTAACTGCATGATGCGTAACCGCCATCCGCTTGTCCTGTCGTTGCTGGCGCTCAGAGGCAATGCCCGCGCCTGCGTTTACGTGGAGCCGCTCTGGGGCATTGCCTATAATCTATACGCGCCTTTCGCGACCTTGTATATGGCCCGCCTGAGCCTGAGTGACAGCCAGATCGGATTGCTGCTGACCATCGGCATGATCATGCAGATCATCACATCTCTGCTGGGCAGTGTGCTTATCGATAAAATGGGGCGCCGTCGTTCTGCCTTGCTGCTGGGGCTGTTGAGCTGGTCGGTTCCGCCGCTTGTCCTGATGTTATCGCAGAATTTCTGGTGGTTTCTGGTGGCCACACTGTTTGGCGGCATTGGTATGATTGAGTCTGTGGCCTGGAACTGCCTGCTGGTGGAAGACGCTGAACCGGATAAACTGGTCGACATGTATCACTGGACGACCATCAGCGGATTGCTTTCGGTCTTTTTCGCCCCTCTGGCCGGATTGATGGTACGTTCACTGACCCTGGTGACAGCGATGCGCATTCTCTATGGTTTTGCCTTTGTCATGATGAGCATCAAGACAATCCTGCTCTTTTATTTATCCCGTGAGACCCGGCAGGGTAAACGGCGGATGCAGGAAACCAAAGACCGCACCTACAAACAACTGCTGGGTGAGTACCGGCAGGTTCTGGGCCGGGTGCTCAAGACGCCTGCGACCCTTCAGATTATCGCCATCGTGGTCCTTATTCACATCACCAACTTGATCAGCACGAATTTCTTCGCTTTGTTTGCCACGCAGAAAGTCGGTGTCCCTGACTGGCTGATCGCGTTGTTTCCGATGGCGCGGTCGGCAATCATGCTCATCTTCTTTTTTGGTGTGCAGCACCGTGTTGCCCGCTATCCGATGGTCCGTGTCATGCTCAGCGGATTATGCGTCTACCTGGTGACCCTCATCTTTCTCTTGCTTGCCCCGCTGGCAGGCCTGGCAATGCTGTTCATATACATCGTGCTGGATGCCGCTGCGTTCGCCCTGGTCTGGCCGCGTCGCAATTCTCTGCTGGCCTTGAATATCGAGCCTCAGGAAAGGGCGCGCATTGTTGGTGTTATTTATGCTCTGATGATTGCCATCGCTTCGCCTTTTGGCTGGCTGGCAGGTTGGCTGTCTGAGCGCAACCGTGCTTTTCCTTTTGTGCTCAGTTTTGTTCTATATCTCATCTGCCTGATTGCCCTTCGTTCATCGAAAGCGATCTCAGAGGCGCAATCCGGAAACGGGCCGCAAGTGGCCGGAACCAGCTGAACGATACGGTTCATTGTTGCAGGATACGTACGATGCAGCCAGCAAAAAAATGAAAATGAATGGAGCTATGATGATGCAACCCCTGATTCTGATACCAGCAAGACGTGTGACTGATTTGACACTGGCGGCGTACCGTACCGACTTCCGTCTGAACGTGTCATATCTGGACGCGGTCAAACAGGCCGGCGGCATTCCGCTGCTGGCGGCCGGCGGAGATGCGGCAGTTCTGGCAAAACGAACAGATGCTCTTCTGCTGCCCGGCGGCATAGACGTCAATCCGCAACGTTATGGGGAAAGCCCTGTCAACGCCACCGTGCGCTGGGACGACAAGATAGATGACTTTGAAATAGCCTTGTTTTCTGCTTTTCGCCAACTTGGCAAACCCATTTTCGGCATATGCCGCGGCCACCAGCTCATTAATGTCGCGGCTGGAGGAACACTATGGCAGGACTTGCATGGTCAGGCGGACTATGTGAAGAGCCACCGCGATAACACGGTCAGCTGGACACATGACGTGCAGATCAGACAGGACAGTATCATAGGGCGGCTTTTTGGCACGGCCTGCCAGACCAACTCCCATCATCATCAGGCTGTGCGCCGGGTCGCGCCTGGTTTTCTGGCAACAGCCCATGCGCCAGATGGTATTATAGAGGCGATTGAACACCAGTCAGAACCCATCCTGGCTGTCCAGTGGCATCCGGAACGCATGCTGGGGATGATGGGACAGCCTGAAGCTCAGGAAACCGCGCACCTGACAGAAATGACGCCGCTGTTTGAATATTTTGTCAGTCTTTGCACACCATAAAAGTCTGAGCCAGCAAAGGATCTGACGGCTTTTCCCAGTCCGGTGCGCTCAAGACAGTGTAGTCGATCCAGAAACGAGGTGTGGTCCATGATCGGGAAAAAAATGACCTACGAAGCCATTGAGAAGGCCGCTGCGCAAATCATCGCCTTGGGTGAGGCCATCTACCGCCAGCCGGAAACAGGTTTTAAAGAACAACGGACAGCGCACCTGGTCAGTGATGCCTTTGCCCCTTTCCCGCTGATTCGCCAAATCTGTCCTGATTTTCCAGGCTTGAAACTGACGTTGGATACGAAACGGCCAGGACCGGGGA
>LSQX01159601.1_pt2 | contig 17861 bp, 10 predicted proteins | sample 654561 | NCBI WGS metagenome assembly LSQX01 (sample SAMN04489861, study PRJNA283612) | anaerobic digester metagenome | isolation source: 4 biogas reactors fed with cattle manure at either 37C or 55C with and... | place: Denmark: Kongens Lyngby | collected 2014
TGCCTGCTCCTTCGCGTTTATTTTCAGGAAGTTCTTTTGTCAAATATAAAGCTATGATTGCCACTATTACTGCAAAAAAGAAAATCCATCTCCAACCCAGGCTCGATGCAATAATTCCTCCTGTAAGTGAGCTTAATCCCGATCCACCAAATGTTCCGATAGACCAAAGACTGATAGCGCGTTGACGCTCCTTGCCCTCCCAGAAAATTTTAATCATACCCAAGCTGGTCGGCATTACGAAGGCCGCCGAAAGACCTTGCAAAGCGCGCCCTGTAAGAAGCATGGGCACAGCAAGGCTACCTTTGGGTGATAGTCCCACTAAAAGCGAGCCTGCTATAGCTAAATATAACCCGATTTTGAACGTTTTTACACGACCGATGCTATCGGCCAATCCACCTATCACAACTATGAAAATCCCTGAAAACAGGGCAGCGAGCGACACGGCGATGTTCATCGTATTCGCGTCCATGCCGAGCTTTTCGGTCATCACAGGCGACACGTTCATCATGGAGTTGGCAAAAAGCCAAAAAGTCAAAACAGCTAATATAAAGCCTATAAGTACTTTATCTGTTCCTTTGTAAGTTGTTGTTTGCATTGCTTTGAGGTTTTATTTGAATGAATAGGGAATTGTTATACTTGCACCCGCCACAAAATGAAATTGTTCCGAAAGCGGGCTGTATGCGAATTTGGCAAATAAGGGCATGGTTACCGGTTCATACAGCCTGAAATCGTATTGAAACTTCAGCTCCAAGTTGTTGACACCACCTTTATCTGCATTGTACAGTCCCTTCCAGGGCGTAACACCCAGGCCACCCCAAACGCTGAAGTCATTCCAACGATGCGCGTACGAAAGCTCGGTATATGTGGTGAAATTTCTTTTTCCTTCGGTATTCGGGTCTTTTCCCGTAACTATTGTCGCCCATTTCAACGTGAGTGGAAGCCACGGCAGTTGGTAGAAGATCATAGCGTCCACAAAGTGGTTGGAAGTTGTGAGTCCGAAATCGAATGGCTTGGCCTGGTTTGTCCACAATTTCTTTCCGGGAGAATAAATATCCCAAACGCCAATCCATAAGTTTTTTACGGGCGAAAACGAAATCCACGGCATTACGACCTTATAAACCCCGTCGAAAGAGCCGCCGGCAACAACACCCACATTCCAGTTCTTATTGAAGAAGCTGATACTCGGCTCAAAAGCCGGAGCCTCGCCAAACAGCGGACCTCTACCGAGTCCACGCCAATGATGTTGAGTAACATATTGGGCATTGCCGACCATTTTCCATGTTGAAGATTTGTCTGTCTCTTCATTAGTTTGAGCAAAAACCGCTGTACAGATAAGGGTAAAAATGAGTAGTACTTGACCTGTTCGTTTCATACATTTAGTTGTTGATGTGAATGAATATCTGTGATTTTGTTCAATTTAACTCTCATGGAACCTATCTTGAACATTGAATTTTTTTCGCGACAAATGTATGGTTTTTCCTTTACGATGTAGTTAAAAAAATAATTTTTTAATTTTTTTTATTCGCATTTTTCAACAAGCAATTTATGAGAATAATTATACCTTTACGATCGAAAACAAACCCATAAAATTTCAATGTTATGAACGATAAACTATTATCTGCAGTCGCAAAGCTCCAACCCGAAATGAAAGAGTGGATGGACTACATGCACCAAAACCCAGAACTCAATATGGACACGCCTAAAACCGCCAAGTACATAGCCGAGAGACTGAAATCGTGGGGCTACGATGTGGTGGAAGGCATTGGAAAAACAGGAATTGTGGCATCTATGACCGTGGGCAATGGAAAGAAATCTATTGGTATGCGTGCCGATTTTGATGCACTACCTATTTTAGAAGACAACGATTTACCGTACAAGAGCAAAATAGAGGGTTGGTCGCACCTCTGCGGACACGACTCACACGCCACGATGTTGCTTGGCGCAGGAAAATACTTAGCAACAACCAAAAACTTCAACGGAACCGTACGCCTGATTTTCCAACCCGGCGAAGAAACCATGGAAGGAGCACCGGCAATGGTCGCAGACGGACTGTTTAAACGTTTTCCTGTTGACGCCGTGTACGGAATGCATAATATGCCGGGCTTGCCGTTAGGAAAATTTCATTTCCGCGAAGGCGAAACCATGGCCGCCGTGGACAACTGGGAAATTGAACTAACAGGTAAAGGCTCACACGGTTCAATGCCCGAGTTAAGCATCGACCCGTTGGTGTGCGGAGCTTCGCTGGTAATGGCACTGCAAACTATCGTAAGCCGCAACGTATCGCCATGGAAAAACTCGGTGGTAAACGTAGGAGCTTTCCAGTCGGGTATAGCAGGTAACGCCGTTCCCCAGAAAGCTATCCTGCGGTTGAGCATACGTAATATGGAGGCCGACCTCCGTATCATGGTTCTCGACAAAATCCGCAAAATTACCAAAGCACAAGCTGAAGCGTTTAATTGCGGTTACGAAATTCGCGAGGGCGTAGCAGGAGCAGTATTAATCAACACTCCCGAAAACACCAGGTGGGCGGCAAAGGTAGCAAAAGCCACCTTCGGCGAGGATCAGGTGGTGGAAAACATGCACCCCTACATGGGCAGCGAAGACTTCGCCTTTATGCTGAAAGAGAAAGCAGGCACATACTGCATGATAGGCAACGGCGACACCTTTATGGTGCACCACCCCAAATATGTTTTCAATCAGGATATGCTTAGCCGCGGCGCAACCTATTGGGTGGCTCTGGCGGAAGAATATTTGAGATAGCTTCAAGCGAGTCCCTGAGTAGTTTCGACCTCGTGATCACCTACCCCGCGAGGCCCCGGAACTCGCAAACATGCAACCCGCAACAAATAGTTACAGTATGAGCGTTGTGCGGGGCAGAGGGGTTTATCAATTTTTCACCACTTTCAAATAATCCCTCACCCCATTATTCGTAATGGAAACGATATATACCCCGGATGGTATTTTTTCTGTGTTTATTTGATGAGTTTTACCACAAGCAAGACGGTTGACCGAATGAATTACCTTTCCATCGAGACTCATCATTTTAATACTCTCAATATCAATATTGGGGCTGATATTTAAGTGTTTATCAAAGGGATTGGGGTAAGCATTTACAGAGAAATGCAGCGGGTCGTCTAGTCCGGACGCGGCATCGTGGGGAGCGAAACTTAAGGCGGTGATATAGTAAAAGCCGCGCGAATTATCGTTGTTGGGTCCCGGCCCGACTTCCAGTTCAATTTCTCCGCTTTCGTTGGGAGCTATTCCGACAGCTTTTACCAGCCTTTTAATATTATTGCTCGCGTTCAAATAAAGGATGGTATCTGCCGGGATCTTTCCCGAAAATTTGTAATAAGTTTCTCTGTTGTCCGTGCAGTTCATCATGCTACCAAAAAGCACAAAATCATAGGTCTCGTTTTTATCCAATGAGCTAAATTTAACGACTGCCGTTGGGGTAGCCATTCCGCCAAATTGTTTTTTATTGCCGAAAAAGGATTTTTTGGTGACATCGCCGGGCATATTCAGTTCTGTCGCAGTAGTAGTAGGACCCTCTGAATTTATTCCGGAAAAGCGATTGATAACTACCACATCAACATCGGTGATATCGCTGTAAATATCCTTCAGATCATTTATCCCGGCACCGACAGTATAGCTTTCCAAAGCATTCCAGGCTCCCTGTGTTGCTGAACTTCCAAAACTTAAATTAATCCTGTTGTTGAACGGCACTTTTTCCGTATCGTCCACCAGATAAGCCAAAGAAGTGACTTTCTTCGGATTTTCCACAGCGTAATGAGCCGCATATTGGGCTATTTTTGCTTGAAAAGCAGTAACGGTGAATGGCCTGTATTTGTTTCCAACCACCACCTTGTTAAACAATTTTTCGTACCAGGTACAAGCAGCCGTGTATCTTCCGTAAGTCAATTCCAGGTGAAAGCCATCCCTGCAAAAATGATCTCCTATAATGCTCGACCTGCCGTTTTGTACGGCCGTCCCGGCAGGAATAACAATGCTGATTCCGACTTCTTCGGCTGCTCTGTGAGATGCATCGACAATGGCATTGTACATAGTCATCTGATCCCGATTGTAATAATCGAAGTTGGTAGCGTTGAAGTTTTGAGCATAAGCCCATGTGGAGTGAAAAACAAACTGTACGTTTGGATTGGTTGCGCGTTCCTCCACGTAAGATTTTAAATTGGTTAAATGAGGGAAGTAAGTGTCGTACAGACCTGAGAATTGGCTGGCCTGCTGAAAAGAGATATAATCCCAGTCTTCTTCCGCTAAAGCTGTTTCAATAGAATAATTCGGCATTTCCGTACGTATACCGTTTACAATTTTTCTATAGGAATAAGAAGAATTATTATTGGCAGCGTTGGTGGCATGCATTTCCAAAGTGCTGGCGCTAAGGTACAGGTTGGCAATGACGATGGTGTCGCCATCTTCTCTGGCAAGCTCATATAGATTGGCTTCTATGGCATCGTCCGAAAAACTGTTCCCAATAGCCAACAGCTTTATCTGTTTTGCGTTAAGGGAAGTACAAACGAGGGCCGGCAGCAAGAAGCTTAATAAGAATTTTTTATACATAGATGCAGTTTATTTTGACAAGCCTGTTATTTTTTAACAAATACAGAAGTGTAGAATTGGTCTCTATCCGATTCTATTTTAACAATATAAGTCCCTTTAGCCAAATCATCGATGGGTATTTTACGGGTATCAGCTACATTCAGATTTTTGATTTTGTTGCCAATTAAGGAGTAAACCGATGCTGACTTTATCACCTCATTATTTTCCAGATTAAAACGAAGTTCATTCGAAGCCGGATTGGGAAAAATAGAAAAATGCTTGTTTGCCCCTACCTGCTCCAGTTCAGAAGATGATCTGGGATAAATCTTAAATAGCCGGACATCTCTCCTTGGCAGGTTTTCTATCCATGAGTCAATTTTTTCATAGAAAGTATTGGTCCACAATTCATGAACCACATACCGTGTGCCTTTGGTCAGGTCGATTTTATCAAAATCAATCAGAACAGGTTTGGCATTGATGGTATAATTGAATGAAGCCACATAAGTGGTATCCGCAAGGGTGGTGATAAACATATCGGCAGCGGCATCGCCTTCTGCCGATTCTACCGGACGGAACGCTTTGCAATAGTGCACAATTTTACTTATCTCCGGCTTGGTTAACAGTTCCGGAGCTCTTAGTTTGGGTATTTGCGGACCTGTTTCACTATAGTCATCGCCGATGATAAAGATGCCTGTGATCACCGAAGAGGTGATTCTCGCCCTGTTTTCGCCGATATTTACGCCATTCAACACCACATTGTCGGCATCGTTGTAATTATACACATGATCGAGCCACCAACCATAGGTCAGTGAATTCAAGGTGTATTCCGTACTCATATCACCGGTCATAGCTGCGTAAGCATCACACGCTATCCTGCGCCCGTGTGCGTGATGAGCCGGGAAAAGCGGTGCGATGGAAAAGTTTATATACATTGAATTGTCCAAATAATCTACAATATGCTTTAAACCTTGATTGTAAGCCTGTATTCCGGTATATATTGTATCGTCATAGTACGTATCCGCTTCTAAGGAGCCATGGGTCAAAAAATCCAATTTAAGATACTCAAATTTGGCCAATTTGAACTGGGAAATATAGGTTTCAGCTCTTTTTTTACTGGCAGGATGGGTCGGGTCCACTGCATATGCATCTATGTTAGTTGTTCTTATCGGTTGTCCATTTGCATACAAATAGATGTCTCTATAATAAACATCACTCGAACCTTCGACCAGTCGATCGGGATTTTTAGCCCAATCCACAAAAGGAGTCCAATAGATACCCCCTTTTTGTCCGCGAGCTTTACAGAATTTGACAAACCTGATTCTGTCCGTTAGTGTTAACCTATCCCAATAAGAATCCAACCCCATGTAAACCACACCGTCCGTATCGCAAAAATTATTGTTTTGCAAGTTATTATGAATATAATCAGCTACTTGCGTTGAGTTGGTATATGAAACATTCGTTTGAAGTGCACCCCAACTGTTCCAACCGAAGGGCTTCGGCTTATTCCACGGAAGCTTGGGAGCTACGATGGCATTGGCATCACCGTAAGTTTCCATTCCTACACGCCAATCATCAAAGTAGCCGATAAATATTTTGGGAGATTTAATTTTTTTCCCTTTTACCTTCCCATGGGAAAGCACATCTCTGGTTTCTTCAGACGTAATACCACCGTACACCTCCATGGATTTCACATCATTGAACGCATTGGTTGATATTACGATGCCGGTTTTCCACGTATCGTGCTCAATAGACCCAAGCACCAGGCCCTGTTTGGAAGTGGCGTTAAATACCAGGCCCACTTCGTAACTTGTAGATGAGGTCCCAAAGTTGACGGCTTTATAGCGAACCCATCTGTCGTTGTCGAAAGGAACAAAAAGTGTTTTATTGTTGAGATGAGGTAAAAAGTTTGTCGTTGTCGATGTTTTAACCGGTGCAAGATAATTCGACGATATGTCTTGCGTTGATTCTACCGAAAATTCGGTTAAAATATAATCTTTATCGTCGTAAAGATAATAACGATGATAAACCTTGATCCCGCTGTTTTCCCGGGCTGAGATAGTAACAACTTTTCCGCTGCCAAAAGCATCGGTAATGTCGTTTATCTGAATTTGCCTGGCTAATAACTGTTCCTGACTTCTCGTCGTATTGTTTACGGTATAAGAGCATTGATTGTCTGCAATCAACAGGGTATTTTGATTGTATATATCGGCTTTACCGTTTGTTTCATTAATCACCAATCGCCACTTTCCTACATTGACTTCCACAGCCGAAACGTAGGTATTGGAATGAAAAAAGCTTATCAGGCTAATAATTAGTACGAAACAGATGTTTTTATGTTTTTTCATTTTTTTGTGAAAGGTGATTTTACAATGTTTTTTTTCTTAGCATTATCGTTTACAAAATTTATTTGATAGAGCCTTGCATAGTATTTTAAATGAAACCGCGCTGAAAATTTTATTCTACACTTATGCACTTACAGGGCGCAATTCGTACTTACCAATCTTAAAACCCAAGGCCTTGCCGTTGGGCTGAAATAGTTGCCGTTCCGTTGAGTTAGATTCGTCAGGCAATTTACGGATATTTTTTAAATAAAAATTAATTACGGGAAAGTGTTGCCACTTTCCCGTAATTAACCGGAGATTCACTAATTCATAATCACTTTATCAATTCGTGCATTTTCGCCGTCATTGAGTTTTACCAAATAAACTCCCTTATTATTCATTGAAATTGACGTGCTTGACTTCGCATGAATAAGGCCTGAATTGATTACTCTTCCGTCGAGAGAAAGAATATCGCACGACAGCGTGTTTTCCGTGTTATTCATTATCAAAACCGCATTGTCTACAGCTAGAACTTTAACCTTATCCAATGTTTTGATTTGTAACGCAGAACCGGAATCTATATCCACTGTAGCGAAAGCNNCTCGAAGCATAGGCCTGATCAACGGCAGCAATTCCAACCGTGTATTTCCCTTCCGGGAGATTTAGTTTTACACTGTTGGTTTGAATAAACGACTTCATACCATTCACCTTTAACCTTCCGGTAGTAATATCGGCGGGTACAAGACAAAATACCGAATTATCTTCATACTTAACGTATAGATTGTAGCGGATGGCATCGGTAGGAGTAATGTCATCAGTCGACTTATCCCAGGTTATAGTATACTGGTTGTTTTCGTAAGCAAATGCCAAATTTGTCGGTACCGTAGGTGGCGTGTTTTCCGGAATTCCCTCCCCAAGTGCGTTCTTTACAAAAACATTGGGCCAGGTAGAGGTGCCGGCACCGGCATCGCCTGCCCGATATCCAAAGTTGGAAAAATCAAGGCTGTTGTCGTTGTTGAAATCAACCAAGTTTAATTTACCCTGTCTTGCCCTTGCGGCCTCAGGTAAGGTTACGGGGATAAATGAACTGTCACCCGTGCTGTAGTACACATTGGAGCCTGACCCATATCCCACAGCCATCAAATCCATATAACCGTCGTTATTGACATCACCTGCGGCAATGGATACATATCCGCCGGCTAAATTTGAGCTTGAACTTTCAATGTGAGTTACCGTGTTGTCTTGATTATTTATATACACATTAGCAAAACCCCAACCAATTTCTACAATATCGTTCCAACCATCGTGATTAACATCTAAGAAAACGGTTTCTCCACTGTAATGACCTGTAAAATCAACAGGGTTGTAATGCATGAATGTGCCGTCTTGCCTGTTGATGTACAAGTTTGTTACTCCCTTACCGGTGGCATCAAGATATCCGGATACTATGATGTCATCAAATCCGTCATTATTGACATCACTCACGTGAATAGACCCTCCATTGACACCGTGGAAATGCCCCATCGTTTCAACAGGACTGGTCTGTAGCTCAAAAGTTCCGTTGTTGTTTTTGTAGAGAGCTACCACACGGGTACAACCGTTTATCCAGTTTGCATCGTGATTCCCGTTTACAAGAATATCGGTCCATCCGTCATTGTTATAATCAAAAGCCTCCAAGATACGACTGCTGTAATTATTACTTCCCGTATATACGTCAACCAGGACGTCGGTATTGGCACTGTCCACTTCGAATGTGTAATCCGGAGCACCGGAGTTTTTATACAAAATGGTTTGAGGTGCATCGGTTTTACCTGCAATCAATAAATCCAGATTTCCGTCGTTGTTGTAATCCAGGAAAACGGCAGATCCCTGATTGAGTGCTGTGATGCCCGTAGTGACAGGAGTGAAGGTTTCATCGCCATTGTTCTTAAATAGCCCGACTACAGCACTTCCTTGTCCCGCTGTCATAAAGGCATCCAGGTATCCATCGTTGTTGTAGTCGCCCCAAATAAGAGCGCCGGAAGCTGACATTGGAAGATTTCCTTCTGTCAGGGGGGTATCAAGAACACACCATGTCACTTCTTTGGGAAGAGGAATAATATCCACCGTAGCGAAAGCGCTCGAAGCATAGGCCTGATCAACGGNNCGCCGGAAGCCGACCCCGGAAGATTTCCTTCTATCAGGGGGGTATCAATCACAGCCCATGTTACTTCTTTGGGACCGGTTGCCCAAGACATCATGGTGGTAAAAACTACCACAAAAGTTAGTAACGTTTTTGTTTTCATGACTTTAGAATTTAATTTATAATATTGAGATCTTAATAGTTTGAATGTTAGCTCCTTGAGACAATCTCACTAAATACACTCCCGAAGGAAGTGTTGAGTTTGCTTCTACCTCAACGGAAGTGTGACAAATTCCGTCTTCAATCAACCGTCCTGCAAGGTTTACGATAGACCAACTTACATCTTTCGATGTATTATTTACAATATTAATTCTATTGTTTGAAGCGTAAACCCGGGCACCTTCCAGGAGAGAGACTCTATCCACACCTGCCTGGGCGGAAGTAATAGTAGTAAAGGCGCTGGTGACATTTGCCTGATCCACTGCTTGTACACCAAAGGTGTAATCCCCTTTCGGTAAATTCAATTCAATAGAATTGCTCGAAATAAAAGACAAAACGCCTCCGCCTACTTTCAACTTCCCGGTGTTGATATGAGCCGGCACATAAGAATACGTTTATCCATCGGAATATTTCACATAAACGTTGTAGCGTATGGCAGCTTTTGGAGTTACATCATCGGTCGATTTATTCCAGGTCAATGTATATTTACCCTTTGTGTAAGATGCAGCTAAGTTTGTTGGAGCACTTGGAGCCGCATTGCTTGTTATCCCCTCTCCCAGCATATTTTTTACAAAGAAATGGGGCCAAGTCGGATTTTCCGGAGTTCCTGCGCCATAATCGCGATAACCGAAAATAGAATAGTCTAAATTACCATCGCCATTGAAATCAACCAAGTTGACAGAACCGCCTCTGGCTCTGGTTATATCCGGTACGGCTACCCTGGTAAATACGTTTTCTCCATTATTGTAATAAAAAGAGGCATCACTTCCCCACCCGGCTATGAAAAGGTCAGTCAGACCGTCGTTGTTAATATCACCTGCGGAGATACTTGCTTGTCCACCTACCAGATTGCTTATTTCACTTCCTACTTTTGTAAAGGTGTTATCCTTATTGTTGATGAATAAATTGGCAAAATGCGCCCAACCATTGTTTACATCCCTGCCTACCTCTACTATATCCAGCCATCCGTCGGCATTTGTATCCAAAAAAACGGTTTCTCCTTGTTGGTGTCCGGTAAATACATTTCTTGAATCAGCCCAGTGAGTAAATGTTCCGTTTTTATTGTTGATGTATAAATCTGTTACCGTATTATCATCTTCATTGTGGTATCCGGTTACTATGATATCTGCGTATCCGTCGTTGTTCACATCTCCCGTATGGATGGAACCTCCGTTGACAGGACGGAAATGGCCGATTCCCGTAACAGGACTTGTTTGGACTTCCAAAACACCCTGATTGTTTTTGAGTAGTGCAACTATACGAGAACTGCCGTTTCCACCGGCTTCAACTTCCCAAGTGCCGCCCGCGTTTCCGTTTACAAGCAAGTCCATCCAGCCATCGTTGTTATAGTCGAAGGCCTCCAGGATATGGGTTCCATTGTCGGCACCTTCAGGAGACACTCCTGCCAAGGTAAATGACTCATCTTCAGTAAATTCATAGTTGGGAGCACCGGAGTTTTTATATACGAAAGTAAGTGCCCCCGAAGCTGTTGCATCCAGAGAACCGCACACAATTAAATCTAAATTTCCGTCGTTGTCGTAATCGATAAAGGCGGCTGATCCCCAGGCAACCCCGTAAATATCAGGTGTATTTACCAATGTAAATGTACCGTCGCCATTGTTTTTATATAATTCGGCTACCAGTGCATCCGCACTTTGTCCGGCAACTATAAAGGCGTCAAGATGACCGTCGTTGTTGTAGTCACCCCAAATCAATCGTCCCGATGCTGTCATCGGAAGTTTTCCTTCTGTCAGCGGGTTTTCAATAATAGACCACTCCACTTGCTTGGGAGTAATTGCCCACGACATCGTAACGGTAAAAAGTACCGTAAATAGTAGTAAAATTCTTGTTTTCATAAGCGATAAATTTTAATCTTAATTCATTTTAAATTCTTGAGTGTTTTTTCTATAAAGATCGTTCAATGAGGTGTTTAATCCATTCTTAAGCTTATTTGCATTATTATCTCAGTAACCGGGGTTCTGATCGTTTTCCGAGAGATTCGTATTTTGCTTAATCTCTACGTGTGGAATGGGAAATCTCTCGTGAAACTTCTGAATAGTTCCCGATTCTTTTGCCCAACGATTATGTGTCTTAACTTTTTCCACAAAATTTCCCGTGCGGATCAAATCCATGCGTCTCCAACCTTCAAAGCAGAGTTCACGCATGCGTTCATCCATGATTTTAGTTCTGAACTCGTCTTGAGACATAGCTGTGTTCCATTTTAGTTCTGCAGGCAAATTACCGCCCCAGGCACGTGAGCGAATGGTGTTGTTGATGAGGTTAACAGCTTCTCCCGTTTCTCCTGCTTCATTTAAGCATTCGGCGTACAGCAACAAGACATCGGCATATCTTACCAAATACACGTTTTTACCTGAATAATAAAACGATTTTTCTCCATCAATTCTTTTGTCTTCATACTTCTTGATGTGCGGTGACGTTTGGTCTTCGCCAAAACCAGCTACCGAAGCCGGTGCTTTACCATTGTAGAAAAAATTATAACGTATGCTTTCGTCTTTGCGCAAATCGCCCGCTTCCCAAATACCTCCATTACTTATTATTTCGTAGCAATACTTGGTGGGCAGCCCTAAATCATAGCCTCCCATGTAGCAATTCGGGTCACCCGACACGGCACGAGAGCCTGCGTACCATTGCAATTCATTGGTGTCGGGCCAGATGTTATTAAAGTAGAAAGCATAGAGTATTTCACTTGAAACATCTTTAGTTCCGTCCCAAAGGTCGGCGTATTGATTAACCAATCTGAAACCTCCTTCTGTTATAATATTGTTCAACAATATTTTTGCTTTTGCCAAATCCCTGAAGCCGGATTCGGGCAATGCCGACATATACATTTTTGCGAGCATCGCCTTTGCAGCCCAGGTTCTTGGTATGCGGACATCGGCACTTGCTCTCTCCGATAAATATTCCACTGCTTTATTGAAGTCGGATTCAATCATTTCATAAACCGTTTGGAGTGGTTTCCTGCCGGACAGTATTACTTGTTCTCCCTGCAAATCGGGAATGGGCAGTTCGCCCCAATACTGAACCAACTCAAACAATGCACAAGCCCTGAAAAAAGAGGCTTGTCCAATATAAGATTTGATTTTCGGAAGATCTGTTTCCGAAGCATCCTTCTCCATCTCGCTCAAATATGAAAGAGCCATGGTAGAAAGTGTAACAACGGGCCAACGCACATTCCACAACTGAGCGATGGAATTGTTCTCCGGAAAGTAAAAACCGTCGTATTTATCCAAGCCACTTTGTTGAGCCTCAGTTCTTACCTGATATTCACCCTGTTGCACTTCGTCGGTTCCTAAAAGCAAGAAGAAACCTTTCCGGTTAACCCTGGTGTCTCTGTATTTGAAATAAATACCGTTCAGATAGGGTTGAATATTGTCTATATCCGCAAAAATCTGTTCAGTGGACATGGAGGTTTGCGGATCTTCGAATAAGAAATCACTACACGATGTGAAACCGTAGAGGAGTCCTATCAAAATCGATGCGATATATATTCTTTTCATTTTCGTGTGCTTTTTGATGATTATACATTCTCAAATCTTAAAAGGCCAGGTTCAGTCCAAAAACGAGCGTTTTAGATGAAGGATACCAGTCACCGCTTTCGGGGTCAAAACCTTTGTAATTGGTAAATACAAGGGGGTTATTTAAAGATGTGTAAAGCCTTAGGTTGCTCAGGTAGACTTTATTAATCCACTTTTGTGGTAAACTGTAAGACAAAGTCACATTGGAGATTCTGAAAAAAGAAGCATCCTGAATAGCCCAGTCCATTTCTCCCAATCCATACCTTCCCCCATCCGAATAAGCTCGTGGAATGTTGGTGTCGGTGTTTTCGGGTGTCCATCGGTTCAACATATCGATGTGGGCAGCGGAAGTACCGTAGCCTCCCATCAAGGTTTCGTAAAGATAACTGGTGCGTTTTGCACCGGCGGAATAGGTAGTGATCACGTTGAGAGCAAGACCTTTGTAAGATAAGCTGGTGGTAACTCCACCATAAAAGTCGGGGTCTTTTCTGCCCATGATGTAGCGGTCTTTGTCGTTTATTATTCCATCTTCAAATCTATCCTTGGGCAGGGGATCTCCGGGTTTCACAATACGGGAACCCACATTTAAGGAGTTTACGTATTCCATATCCGATTCCTGAACTATCCTGTCAAACTCATAAACATAAATATTGTTGATGGAATAGCCCACGAACAGGTTTCCTTCGCGTTGGATTTCATTGTTCGAGTAACCTCCTAAATTGTATATCTCTTTGGCGTTATCGAACAGCTTTGTAACCTTATTTTTGTCCGCAGAAAACGTCATCCCCAGATTCCACTGAAAGTCGGTTGTTTTTATTACAGCCACATCTAACGACAACTCAACTCCTTTGTTTTCCATTGCTCCGACATTATCCACTTCGCCCGTGAAGCCGTAGGATGGTGCCAGGGTTCTTCCCATCAGCAATCCATCGTTGTTTATGAAAAAATAATCGGCGACCAGGTTTATCCTGCTTTGCCACACACTTAAATCGAGCCCTGCATTGAATTGTTTTTGAGTCTCCCATCTTAAAGTCGGGTTGCCAAGAACACCATCGTTGAACAATATGGTCGATCCCAAAGAACTTCGAGGGTTGAAAAGCGTCAGGTAGCGATAAGAAGGAATGTTTTGGTTTCCGGCATGTCCATATCCCGTTCTCAGACGAAGATTGTTTATAAAACGTTGGTCTTGCATGAAAGATTCGCCTGTTATATTCCACGAAAAAGCTACGGAAGGGAAAGTGCCCCATTTGTTGGAAGAGCCGAATTTAGACGCTCCATCCCTGCGCAAGGTAGCCGTAAGGTAATAGCGGGAATCATAAACATAATTGAGACGACCGAAATAAGACATCTGCGATACGGTTGAGAAGTCGGAACTGACGTAAAAATCTTCTTTTTTAGTGGCTCCGTCTATTTTTTTATAGGTAAACCAGTCGTTTCCGAAGCCCACAGCATTGATGCTGTTCCAGGCATTGTCGTACATAGACATATTGAATCCGAGCATGGCTGAAAATCGGTGGACATCGGCAAAAATAGTGTTGTACGATGCGGTAGTATCCCATTGCCAATTCAGATTTTTACTTTTTGTCTGAATGGCCTGACCGTCAGCCGAAGATTTGTAAGATTGAGTGGTTTCCGTTGAATTGTAGGTATAATCTTCTTCCAACAAAGCATCAACGGAGAATGTGGAGCGAATATCCAAGTCTTTTACGGGGTTGATGCTGACAAAGCTCGAATTGAAAAAACGGATTTTGTGTCTGTCTTTTACAACGTTCAAGTCCCTTAGAGGGTTGTTGGCGCTTTGATTATCGATTTTACCTTCACGCATATACCAATATTCTTCAGAAATCGGTAAAAGCGGACTGGCACGCAAGGCAACAATAAATGTGTTGTCCGTGGCTACGGGGTTTTCCTTCGAATAAATAAAAGAGTTGTTGGAGCCTATTTTCAACCAGGGTTTTACGTCGTGTTCCAGATTCATTTTCCCTGTATATCGTTCATATCCGGAGTTTACTAATTGTCCCACTTGTTCGTTAAATCCAAAACTGACGTAATAACTGCTGTTTTGACCACCGCCGGAAAAACCTAAAGAATGATTTTTCTCCAGTCCGGTTCTGACTATTTCATCCAGCCAGTTATAGGAAAGACTGTCTGCATAAGATTCCAATTCTTCTTTTGAAAAAGCTCTGTTTCTTACCGGATTGGTATGTGTCAGAAAATCTCTTATGTATTTTTCTCTGTCGCGGGTGGGATTCTTGTCTATGTATGCATTGGCATAAGCGTCCACGCGAAAATCGTACAAATCATATGCAGACATCAAAGGCATTTCATTGGAAAACCTGCTGCTGCCGTACCAAAAATCATAAAACACATTTCCCGTGCTTGCTTTTTGTCCTTTCGCTCTTTGCCCTTTTTTGGTGGTGATGACAATCACACCATTCGCACCTTTAGCACCATACAACGCTGTAGCCGAAGCATCTTTCAAAACGTCGATAGAGGCAATGTCGTCCGGATTCAACATGTCGATTCCATTATCCATCATCACATTATCAACCACATAGATGGGGCTTTGACCAAAGTGAATGGAGTTGGAGCCTCGTATTTTGATCGCAGCATTGGCCCCCGGCTTGGGGTTTTTTTCTATATATACTCCCGGAATTTTGCCTTGCAACGCCTGGTTGATGTTGGCTGTCGGGAGTTCTTTCAATTTTTCGCTTGTTACACGTGCTGCAGCGCCTGTTAAATCCGATTTCCTGATGATGGCTCCAACAACAACAACCTCCTCTATCTCCTGGCTCACATCTCTCATCAACACCCTCAGAGGAGCACTACTGTTTACCGTTATTGTTTGGTCATCGTAACCTATGTAAGAAAACTTCAGGCTCGCACCTATGTTAACGTCTAAAGCAAAGTTTCCATTTAAATCCGTAATACTTCCTCTCGTCGTACCTACAACTCCTACACTTACGCCAACCATAGGTTCTCCGGTAGCCTCATCCACAACAGACCCGGTAATCCGTACGTTTTGACTGTACAATTGAAATGGAATAAAAAGAAGGCTTAATAAAAAAAGAATAAGGGTCTTTTTCATGATCGTGTTTTTTTAGATGATACCGTTAGGTCAAATCAACCATTCTTGAAACAATACATAATTTGCTCTTTCCATATTTCTCCCTTTTCGATGAAAGAACCGGTGAAGCTTTTACGATTTACAAAGTCGGTAAAATAGTGAGCTTCCAGGCAAACTCCCTGAAAAGGTAAAAATTCATCACCCAAATAGTCACCGGTATAAAATTGTACACCGGGCATAGTGGTCCTGACTTCCAACAAAATTCCCGACGATTCTTCTTTCAGTTCCGCCACTTGCTTCAAGCCGGACGCCGGGTTTCCTTTGGCAATATAATACGTGTTGAATCCCTTTATGTTTCTCTCGTTTTTCAAAAGCATATTATTGCTTATCTGTCGAAACTTCCTGAAATCAAACCCATCCGAGCCCTTTAAAGGTAAAACCTTGCCCGTAGGTATAAAGTTCTCATCAAACTCTAATCGTTCTTCGGCAAAAACCTTTAAAAAATGATCGGTTGCGTTCGATTGATTCCCCGATAAATTGAAGTAGGTGTGATTGGTCAGGCTGACAGGGGTCAGTTTATCGGACTTCACTTCATAATCAATCATCACTTCATTATTGTCTGTAAAAGAATAAGATACCCTTACATCCAAATTTCCGGGATATCCTCCTTCTCCATCCCGGCTTAGAGTTGAAAAAATCACTCTGTCTTCCAGCACCTCGTGGTCGAATATCTTTTTGTTCAGTCCTGAAAATCCTCCGTGGTTGGAGTTTTTTCCATCGTTTTTATCCAAATGATAGGTTTTACCACCGACTGTAAACTTCGCATTTGAAATTCTATTGGCAACCCTGCCAACCGTTGTCCCTAAATAATATGGATCGGTAAAGTAAGCTTCAGGATTTTTATACCCTAAAATCCTGTTTTGCAATTCCCCCCGGTGGTCGGGAATAACCGCCGAAACTAAGGTTGCTCCATAGTTTGTTACTTCTATATAAGCTCCGTAGCTATTTTTCAGCCGAAATAAGAGAACCTCCCTATCGCCTAAATGAGTACTATTTTGAATGCTTACTTTCATTATCGGGGTTTCAAATGGCTTCTATTAATATTACCGCACTTGGATTCCAAAGGCTGACCCGCGAATTAATTCCTATGGTCATTAAGAAATCACCCGAGTATATTTGGCCTTCTTTATCGTCCTGATTGTACTTGTTGATTTCTTTTACCCGGTAATTTTTAGCAGGATCCAGCCCCTCAAGCTTGATGGGTCTCAAATTGGTGTCGGCATTATAACGCCAGTTTGTCAAGTAATTGAACATTACCGAACGTGTTTTTTCCTCGTCGACAAACATCAGGGAAGCGAGGTCCTTTTCATGTGGATTTACAAGCCTGTAAAGATCTCCGTGCCACACAATGTCTTTGAAGTTATCGTAATTGCTTACGGCTTTTTTGCAGAACTCTTTATCTTCTTTGCTCATCTCATCCACCCTGATGTCAAAGCCCAATTTTCCCATGGATGCCACGTCTATCTTGTACTTCAGGGATTTATCGCTCGTGCTTGTTACATGATTACACATAGTCATGGCCGGATAATGGTAAGAATAATCCCATTGCATGAAAATTCTTTCCACCGGATCGGTATTATCGCTCAACCAGAATTCGGTAAAATAGTTGAACAAGCTGTAATCCGTTCTGCCGCCTCCACCGGAACATAACATCATAGGCACGGTAGGATATTTCTCTCTGATCCTTTGCAGCACATTATCCAAACCTCTTGTGTATTCCACGTAAAGATGAGATTGCGGGATTTTCTTCTTTTCTAAATATTTTGAATGTCCATTGTGTATGGGGGCGTTGCAATCCCATTTGATGTACGCCAAGGATGGGTTTTCAACAAACAGATTGTCGATCACGCCGAATACAAAATCCTGAACCTCCGGATTCGTAAGATCCAGAACCAATTGATTCCGGAAATATATTTCGGGACGCTTCTCTTGCCTCAACACCCAATCCGGCTTTTGCTCGTACAGCTGACTCTTGGGAT
>LSQX01120851.1_pt1 | contig 17859 bp, 20 predicted proteins | sample 654561 | NCBI WGS metagenome assembly LSQX01 (sample SAMN04489861, study PRJNA283612) | anaerobic digester metagenome | isolation source: 4 biogas reactors fed with cattle manure at either 37C or 55C with and... | place: Denmark: Kongens Lyngby | collected 2014
TTTTTAATATTTCCTTAAACTCATCGCTGTTTCTGAATTCGTTGGTATAAGAATACCTTCCAATGAGTACTTTAACCCGCTAGCGCATTATTATAGGACCGCTTGCCGTAGGTACTTCACTTTTTTCTATTCTAAAGCCTTTTAATAGCGGTGAGGTGTGCGTCAGTGTTTCAGGCAGTGAATCAAATTTCGCGGCAAGCTCCGCGCTTTTTCGCAGATGATAAAGCGACAGCTCGGTATTACCCAGCGTAAAATACCACTCGGCAAGGTGTCCGTGATGGTATATCACTTGTCTGTAGCTTTTTCCGTAGTCACCGTTCGGAAAGAACACTTCAAATGCGTCAAGCAGAGTTTTTGCTGCGGTAATCTTTTTATCTGTACCAGTGTTTTCTGTGTAGTAAAACCCATTAACAACGGCTCCATTTAATAGATAAAACAATTCACAAATAGCTTCCTTGCAAGCTTCGTCGTGCTTATCCCCAGGAGGATGCAGATAAGTTGCCATATAATCACGGCTGTTTTGCATCAGCGGCATTTCTATTTAAGATTTCTTCCATATCTTCAAGCGTTACTCCGCTGTTTTCAATTGCGCTCAATCGCTTGTAAACAGTACATATGAGCCTTTTTGCTCAAATACGGATACTGTCGTCAGTGCATTAGCTGTCAATCGTATTATATAGCTCACGCACCTCATTATATATGGAGAGCACGCCGCTGTCCGTTGTGTTATTCAGCACAATCAGAGTATTCATATAGCGGCTGAGCAGTCGGAATTCTCCGGGAAACTCATTTTTTGCGGTTCTCATAACCTCAAGTGTTTTCTCGTAATTTTCTGTCTGCCATTCCTTGTAGTAGAAATCGATGTATTCTTGTATCTTTTCCTCTTGTTTAGCCCTGTCTACGCCTAAAAGGGTATCAACACTTACACCGAAGAATGATGCTATTGACGGAAGCGCTGTAATATCGGGATAAGTTTCGCCGCGTTCCCATTTACTGATCGCTTGAAACGATACTCCTAAAAAATCTGCAAGTGTTTCCTGAGTCATTTCACGCTCACGCCGCAGTCGTTTTATAGTATCTCCAATGCTGATAATCATATAATTATCTCCTTTTTTAATAATACAACGGCCGTTGTATCTCTATTATATAAATCCTGTCTTTTTAATACAATAACGCATTGTTTGAATAGAAATCAGCCGGTAATTGAAAGATTCTCTTTATTAAATTTATTACAATTAATGAAACAAATAGAAAGATTAATATTTATGATGAAAAAATGTTGTTTTAACAAGAATAATCTGCTATAATCTAATATGAATGGGGGGTTTTTATGGATAAGGACATTATCTTCAAAAGCGCTATTTTTGGTGGTTTTAATAAACAGGATGTAATGAGGCACCTTGCCGCTGTAAATGCTGAAAATGCTGATTTACAGCAGAAATATTCGACTGCCTGCGCTGATGCTTCATCATTTTTAAAAAGGATAACGGAACTTGAGCAGAAATTAGTCGAATTTGCAGCCGTATCACAGCAGCTTGAAGAAGAAAAACAAAAATCATCACAGCTTGAAATAGAGAAACGAAAACTTTCTAACGAAAATGAAGAAAATCTTCAAAAACTTAATGCTCTTATTGCTGAAAAGGAAAAACTGTCAGTTGACCGTGAAAAACTAAAGGCAGTCGAGTTGCAGTTAGGCGCCGCCATGCTTGACGCACGGCTGCATTCCGAAAAGCTTATATCAAAGGCAAATGAAAAGATTTCGGATATTAACAAAGAAACGGGAGAGGCAATTACAAAAACCGCAAGTAAAATGGGCGACATTTCAACAGATATAGGCGAGCTTGCCGCTGTCTTTAATAAGGCGATTGCACAGCTTGAGGATAGAGTCCGCTCTATTGTAGATAATATGAGCAGCGTGGCCGATAGTTTAATTAAAGAATCTCAAAAGAGCTTAAAGTCACAGAATGAAAAGATTAAAAATAGCTCTGATGATGAAACAGACGGCGACCTTACAAGCTCAGTCTATATTTTCGGTTAGAATGGAAAAAACAAAAGTTAGTGCAAAGGACATTCGCGCGGCGGCAGAATATTTAAGAGCAGGGGATAGAGTGCTGCTTAGCGGGCATATTTATACCGCACGGGATGCTGCACACAAAAGAATAGCTTCTTCACTTGAAAACGGTGAAAGCCTGCCGTTTCCTCTAAAAGACGCGGTTATTTATTATACGGGTCCTACTCCTGCGAAAAATGGTCTTGCCGTTGGCAGTTCGGGTCCCACAACCTCAAGCCGTATGGACATCTTTACGCCAACTCTCCTCCTAAACGGACTTTCTGCTATGATTGGCAAGGGTGAGCGGAGCGAGGATGTTATTCAATCAATTAAAGAAAATCGAGCTGTCTATTTTTGTGCTGTTGGCGGAGCAGGAGCGCTTTACAGTAAAAATATAAAATCGTGTGAGGTAATTGCATATCCGGAGCTTGGCTGTGAGTCAATAAAACGCCTTTTTGTTGAGGACATGCCTCTTATTGTTGCTGTTGATGCATTTGGTACGAACATTTTTAATTTACAGAGGGATTTATGAATTCAATTAATTTTACAGAGTTTTTATCATTAGTTATAAGCAGCCCGCCGTTAGCTATTACAACTTTATTAACGCTTGGCGTTATTTTAGTTAATGGATGGACTGATGCTCCAAATGCTATTGCCACCTGTGTTTCAACAAGGGCGATACGCCCAAAAGCCGCAATAATAATGGCGGCTATATTCAATTTCTTCGGCGTGCTTGTTATGTCTGCAATAAATTCTCAAGTGGCACAAACAATATACAATATAGCAGACTTTGGCGGCGACCCTAAAGCGGCACTTATTGCCCTTTGTGCGGCGATGTTTGCAATTGTAGTATGGGCAACCGCAGCATGGAAATTCGGAATACCAACGAGCGAAAGTCATGCTTTGATAGCGGGAGTTTCCGGCGCCGCAATAGCGCTTCAAGGCAGTTTTAAGGGTATAAACGGAGCAGAGTGGATAAAAGTATTATACGGACTTTTACTATCAACACTTTTAGGCTTTTTTGCCGGATTTATCACTGTGCGCATAGTAGAGGCAATATTTAAGAATATAGACCGCAGGAAAACATTCGGATTTTTTAAGAACGCACAAATTTTTGGCGGCGCATCTATGGCATTTATGCACGGCGCGCAAGACGGTCAAAAATTTATAGGTGTTTTTCTTTTAGGAGTATTTCTTTCTAAGGGACAAGCCGAAACAACGAGTTTTGATATACCCTTATGGCTTATAGTACTTTGCTCTGTTGTAATGGCAGTTGGTACATCTATCGGTGGGTATAGGATAATAAAAGCCGTAGGAATGGATATGGTAAAGCTTGAAACATATCAAGGGTTTTCTGCTGACCTTGCAAGCGCAGGCTGTCTTCTTTTGTCCTCGCTTACGGGTTTACCTGTCAGCACCACACACACGAAAACAACCTCTATGATGGGCGTTGCGGCATCAAGAAGAATTAAGTCTGTCAATTGGAGCGTTGTAAAGGAAATGGTTGCCACTTGGCTGCTGACTTTTCCCGGTTGCGGATTAATAGGATACCTTATGGTAAAACTGTTTTTATATATTTTCTAATTGAAAGGATTACAATATGAAAGAGAAATACAATTATTTTGATATGATGATAAACGCGTCAATTTTTTGTGTTGATATGGCAAATGGATTGGCTGACGCTTTTAAAAATTTCGACCCGTACAAAGTAAAAGAAATACTTGAAGAGCTGCACATAATAGAGCATGAAGCGGACAAAGTTAATCACGATATGATGGAAAGACTTGTGAAAGAATTCTTGCCTCCCATTGAGCGGGAAGACTTGATAGCTTTAGGCTCTGAACTTGATAATATTACAGATTGTGTTGAAGATGTTTTTCGTAAGATTTATATGTATAATGTTACAGTACTTAGAGGTGACTTAGAAAAGCACACCACGCATATTGTGCTTATGTGCGAAAAAATATCAGAGCTTATGAAAGAGTTTAAGAATTATAAAAAGTCCGGTAAAATTAAGGATATGATTATTGAAATAAACAGACTTGAAAGTGACGGAGATAAAATATACGAGGATAGTACAAGAAAGCTGTTTATAGAAAAAAGTGATGCAATTGATACATTTATTTGGGCAGATATATACAGAAGGCTTGAGCTTTGCTATGACGCGTGTGAGCATGCGGCGGATGTTGTGGAAATAGTCATTATGAAAAATAGCTAAATCGAGGATATATAACAGATGAGCAGATTTATCAAGTTAAGAAAAGAACTTATAGAAAAAGAATTCAAAAAGATGAATAGTCGGCAACAGGAAGCGGTTTTCAATACGGATGGACCGCTCCTTGTTCTTGCGGGGGCAGGCACTGGTAAAACTACGGTTCTTGTAAACAGAGTGGCATATATAATAAAATACGGAAACGCTTATCATAGTGATTTTACATATCGTGAACCAACAGAAAAAGATATTGCCGAGCTTGAAGAGCTGATTAAAAAAGGCGGCGAACCCTCGTTTGATTTAGAGCCTCTTCTTAAAGTTGACGCCCCTATGCCTTGGCAAATATTAGCCATAACTTTCACAAATAAAGCGGCGAATGAGCTAAAAGCAAGGCTTGAGGCTATGCTTTCTAAAGACGGAGCTGATGTCTGGGCAAGTACATTTCACTCTGCCTGTGTTCGGTTTTTAAGGCGAGACGGAGAAAGGCTTGGTTTTTCAAAAGGTTTTACTATTTATAATACTGATGATTCAAAAAGGCTCATGAAAGAGGTTCAAAGGGTACTTAATATTGATGATTCGCGCATACCTGTTAAATTGATATTATCAGAAATAAGCAAAGCAAAAGACTCTCTTATTTCTCCTGAAGAATATGCAAATACAGTTGCGAATGACAAGACGAAAGAAATCATTTCCCGCGCCTTTACGAAGTATCAGGAAATGTTAAAAAAATCAGACGCTATGGATTTTGACGATATAATTGTAAATGCCGTCAGGCTGTTATCCGAAAATCCGGAAGTTTTGAATTATTATCAAAATCGGTTTAAGTATGTAATGGTTGATGAATATCAGGACACGAACCACGCGCAGTATGTTCTTACATCTTTAATTTCAGATTCACATAAAAACTTGTGCGTTGTGGGTGATGATGACCAAAGTATATATAAATTTAGAGGCGCCACCATTGAAAATATCCTAAGTTTTGAAAACCGATTTAAAAGCACGAAAACTATAAGGCTTGAAGAAAATTACCGCTCGACCTCAATAATTCTTGATGCCGCAAATGCCGTTATAAAGAACAATAGTGAGCGCAAGGGCAAAAGTTTATGGACGAATAAAGCCGGCGGTGAAAAAATTACATTGTACTTAACATCTAACGACCTTGAAGAGGGGAAATACATTTCAAATGAAATATTGAATAGAGTTTCTTCTGGAGCGCGTTTTAATGATTTTGCGGTGCTTTACAGAACGAATGCGCAGTCAAACAGCATAGAACGCGCCTTTGTATATAACGGTATTCCGTATAGAGTTATAGGCGGGCACCGTTTTTATGAGCGCAAAGAAATTAGGGATATTATTGCTTATTTATCCGTTATATCAAACACGGCGGATACGGCGCGAATTCAAAGGATTATAAATGAGCCAAAAAGAGGAATAGGCGACAGTACGGTAAATTCCGTAGCACAAATAGCGGATAGTCTTGGGCTTAGCTTTTATGATGTTCTTTCAAACGCAGACGATTATCCGATGCTTTCAAGGACTGCTAATAAGCTTAAAGATTTTTCTGCTTTGATTGAAGACCTAAAAAACGCAAGCGAAAAAATGGATATTGGAGATTTTTTCAATTATCTACTTATGCAAACCGGTTATTTGGCGTTGCTTGCAACAGATAAACAGACGGAGCAAGACCGAAAGGATAACCTTGCAGAGCTTATGACGAACCTTATAAGGTACTATGAAAATAATGAATATGCAACGCTTAACGGTTTTTTGGAGGAAGTGGCACTTTTAACAGATATAGATAATTATAACGAGGAAAATGAAGCGGCTGTTATGATGACATTACATTCCGCAAAAGGACTTGAGTTTCCGTGTGTCTTTTTAGCGGGAGTGGAAGAAGGTTTATTTCCGAGCAATCAAGTTTTGTACTATCCCGATGAACTTGAGGAGGAAAGGCGTTTAGCCTATGTTGGAATTACACGGGCTAAAGAAAAACTCTATATAACAAACGCTCAATCGCGTATGGTTTACGGCTCTACGACATTTACGAAACCGTCAAGATTTATTGATGAAATCCCGCGGGAGCTGACTGTAAGCAATTTCGAAAAGAAGGTTGCTAACTTCAAATTTGGCGGTTTTAGTGACGCTACAAGCGACACGCGCGAGTATTTCGGCACACAGAAAAGCGGCGGCCAAAGAGTATACCGTAATACGCCGGCAAAAAGTGTTCATAGAGGATTTAGCGGCTTGCAGTCACAGACAAGCGGCCAAACAAAAGCTGTAAAGGATTATAAACCAGGGGATACGATTACTCACAAGGCTTTTGGCGAGGGATTGATATTAACGGTTACGGCTATGGGTAACGATAAACTTCTTGAAGTAGCATTTGAAAACGGCACAAAAAAATTAATGGCAAACTATCTAAAATAAGCTTGCCAAAAACTGTTTAATTTTTTATGTGTATTCCGCAAACGGAGTGTGTATATTAGAAAGGTTAAAGTCAACCATTTTTTGTTTACGATTATATCTGTAAATACTAAGCACGAGCCCAAGACCAATATAAAGACAAAGCGTACTTGAGCCTCCGGCACTGAAAAACGGTAAAGTAATGCCTATTACGGGCAAAAGTTTAAGACACATACCTATATTGATTATAACCTGTGAAACAATCATAACGGCAATTCCAAAGCACATGAGCCGAGCAGAGAAATCGCGGGCATTTTTACCGGTCCTTAGTATTTTTGCTATAATAGCGCCAAGTAATAATAAAGCGAAAACACATCCAAGAAAACCAAGCTCTTCACCAACAACGCTGAATATCATATCGTTTACAGCCTCCGGAACCACACCGTTTTGAGTATAAACACCTTTAAATAGGCCTTGACCGAAAAGACCGCCGGAGCCTAAAGCGGTAATGCCTTTTTCCTGCTGATATATTTCATCAGGATAAAGCTCCGGATGAAAAAGAGCTAAAAATCTATTTTTATGAAAATCTCCAAATAAATAAATCCATAGCAAAGGGGATACCGCAATACCTAATAAGCCGCCTGCGGCAAAATACCCCCAATGCAGACCGGCGAAAAACAGCATCCCTAAAGCAATTACAACAAAAACCACGGCAGAGCCTAAGTCCCCGCAAATGAGAACTAATCCCGCGGCTAAAGCGGCATGCGCACCAAGGGCAATAAGGCTTTTTAACTCATTTAACTTATCCTTGACAAGCTCAATATGCATAGAAAATGTAATAATAAAACCAATCTTAACGAGTTCGGACGATTGAAAATAAAAGCTGCCAATCTCAATCCAACTTTTAGCGTCAGGGCGCGCATCAGGCGCGGCGCCAAACATACGGGTATAAAGCATAAGCAGTATACAAAATATGCCGATAATCGGCCACAGCTTACCAATCCACTCATAATCTATAATTGAAATCGCAAGAGCCATGGCAATACCCGCTATAATCGCTATTACCATAACCTTAAAGTCACGCGATATAACCATACCGTCAAGCAGTAAAAACCGCGTTGCGCTATAAACCATAACCGCGCCAAAAATGGAGGTTATTAAAGAAATAGCAATTAATAATTTATCTAAACCTGCAAAAAATGATTTTACAGATGGAATAATCCTTTTTATCTCATCACATCCTCTTTATTTATTATACAATCCTTGAGAGTTTTTTTCAATACTCAAATCATAAGTAAAAGTTAAAGTTTAAGGAGCTAAAATGCAAAAAGTAACCTCTTTTTCACCAAATGAAACGGAAAACTTTGCCCGCCTGCTCGGCGAAAAATTAAAAGGCAAAGAGGTTGTTGCTTTGTTTGGAGAGCTTGGTATGGGAAAAACCACTTTCGTTCGCGGATTAGCAAGAGGGCTTTGTATTGATGTAAATGAGATTAGCAGTCCCACTTTCTCGCTCGTTCATGAGCATAGCGGAAAAATTCCTCTATATCACTTTGATATGTATAGGATTGAAACCTATTATGACCTTTGCTCAACAGGCTTTTTCGATTTTTTGGAATTGAAAGGGGTTTTGTGTACGGAATGGAGCGAAAACATAGAAAATGTTTTGCCGAAAGACACTATTAGGATAACAATTGAGCGTGGTAAAAGTGAACATGAGCGAATACTTACTATAGTCGGAGACGAATATTATGAAAATTCTTGGAGTTGACAGCAGCGCAAAAACAGCAAGCGTTTCAATAATTGAGGGCGGAAAAGTGCTTTCAATGTTGTATTCCAATACGGGATTTACACACAGCCAAACGCTTATGCCGATGATTAAAAGCGCTCTTGACATTACCGCCTATAAGCCTTCTGATATTGATGCTTTCGCGGTAAGCGTCGGACCCGGTTCTTTTACGGGTATAAGAATAGGCATAGCCGCAATAAAGGGAATGGCACAGCCTTTATCTAAGCCATGCATAGCTGTATCAACGCTTGAGGCGGCAGCTTACCCTTTAAGGGAGCATGACTGTACAGCCGTCAGCGTAATGGATGCCAGAAGAGAGCAAGTTTACGAAGCAATGTTTGATTGCTCTGAAAACAAGCTTTTAAGGCTTTCTAATGATAGCGCAAACTCTATAGACGAACTATACGAAAAAATAAAGAATATAAAAAAGCCGATTTATTTAATAGGAGACGGTGCAGATATTTGTTTTGCCTTTCTTAATGAGAGAATATCGGACATTAAAACAGCACCTGAACAAATTAAATACCAACGGGCAGACAGTGTGGCGCTTTTGGCTTTAGAGAAGTATAAAAATGGCGAGTTTGTATTAGCTGAAAGCTTAAATCCTCTTTATCTTCGCAGCTCACAAGCGGAGCAAAGCTTAAAAAAGAATATTAATAATACACAAAAGGAGGAATAAATATGTACAAAATTTCTTTAGGCGCAGACCATGCGGGATTTCCATTAAAAGAGGCGTTAAAAAAGCATCTTGAGTTAAAAGAGATAACCTATATTGATTGCGGTACTTTTTCTGAGGAGTCGTGCGACTATGCAGTTTCCGCTAAGAAAGCATGCGAAAAAGTAATAGCGGGGGAGGCAGAGTTTGCGCTTCTTTGTTGCGGCACCGGTGTTGGTATTTCAATAGCCGCTAATAAAATTGGCGGCATTCGAGCCGCCGCTGTATCGGATTATTTTAGCGCAAAGTATACAAGGCTTCATAATGACGCAAATGTATTATGTCTTGGCTCAAGAGTTGTAGGAGCAGGACTTGCAAGTGAATTACTTGACATATTTCTTAACACGGAATTTGAAGGCGGCGAAAGACATATAAGAAGAGTTGCACAAATCGCAGAACTTGAAAAAGGCGATATATAGTAAATTATAAAGGAAATACCGTGCAGTTTATTTGCACGGTATTTTTTTAAGTTTAATGCCTATTTTCCTAATAAAGCGACTGTTAGTGCGCCGTATAAGGCGGCTTGATTACCAAGCCCTGTTTTGCGCCTTTTAATATTAAGACCCGTATCCTTAAAAGCAAAACGCTCCACCCCGTCAGATATTCCGTCGAACATCAGCTCATAAATCAACGGCACGCCGCCAAAAACAAACGCGCCTATATCAAGCAGATTAGCAACGGTGGCAACTGCTTTTCCTACCATAAATCCGGCATCACGGAACATTTCAGTAACTTGCTTATCACCCTTGAATGATTTTGAAATAAGCTCTTCAATCGGTTTCTTTTCACCGGGGTTTGCCGCAAGAAAGGCGTTTTCAAGTGCGTTACAGGAAGCAAAAGCTTCAAGGCAGCCCTTATTTCCGCAACCGCAGGCAGGGCCGTTGTCATCTACTACAATATGTCCTATCTCTCCGGCGTTTCCGTTAGTACCTTTAAAAAGGTTATTGTTAATTACAAGACTTCCTCCGATACCGTAAGAGAGCGTAATCCACATAAAGTTTTCATCGTCTTTGCATACGCCAAACTTTTTTTCGGCAAGTGCGCATGAGTTTACATCATTTTCAATAAAAATCGGAAGCCCAAATTTATCACCGATACACTCTTTTAAATTTAAGTCGCGTATTCCGGAGAAAGGCGAAAAAATCCATACGCTGTTTTCAGAATCAGTAAGCCCCGGTACAGATACGCCGATACGCTCAATTTCCGGATTTCTATCAAGCACTCTGTCAGTAAAATCTATAATAGCTTCAGTTACAATTTTCTTTGCATCGTGCCCTGAAAATAATGGTATTGTAGAAATTGAATGAAGCTTATTATTTTCATCTGAAATAGCACCGGAGAGTTTAGTACCGCCAATATCGAGACATAAGATAGCCATTAATTACATCCTCCAATGAAAGATTAGTTGAAAGTTATCCACACTTATTTTATAATACCATAAATAATTACAATGTAAAGGATTATTTTAAACTCTAAGAGTTATACCATTTTTTTCAAGCTCTTTTAATGCATTTTGTACAGCATAATCTGCCTGTTCGTCTGTAAGCGTCCTATCATTTGCACGAAGTGTAAGTGAGAATGCTACGCTTTTTTTATCATCAGGCACTTGCTGTCCTTTATAAACATCAAAAAGCTTTATGCTTTCGAGCCAATCCCCGACAGCATATTTAATAATGTCTGAAAGTTTCGAAGCGGGTGTATTTATATCGCAAACGAGAGCAAGGTCACGCGTTGCGGCGGGAAATTTCGGCAAGGGTTTATAAATACGATTTTTTACGGCATTTTTTAACAGCTTTTCAAAACATAACTCAAAAACAAAGCACTTAACATCTATTTCATAATTATTGAGTACATCGGGATGAATTTCGCCTATAACTCCCGAAAACTCATTATCAATAAAGACTTGCGCCGTTCTGCCGGGGTGGTAAGACGGGTTATTTGTCAATGCCTCAAAACCCACCTTTCTAATACCAATTTTATTAAACAATTCTTCTATTATGCCTTTAAGAGTGTAAAAATCAGCATTTTCGCCGTACATTCCAGCGACAAGAGCTTCTGTTTCTTCAGGAAGCTCATCCTTGCCGTTCGGCTTGTACAAGGCAGATAGTTCAAATAGAAATGCTTCCTTGTTTCGGTTATTATAATTTCGTGAAAGCGCATCTAAAAGAGACGGTAGGGCTGTAGTTCGCATAATGCTCGTATCTTCGCCGAGAGGATTGCTGATTGTGACAGAATTTCGTTTTTCGCTATGAGGCGGTAAAAGAATTTTATCATATGCTTTTGGGCTGAAAAATGAATATGTGACAATCTCAAAAGCACCGAAAGCCGTCATTAAATCAGTTAAAGTTTTTTCAAAAGCCTGCTCGACTGTCAGTCTGCCGTCCGCAACACCTGTCAGCTCAAGGTCAGGTATGTTTTGATAGCCGTAAAAACGGGCAATCTCCTCTGATATATCTGCTTGATGCGTCACATCTTCTCTAAAAGACGGGACATATATATTACCGTTTTTAATCTTAAATTCAAGCTTTTCAAGAATTTTTATATGCTCATCAACAGATAGCTCAATTCCAAGAAAACTGTTTACCCATTCGTGATTAAGGGGTATAACCGTAGGCTCTTTTTTTGTGGGATAGCAGTCTATTATGCCGCCCACAATATCACCTGCATTTAGCTGCTCTATAAGAGAAAGCGCCCGCAGTAAAGCTTTATCACAAATTTCACGGTCAAGCCCTTTCTCAAACCGAGAGGACGACTCCGTTCTAAGCCCAAGTTTTTTTGAAGTTTTACGAACAGATGAGCCGTTAAAACAAGCCGATTCAAATATAAGCGTCGTCGTATCATCCATAACACCGCTGTACTCACCGCCCATTACACCTGCTACGGCAACGGGTTTTTCACTGTCTGCTATAACTAATATTGAACCGTCAAGCTGTCTTTCTATGCCGTCAAGGGTCGTTATATTCTCATTAAGAGCGGCATTTCTAACTACAATAGATGCATCTTTAACGAGTCTGTAATCAAATGCGTGCATAGGTTGTCCCATTTCAAGCATTACAAAATTAGTAATATCAACAATATTATTTATAGGGCGCACACCGGACGCGCGAAGCCTTTCTCTTAACCATAAAGGCGAAGGTTCTACCCTTGCGTTTTTAACGATTGCAGCACAATAACGGCAGCACTTTTCAGGAGATTTGATTTTTACCGACAACAGCTCGTTTATATCACCGCTCTTATTTTTAATATCAAAATGCGGATATTTTATAGGCTTATTAAATGTTGCGGCAGCTTCCCTTGCAAGTCCTAACACACTAAGACAGTCCGGTCTGTTAGGCGTAATTTCAAACTCCGTTACGGTATCTAAAAGACCGATAGCCTCTTTTATATCAAGCCCCAAGGTTTTGTCACAATCGTCACCAAGTACGAATATACCGTCACCTAAAGCATAAGGAAAATCATGAACGCTTAAACCGAGTTCAGTCAAAGAGCAAAGCATACCAAAGCTTTCAACTCCTCTTAAAACTCCCTTTTTTATTTCTTTACCGCCGAAAACTACAGAGTTATCTAAAGCTACGGGCACATAATCTCCAACTTTAAGGTTTTGCGCGCCCGTAACGATTTGCAAAACGCCTTTTTCGCCGGCATCTACTTCACAAATCCATAAATGTTCGGAATTGTTATGATGTATAAGCGAAAGTATTTTACCGACAACTATATTAGAAAGCTCTGCGCCCTCTTTTTTATATCCCTCAACCTTTGAGCCTGACATTGTCATAGCATCAATAAATTCTTTTTGTGAAACGCAGGGGTCTGTATAGTCTTTAAGCCATTTTTCTGATAATAACATATAAAGCCTCCTTAAAATTGACTTAAAAATCGTAAGTCGTTTTCAAAAAATAAGCGCAGGTCATTAATAGAGTACTTAAAGAGCGTTAATCTTTCAAGTCCAACGCCAAACGCATAGCCGCTGTAAATATTAGGGTCAATACCGCCATTTTCAAGTACTTTAGGATGTACCATTCCTGCGCCGAGTATTTCAATCCAGCCTTCATTTTTGCACATAGAGCAGCCTTTGCCGCCGCAGATAAAACACGAAACATCCATTTCACAGGATGGCTCGGTGAATGGAAAGTGGTGAGGGCGCAGGCGGATTTTTGTATCGTTGCCGTAAAGCCTTTTGGCAAACTGCATAAGACTGCCTTTTAACACGCTCATAGAAATGCCCTTATCGACAACGAGCCCCTCAACTTGGTGGAAAAGGGGAGAGTGTGTCGCATCAACAGTATCCGCACGGTAAACCCTGCCGGGAGCTATTATGCGAATAGGAGGTTTTGTGTTTTCCATAACCCTGATTTGTACGGGAGATGTTTGCGTGCGAAGCAGCATATTTTCCGTTATATAAAATGTATCCTGCGTATCACGAGCCGGATGGTCTTTTGGAATGTTAAGCGCCTCAAAATTATAGTAATCCCATTCAACCTCGGGTCCTGTGGCTATTTGAAATCCCATACCAAGAAAAATTTCTTTTACCTCATCAAGCACAACGGTAAGCGGGTGCAGACTGCCAAGCTTTTTTGTGTTACCCGGTATTGTAACATCAATAGCCTCGGATTTCAGTTTTTCTATTTGCTCATCTTTTGCAAGAAGCTTCATTTTCTCGTCAAGTATATCGCCAATAAAGCCCCTAACCTCATTAGCAAGAGCGCCCATTATAGGTCGTTCTTTTGGAGAAAGTGAACCCATTTGCTTGAGAATTGATGTAAGCTCGCCCTTTTTACCCAAATACTTAACTCTAAGAGCTTCAAGAACTTGCCGTGATATGGCACTTTCAATCTCGCTTTTTGCGGCTGTTTTAATCGTTTCAAGCTGCTTTTCCATAGTTTCAGTCCTTTTAAAAAAATAATCGCCCCATAAAGGGACGAAGAAAACTCCGCGGTACCACCCTAATTTTTGCAAAGAGCAAACACTCTGTTATCTTTAACGAAGATTAACCGTCCTTGCCTACTAAAAATTCAACAAAGCCGCTCGTAAGTGAAATTCGGATAAAACTGCCGCAGGCGGGCTTTCAGCCACAGGCACGCCTCTCTTTATACGGAAATACGCCTTATCTTACTGTCTTAGTCATAGCGTTTAGCGAATTTTATCATAATTATATTGATTTGTCAATAAAAAGTGGTATTAAAACAATGAAAAACCTTGATTTCACTGTTATATGTGTTACAATAAAAATAATGTTTAATAAGGAGTTATTTTTATGAAAGAAATAAAACTTGGTGTTCAACTTTTTACATTGAGAGATTACTGCCAAACGGCAGAACAGTTTGAAAAAACACTGAAAATGTTAAATAGTATTGGATGCGATGTTGTACAAATATCGGGAATAGGTGATTTCGAGCCTGAAGTTAAAGCAGAGCTTACAGAAAAATACAATATGAGCGTTTGTCTTACTCATATTTCATATGACCGATTTTTTGATGATTATGATAACTTAATAAATGAACACAAGCTTATAAAATGTAAAAATATAGGTATCGGCTCAATGCCCTCTGCTTTTAGAGGAAGCAAAGAGGGAATATCCGAATTTATAAAAAAGTCATCCGACATTAGTAAAAAACTCGAAAAAGACGGCTTCAACTTTAACTATCATAACCATGCTTTTGAATTTGAAAGATATAATAATGAGCTTACTATGGATAGGTTAGTAAATGAAACGCCAAATGAAGCATATTTTTTCGTGCCTGATACATACTGGATGCAATACGGCGGAGTGACGCCTCAGGATTATATTAAAAAAATGAAAGGCAAAGTAGATGTTTGCCACTTTAAGGATATGAAAGTTGTTGACTCTCATCCGAAATTTGCACAATGCGGGCAGGGGAATTTAGATTTGGATGCTTGTTATCGCGCGTGTCAAGAAATAGGTGTAAATTACATTGTTATTGAGCAGGACAATTGTTATGATACGCACCCTTATGATGCTGTAAAAATAGGTTTTGAGGGCTTAAAAAGCATAGCCGAAAGAAACGCTTAATACTGAAAGGGGAATGTTATGAATTATTTAAAAAGCTTTATATTTGGACTTTTATATTCTGCTTTGTTTTGTGTACTGCCTCTTTTGATTTTTATTTTAACCAAAAGCGCCAATTCCGCAGGACTGTTAGTTTTTTACCTTATTGTAGCGTTTACTACATTAGGATTTGTGGCTTATAGCGTCATATCAAAACATGAGCCTCCAAAGAAAACTAATAACGAGCTACTTGAAAAGCTTGAAACCCTTGAGCTGCAAAATACCGCAATAGCATTTAATATTAATGAAATAAAAAAGACTGTGAAAAATAATGAGTTGGAATAAAACTTTTTTTAGTAAAATGTGTATAAGGATAGCGGTAATCACCTTTCTGCTATCTCTTGGTATTACTTATACTGTAAATACGGCTTATGCTATAAACAGCTATGGTGACTTTACATATTCTATACTTGACGACGGTACTGTTAGAATTGATAATTTTAATAATATGTATGCGGAAAATGTAAGTATTCCCGCAAGCATTGACGGTAAAGGCGTATCAGAAATAAATGCGCGGGCGTTTATGCATAAAAGAAACCTCGTAACCGTTACAATACCTGACAGTGTTAACGCGATAGGCGAGCAGGCTTTCAGTGATTGCTTATCGCTTGATACTATTGATTTTGGGTATAATGTAAAGAAACTTGGAGCTTATTGCTTTGATAATTGCAAATCCTTATGTACCGTAAATTTGGCTAATATCCAAACAATAGGCGATAAATGCTTTTATAACTGTACGGCATTAAAAAGTGTTAATCTTGGAAGTAGTCTTGTTTCTATCGGAAGAAATGCTTTTTCAAATTGTTGTATGTTATCTGATATAACTTTTTCATCGGTACTTTTAAGTATTGCGGACTATGCCTTTTCAAAATGTGCCGCGTTAAGAACTGTTACATTTCCCGATACTCTTAAAAGCATAGGCAATAGCGCTTTTAACGACTGTGCTATTTTAGAGAATGTATCTTTCGGTAAAGGTATGGTTGCCGTTGGCGCCTATTGCTTTGAAAACTGCGCGTCACTACTGAAGATTACGGTACCGCCTAATGTGATTTCTATTGGCAGCAAGGCATTTGCGCTTCGTGACGGAGTAAGCTTCTCCCATTCTGCCGATTTAGAGATGACATGCCAAAAAGGCTCAAATGCAGATGCTTATTGTAAATTAAATAAGATTACTACTGTGTATAAAGACTTTAATATGCTTTTTCTCATTGGTGACTTAAACGGCAACGGGAAAATTGAAGTAAGTGACGCAAGAACAGCTTTGCGCTTCTGTGTTGGTTTAGAAAAATATACACAAGAAGAAGAGTATTATGCGGATTTTAATCAGTCAAATACACTTGAGGTATCGGATGCAAGGCAGATTTTACGCGTAGCTGTAGGGCTTTAATCATGAAAAAGACGGGGAAAATCGCAGTAGGCGGAATTATATCGGCACTGTCTGTTACTATTATGTTTTTGACCGCGGTTTTGCCTTTTTTAACTTATGTTTTTCCAATATGCGCGGGAATACTTATGATTGTAATTAATGAGGAGCTTGGGCGTTTTTGGGGACTTAGCGTTTATTTTTCAGTTTCCGTTCTTTCTATTATTATATTGGCAGATAAAGAAGCGGCGCTGATGTATATTGCTTTTTTTGGATACTATCCAATTATTAAAGAAAAAATCGAGCGCCTTAATAAAGCGCTCGCATATATAATTAAACTCTTAATTTTTAATACTTCAATCACATTTTCATATTATTTAATGATTAAACTTTTTGGACTGTCGGCAGAAGAATTTAACGAGTTTGGGAAATACACAATTCCAATTCTTCTGCTATTGGCAAATATTCTTTTTTTTCTGACGGATTGGTTGTTAAATATACTGATTAGCTTATATAAAAAGCAGTTTCAAACGCGCTTTAGAAAAATGTTTAAGTAAGCGTCTTTGCAGTACTGTGGCAGTCCTCTTTGCCTATCCACATATCCTCCCACTTTTGACCGGCTATTTGCTCGATTTTTTGTTTTTGCTCCTCGCTTATTGTGCATGTACCGGTTTCGTGTTTTTCTTTTATTATTTCTCTTATAACAGCATGGTCAGTCTTTGTCATTTTATAACGATAAGTTGATATAACTGTAAACAAGGCAAATATTGCGGGAAGAATAATGAAATTAAGCCGCAATCCGAAAAGAGATTTCGCAGTCTGATACTGCGGCTCTTTTCTTTTTGTATCGTAACCAAATGATTCAAGTGAAGCTCCAACGGCAAAAGACATCAAGCTTGCAATGGTTTTTGAAAAGAAGGATTTAAAAGTCGAAACCATTCCCTCCCTGTTTTCACCTGTAATAAGCTCATCAACATCAATGACATCGGGCTGTATATTAACGGACACAAATCCGGGACCGGAAAACCCAAAGTTATATAAAACAGACGAAATAAGAATTATTACGGTTGCAAGAGTTGAGGGAGTTGATGGTGTAATAAAGATATTTAGTATAAGCCCTAAAACCATAAACGGACCTAATAACTTTCCGCAAAACTGCTTTCCCTTATGCTTCACAAGAAGAAAGTTCAGCGGAGAACCACTCGCTTCGGCAACTCCCGATATTATATTAAGCGTGTTGAATAGCTTATATTTATTTGCAAT
>LSQX01290226.1_pt1 | contig 17854 bp, 16 predicted proteins | sample 654561 | NCBI WGS metagenome assembly LSQX01 (sample SAMN04489861, study PRJNA283612) | anaerobic digester metagenome | isolation source: 4 biogas reactors fed with cattle manure at either 37C or 55C with and... | place: Denmark: Kongens Lyngby | collected 2014
CAGGAGAATGAAATATCTTTCAAAGAGGCTTTCGAGGAGTCGGAAGTAAACAGCATACGGGCAGGTGAAGTTGTAAAAGGGCGTATAATCGGTTACAATACCAGCGAAGTTTTTGTTGACCTGGGATATAAATCCGATGGTACTATTTCTATGGAAGAATTTTTGGAAGATCCCGATTTTGATCCCGAAAAAGATTTAAAGGAAGGGGACGAAATCCTTGTTTATATTATAAAAGTAAATGACGGCGAGGGAAATGTATCTCTATCGAAGAAAAGGGTCGATTCAATAAAGGGTATGGAAGAGATCGATCAGGCTTTTAATGATAAAACCCCTCTTGAGGCCACGGTGAAAGAAGTTGTAAACGGCGGTGTTGTTGCTAATTATAAAGGCATACGCGTTTTTATTCCGGCTTCGCAGATAAGTGACCGTTATGTAAAAGACCTGAATGAATATCTTAAGAAAAAAGTGAAATTTGAAGTTGTGGAAATGAGTAAAAATAAAAGACGCGTTGTCGGATCGTGCAGAAATGTAATTGAAAAAGAAAAAGCAGCCAAGATGGATGAATTCTGGAACAGTGTGGAAGTAGGGCAGGAGTATACGGGAAATGTCAAAAGCCTTACTAATTTCGGAGTGTTTGTTGACCTCGGTGTTGTTGATGGATTAATCCATATTTCCGAACTGTCCTGGAAGAAAATAAATAAGCCTTCCGATGTTTTAAAGGTCGGGGAAACTGTAACCGTAAAGATACTTGGTTTCGACAGGGAAAAACAGAAAGTATCTCTTGGCTACAGAAAAGCGGAAGATAACCCGTGGTTTAATGTTGAGAAAAAGTATGCCGTAGGTGATGAGGTAACAGGGAAAATAGTACGTCTTGTGCCTTTCGGCGCGTTTGTTGAGCTTGAGGATGGAGTCGAAGGACTGGTTCATATATCTCAGATCTCAAATGTCCGTCTTGGAAAGCCGGATGAGGTTTTGTCGGTTGGGCAGGAAGTCAATATGAAAGTTCTTGAGGTAAACCCGGAACTAAAGAAAATAAGTTTAAGCATCCGGGAAGTGGAACCGATTGATCCTGTCCGCGAGGGTGAAACTGATGAGCCGGGCGAAGAAGCCGATATCCCTAATGAGCATGTAGAAGAGATGAAAAACACCATCGGAGACATAATAAAGGAATAAGCATTTTTTGCCGATATAATTAACAAGGCCGGTTACAACCGGTCTTGTTGGTTTATGCAATATTTTAGAAGTGAATGATGTTTTGTTTTAGATGCTTTAACAGGTGATAAAAATGACCGATTATGAAGAATTCAAGAAGGCTTTCTATAAACAGTCAGGAATTGATTTAAACCTTTACAAGGAAAAACAGATGAAACGCCGGATAACGTCCCTTGTTGAAAAAAACGGGCATAGCGGGTTTATGTCATTTTTTTTTGCGATGCAAACCGATAAGGAATTGTATAATACATTTATAAACTATTTGACTATAAATGTTTCAGAATTTTATAGGAATCCTGCACAGTGGGAATTGTTTGAGAACATTATGATTCCGATGCTTGAAAAAATAAAAGGGGACCTTCAGAATGTCAGGATATGGAGTTCAGCTTGTTCTACCGGAGATGAGCCTTATACGCTTGTCATGATATTAAATAAGTTCCTGCCGCTGTCAAAGATCCGAATAAAAGCCACAGATATTGATATGGACGCAATTAATAAAGCAAAACAGGGGATATATCTCGAAAGAAGTATAAAAGATTTGCCTGCCGAGTTTTTGAACAAGTATTTTAAAAAGACTGGCGACAGTACATATAAGATAATAGACGAGGTAAAAAACTGTGTGGATTTCAGCCAACTAAACCTTTTAAAGTATGATTACCCCAAAAATATGGATTTGATTGTATGCAGGAATGTGTTGATTTATTTTACAGAGGAAGCGAAAGCCAATATATATAAAGCTTTCAATCGTTCTCTTGTCCACGGGGGCATACTTTTTCTTGGAAGCACAGAGCAGATTATAGGTTCGGTAAAGTATGGATTCAAACCTATACAAACATTTTTTTATCAAAAGGTTAAAAAAATTGAATAGCTTAAGGCTATTCGGCTAAATAATCGGCGCAAGAAGCATTATTTCTTCATTGTTATTATAAATCATGTCAAACTGCGATATCGGAAGCGGGTTTCTGCCAAGTCCCGCCTCGATTGTGTATCCGGGGCGCGTATATTCTTCAATAAACCAGTCTTTATATCCTGCATATGCCGCTTCATAAGGCGTTGCCGATAAGGCATAACCGCTTGCTCTTGCAAAAGTTTCACCGATCTGCTGCGCCCTTGGGACAAATATGTTCTTATAAAGCCAGTAAATAACCTGACCTTGGGTATGGTATGCAATAACAAGCTTGAAATTGTGCTGTCGGGTAAAGTCTACTATTGCCTGCGACTCCGGCTCAGAAAGCGGAAAAGGTCCGCCGAAACGAGTTGGACCCGGACCGGTTATTCCAAGTGACGGCTCCTGGGCTTTCGCTTCTTCCCAGCTTGCAGGATAGTTCCGGTTCAAATCCACTCCCCTTATATTTGCCTGCCATACTTGGGAAAACGGCTGTCCTGTATCGTTCCATTGAAGAAGCTCGTTATAATACGGATTGTCGGGTTTAAGGCCTTCGAGTACCAAATTGACACCGTCAGGGTTAACCATCGGTATGATATATATGCTGCTGCTATTCCAGATTTGTTGTATGTTATAACCACGTATACTACTTCCCGCAGCATAGGCCCGGCAAAAGTTTTCAATGAATTTCATAAGAAGCGGCGACGTAATCCATTCGAGTGAATGATGCGCACCGTTGTAATGAACCTGAACAGGCCCAGAACCAAGGCGAATATAATAAAGGTTTTTGCCAAGGACGCTCCTTCCGGCAACTCCCGTTTCAATAAACGGATATCTGGCTTGAAGGCCTTCAATATCCATTTCCATAATCTCGTATGTGTAATCAATATCGGTAAAAACAACGTCAATTCCATATGGAATGATTATCCTCTGCCCAACTCTAAGGTATAATGGGTTTATGCCGGGGTTTGCGGTCAGGATCGCATTTACTGTGGTATAATATCTCCTGGCGAGAACGTATAATGTGTCACCGGGTTGTATTGTATAAGTATCATAGCCCAGCAGGAACCTTTGAAAATAACCCCACGTGATTGGACCGACTATTCCATCGGGAGTAAGCCCGTTATCTCTTTGAAAGCTAATCACGGCACGCTGTGTTTGCGGGCCGAAAACGCCGTCCACCGGGCCGGGGTCGTATCCAATCCTCGCTAATAAGCTTTGAACTAATTTTACATAAGGACCGCGTGAATTTAGTGACAGTGTTTCCATATTACCACCATATACTATATTCGCTAATATATCATATTGCATGAACAGCAAATGGTTACAAATATGACTCCATCAAACAACGCTGTCAGTATTGTAAATTCTGTTTAAGTCTTGTATATTTAATTTATAGATGCTTTGAAAATCTATCAGCTTACGGATTTTCAAAGCAGTGTCCTTTTTCGAGAATTGCTTTCAATATGGAGGGAATACAATATGAAAATAATAGAAATACCTTTTACGCCGGATAGGCGTGTACGTTTAACAGGCTATATACAGGAACCATCAAAGGAGATGAAAACTGCGGCAAAAAAACCGGCCGTTCTTGTTTTCCCAGGCGGTGCTTATATGTTTCTTTCCGACAGGGAAGCGGAACCAATAGCGTTAGCTTATGCGGCGGAGGGGTTTCAGACATTTGTGTTGTATTACTCCATCGGCGAATTTGCTCATGGTTTTCAGCCTTTGGCAGAAGCCGAAAAAGCGCTTAAAATGATCCGCGACAACTCCGATGAATGGTACGTATATCCCGATAAAATTGCAGTATGCGGTTTTTCCGCAGGCGGCCACCTTGCATGCGCGTTAGGACTTATGGGTAAGGAACGGCCAAATACTATGGTTTTGTGCTATCCGGCTATTGATTTTGGTAAAGTGGAGTCAGGACACGTCGACAAAGATTACATTATACGCAATTTGTTGGGAAAAGAAAATTATACGCAGGAAGAAGTTGATAAGTTAAGCCTTCATTTACAGGTTAAGAGTGACGCGCCTCCTGCGTTTATTTGGCATACCTTTGATGACGATGTGGTAGAAGTTACTCACACGACAAAATTGGCTATGGCCTTAGCCGAGAAACATATACCCTTTGAATATCATCTTTTCCAGGAGGGTAAACATGGCATGTCGCTTGCTAAGCATCATACAGCCAGTGGTCGGAGTTTCAATGTGGACCCAATTGCAGCTAAATGGTTTGAAATGAGTGTTGATTGGCTGTATAACCGTTTTGGTTATCCCGCAGTTGATGAGTGACCGCATTATTATGTGCTATGATCCGACAGTTTTTATGGAGTATTGCCGGCTTTTTTCTATTGACAAACTCATCCCTCCACTTTATAATTAACATTGTCGCAAAAGTAACGTGCGAAAGTGGTGGAATTGGCAGACTCGCTAGATTCAGGATCTAGTGTGCAATACGCACGTGCGGGTTCAAATCCCGCCTTTCGCACCACAATTGTCCGAAAACCCGCTAATTTAGCGGGTTTTCAGCATAATTGAACACCTTTTTAATCAACTTAAACAAAAATAGAAATCCACTGCTAATCCGGGACAAGATAAAGTAAGCAGCCTACATGGCTTCTGTCAGATTTTGTACTCCTAACATATTAAAAATAAAGAAAAATTTTTTACCTTTGATTACGCTGTATTTATTAATATGGTAATATTAGATTATAAGGCTGTTAAAAAGTAAACACGGAGGTGTTTTATATGGCTGATGCTCCAGATAAAAACCTGAAAGAGGTTGTAAATTCTTTAAAGGAATTAGCCGACAGGGTAGATCCCAGGGCAATAATAATTGTTGCCCTGTTATGCGTAAGATTTTTTGTAGGGCTTATTATCAGGAAAGCAAGAATGAAAAAAAGGTATGTTGACTGAAAGGTGGAAAAGCTTTGAACCTGGCGTTGGAATCATATAAAAAAAAGATAAAGGGCAAACAGGTGGCGGTTCTTGGATTCGGTGTCAGCAACAGGCCATTAGCTGGGACATTAACGGACTGGGGAGCGTTTGTTACGGTATTTGACAAAAAGAAAGAAGAAGACTTTTCCGATATTTTACGGGATTATAAGGAAAAAGGGATACAATTTTCGCTTGGCGAGAATTACCTTGATAACCTTAAAGGCTTCGATATTATTTTTAGAACGCCGGGAATGCGGTTTGATCTTCCGCAGATTGCCAGAGCTTTGGAAAAAGGAGCGGAACTGACTTCGGAAATAGAGATATTTATAAAGCTTTGTCCCGCTAAAATTTACGGTGTTACAGGAAGTGACGGTAAAACGACCACTGCTTCATTGATATACAATATGCTCGAAAAACAAGGGTATAACTGTTATCTGGGCGGTAACATCGGAACTCCTTTATTTGAAAAAGTAGAATTAATAAAACCTGATGACAGGGTTGTTCTTGAGCTTTCGAGCTTCCAGCTCCATACTATGAATGACAGCCCGCATGTTGCAGTTATAACAAATATCACGCCAAACCACCTTGATGTTCATTTATCGATGGAAGAATATATTTGTGCTAAAAAAAACATATTCAGGTACCAAGCTCCAACAGAAAGGATTGTATTAAACGCGGACAACTTGGTAACCGCAGGTTTCCTGTCCGAAGTCCCGGGCAAGCCGGTATTGTTCAGCAGCAGGGAAGAAGTAATCTGCGGAGCTTTTTTGAAAAACAACCATATTGTTTACAGGGATACGTCTGAGATTGATATTTTGCCAATAGAAAAAATAAAGCTGCCTGGAATGCATAATGTTGAGAATATAATGGCAGCTATATCCGCGGTTATCCCCGAAGTAAGCACTGATGCAATAAGGTATGTTGCACAGACCTTTGAGGGTGTCGAGCACCGAATCGAATTTGTCAGAGAAATAGACGGAGTTTCATTCTATAATAATTCAATTGGTTCAAGTCCGACACGTACAATTGCCAGCCTCAAAGCATTTAACCGCAAGGTCGTACTTATTGCCGGGGGTTATGACAAAAATCTATCCTACGACGAAATGGGAGAGGTTTTGCACGATCATGTAAATGCTTTGGTATTAATGGGTGATACCGCCCGGAAAATTGAACAGGCATACCGGAAATACACCGATGAGGTTGGTATTGAACCTGTGCCGATAATACGGGTTTTTAAAATGGAAGCCGCGGTAAAGGAAGCGTTATCGTTAGCCGGCGCCAAAGGTATTGTGCTTTTGTCTCCTGCAAGTGCCAGCTTTGACATGTATTCAAACTTCATGGAAAAAGGCAATCATTTTAAGGATATTGTCAACAGCCTTGGAGAGCAAAAGGAGATAATCCAAAAATAATTCTCTTTTTTCGTTAATTTTGCTGGTATTTACCTTTATAATTATTGTGATAAAATGTTTATTAAAAATTTAATGTTTGATTTTTCAAATTTTTCATTGCTTACTGAATACTGTTCAATTGAATCCGCATTATATCGACGCATCGTAAGCTGTTAGATATTAATTTCTCACCGAAAGGAAGGATGATATGGATAACGGTTCCATTATGCAAAGTATTGTTGATAACATGGGAAAAGTTATGGTTGGTCAGAGCGGGGCGTCTAAGTTAATGGTTGTTTGCCTTGCCGCAGGCGGGCATGTGCTTATCGAGGATGTTCCTGGGATAGGTAAAACAACAATGGCGTATTCGCTTGCGCGATCAATTGGCGTGTCATTTAACAGAATTCAATTTACACCTGATATATTACCTTCGGACATAACGGGTTTTTCAATGTTTAACCCAAAGACCTGCGAATTTGAATACAGGAAAGGCAATGTTATGAGCCATATCATTCTTGCCGATGAAATAAACCGTACATCACCAAAAACCCAGGCCAGCATGCTGGAAGTTATGGAAGAAAGACAGGTTACGGTCGACGGCGTTACATACTCTGTACCCGATCCTTTCATGGTTATCGCGACTCAGAACCCTGTGGAATACATGGGGACATATCCCCTGCCCGAAGCGCAGTTAGACAGGTTTCTGATGAGAATAACGATGGGGTATCCGGACAAAGATGACGAGGTGGATATCTTATTCCGGTTCAGACAGGACAATCCGCTGGAGAACCTAAACGCTGTTGCCGATGGCGAGCAAATTACCGAGCTTAGAAAACAGGTAAAAAAGGTTCATGTGGAGCGGTCAATCGGTGAGTACATAGTTGAAATTGTACAGAGAACGCGCCGCGAAGAACACGTGCTTTTGGGGTGCAGCCCAAGAGCATCATTGTATTTGATGCGTGCGGCTCAGTCTTTAGCTTTATTTATGGGAAGAGATTATGTCATACCGGATGATGTTAAAAGCCTAATAATTCCTGTTCTGTCACACCGCATAATTTTGAAGCAGGAAGCACGTATAAGAAAAGTTACCGCCGAAAATGTCTTGTCAGAGCTGTTAACAAATATTAGAGTACCGGTGTAATTTGAAATGAACCCGTACATACCCATAAAAACGTTTATCTGGGTGGAGGTTATATATGAGAAAAAGCAGAATCCGTTATTTGGTTATTCTCTTTCTGGCATTTGTTTATATATTATTTGATGGCGGATTTTTGCCATATACTCTTTTTTATATCACTCTTTTTTTGCCTGTGGTGTCATTTATTTATCTAATTATTGTATATAACACATTTACCTTCAGCGAAAGACTTGACAAACGTGAATACCGGAAAGGCGAAATATTGGACTATACATTGAAGATCCATAATGTCACGCCATTAAACATTCCATATTTTACAGTGTATATGCATATGGAAGGCCAGATGCTAATCAGCGGCATGAAAACGGAACATCTTGTACTGAAGCCTTTTAGCCATCGTGAATTTCATTTCAGTGTACCGATACTGTACAGGGGGAGATATAAAATTGGCATATCGTATATTGAAATAAGAGATTTTTTAAATCTGTTCAAATTGAAATATGCTATGGGCGAAACGAAATTTATACGCGTATTTCCCAGGATTTTGACGCTTGAGGAGCAAAACATCCCTTTTATCAGGATTTCAGAGAATGAATATCTTTCACGGAAAAAAGATATGGGACATTCCGAAATAGACAATATAAGAGATTATATGTACGGTGACAGTCTGAAAAAAATACATTGGAAGCTTTCTTCGAAGTATAACAAATTTATGACAAAAGAAACACATTCGTCTTCTGAAAAAGAATTCTGGATAATAATCAATTTCGAGGAAATATTAGGGGAGGCGGAATATGTCCTTAGAATTGAAGACAGAACAATTGAGGTTTTGGTTTCACTGGCCAGGGTGTTTCTTAGTGCGGGAATTGTGCTGAAAATATGTTTTTTCAGGAAAGAACAGATGACGCTTGTCTATCCGGATATAAACGCCTTCAATCAATTATACGAGCTGTTTGCGTTTATACCGTTCGATCAGAAGGAATCATTCAACGATGTCATGGACTATTTTATAGCGAGCATGCCTGAATGCCAAAGCGTAATGGTTTTTTCACCGGTAGTTGACGAAAGCTGCCTTGACAGTATTGTTAAAATGCATGGGAATGGCCATGACATATCGCTTTTTTACTGCGATGTATCAGATCAGATGAAGTGTGAAGTGGAAAAGGCGCTCGCGGAGGAATTATCGGAGTTAGGAATACGTGTTTTTAAGATGTTTGAAAATATGAAGGAATTCGATGATATGCCCGATACAAAAGCGGTTTGAAAGGAGATTGCCAATGAACGAAAAGTACCGCAATTATTTATCCTGTTGGTTAATAGGCGTATTCTATCTGTTTGCGGTAATTAAGGCGTCCTTGATGCCGATGCATATTCCCGTTTATTCATGGCATATGCTTTTGTTTGCAGTCGGAGCGTTTGTATTTTATTCCCTGCTGAATACATTTGCCGGGCGTATTGTTTTTTTGTCATCGATAGCTATTGGGATTATTTATATGGCAATCAGGATAGCAGTGAGCGGCATTGGCTCGGTAATGCCGTTATTGTCATATACCGAAGAATTTGTAAAGATGATAGTCAAGGTGGGCACAGGTTATTATGACGAAACCGTTCCTTATTACGTACTTATGTACGGAACCGGATTGCTATCGGTAATCGCGGCCATGCCGATTTACTACTTCCTTGTAAGGCGTTTCAGGTTTTATCCTTTGATTGTGCCCGGCCTTGTTTTTTTTATGATGGTGTGGGGGTTAATCCGATATGTCGATAAACTGTCTTTTTTCATCTTCATAATAGTGGCGATCATTGCATACATACGCCATAATTATCTGCTGTACTCAATAAAAACGGGTGAGGTTGAAGCGTTTACAAAACACGGAGACATTTCGGTTTATTTTGTCCCGATTGGTTTGGTTTTGATTTTGCTTGTGTCATTTATTCCTAAAAATCCCCTGCCGATTCAATGGCCGTGGGTGAGAGATAAAATAAACACGACTTACTGGGAGCTTTATTATAAATATTCAGTTGACCGGTATGATGACTTTTCCCTTGCGAATACAGGTTTTGGAGATCCATCGCGCCTTGGCGGGCCGGTGGTGCCCGACTACACTCCGGTAATGACCGTAAAAGCACCTGCGCGGGTTTATTTGCGCGGAGCGGTATATGACAAATATACGGGTGTGGGATGGGAGAAAACGGAAAGAGACAAACAGGAGTACCTAACAGACAGGTTTTATGATAACGAAGAGCTTAAGTATGGATGGAAAGCGGCTGTTGGTAGTACTATTATCATGTATGGAGACAATATCGTAGATTTATCGGCAAGCATTGATGAAACTGAACAATTACAAACAATTCAGGTTCAAACTCAGACGCTGAATTTATCCGAAAGCATTGATCAACCTGAACAATACCTAAATTTTCTTAAACAGAAACAAATGCCGGATGAGCTAAAAAGGCTCTTTCCGGAAGGAAAACTGACGATCAGGCATTTGAATGTACGTACAAGGACGATTTTTACACCGCTGAAAATATTTCTGCCAATTACGGGGCTTACGGCGGCAGGTTATTCTCTTGAAGAGGATTTAACCGGGACAATAAAAGCGGATAGAAGACTTGGCGGGAACACAAGGTATGAAATCAGCTATATTCAGCCTTGCTATGGGATGACAGAATTGGATAATTTCTTTCATGCCAGCAGCCCCGGGATGTATTATGAATTTATTGAAAAAAATCTGGACTACTTAAGAGACTTCGAAGCAGAGAATTCCGAAAACGCCGAGCTTATAAGGCAGGAGGTTAATGACGTAATTGATCTGTTTCGGCAATTTAAAAGGCATCGTGATGAAGTTTACGAGCTTTACACGCAGCTGCCTGAAAATCTGCCGGAAAGGGTTTTTGAGCTTGTCAGTTCGTTAACTTCAGATGCCGATACGGTTTATGGTAAGGTTAAGTCTATTGAGGGTTATTTAAGAAAAAATTACAGCTATACGCTGACACCCGGATATACACCCGATGAGCAAGATTTTGTTGATTATTTCCTTTTTGAATTGAAACAAGGCTATTGTTCTTATTATGCAAGCGCAATGTGCATTATGACAAGAGCTGCCGGTATTCCCGCAAGATATGTTGAGGGTTTTGTACTGCCAGGAACCGCTGATAATGACGGGTATTATCATGTTACCAACCAAAATGCCCACGCATGGGTTGAAGTGTATCTTGAAGGCGTGGGATGGGTTAGTTTTGAACCGACACCGCCATTTGTCGGTGCAATGAATTATTTAGTGCCCTTTAGCAGCAGCACATACAGTTCGGAAGATCCATATGCGATGTACGACGAATCTTATGCCGAACAGTACATGGAATTCTACGAACGGCAAGGATATGGGACAGAGGGCTATAATATCGAACAAAACGACATAAGTTCAGTTAAGGTAATATTATATAGTGCCGCTGTTATTCTGGTAATCGCGCTTATTAACCTGTTGTTCATACTGGCAAGGCGAGCCGTTCTCCGCTTAATGGCTCCAAAGAAAACAGTGCTTTTCATATACCGTTATATAGCCTCGCTTCTTAAGCATACCGGCTGTATGATTATGCAGGGGGAAACCCCGAAGGATTTTGCCGTCAGGGTTGATGAGCGTTATAATTTTTTGAAAATGAGTATGACCGATATGACGGACATATATTACAGCGTCCGCTATGGCAGCCGCATACCGGATAACAAAACTATCGGGAATTTATTAAAGTTCGCAAGTGAAGTAAAAATAAAAACAGGGCAAAATATGTATACTGCCGCAAGGGTATTGAGGAGAGGTTTCCTGTTTCAGGGGTAGCACTGATTTTTGACTGACACCATAGGAAATGGTATAATGAATCATGTTTTTATGGATGTGGTTCGTTCTATTAACATAAGCGCAGCAGGGGTTCGACGAATTGCGGCTGTGAAACATTATTGCTGGAAGGTGAGCTTATGGCAAGGACGGGAAAAAAGAAAAAAAGATGGTTTCTGCGTTTTCTGATATTTGTTTTATTATGCATGATCTTATTTTTTTCATCGGCATATGTCTCATATGATTATCTTACGAAATATGGAATTGAATACGCGGCAACCGGAAAAATTGAAATCCCGAAAGAAGAACAGATTGAAATAGAAATTCCGGAGGGTGCAACAGAAACCAAAATATTATCCATTTTGTATAAGGAAGGCCTTGTAGAGTATCCGTGGCTGTATAGATTCCTTTCGAAGCTGAATGGATATGATACGAAATACAAAGCCGGAAAGCATATCGTCAGTAAGAAATTGAACTATGAAGGCCTTATGCTGGTGTTAACAAATAATCCAATGGCTGAACCAACAAAGGATGTACGCATTCCGGAAGGTTTCACCGTCAGTGAGCTTATGGATTATTTAACCGAAAGAAATATTGTTGATAGAGACAGGTTTGAATCTCTTTGCAAAACAAAAATAAAAAAATACAAATTTTTAGAGAATGTTCCTGACAGGAAATACCCGCTGGAGGGATATTTATACCCTGACACGTATAAAATAGAACTTGATTGGAAGGAAGAAGAGATTGTAGACAGGTTGCTTTCGGAGTTTGATTCGATATTTAAGCCGGAATATTATGAAAGAGCGGAAGAACTCGGCATGACTGTCGATCAGGTAGTTACACTTGCTTCTATTATTGAAATGGAAGCAAAATATTTGGATGATTATAAAAAGATATCAAGCGTTTTTCATAACAGATTAAACAGCCGGGCTTTTCCGCGTCTTGAATCGGACGCGACGATCCAGTACGCGAGAATATTAGCCGGTCTTGGGCGTATCCAGATAGTAACGTTTAAGGACCTTGAAATAGATAGCCCATATAACACATACAAAGTCGGCGGACTTCCGCCGGGGCCGATTTGCTCGCCAAGGGTTGACGCGATAGAAGCTGCCCTCTACCCCGAGGATACAGATTATTATTTCTTCTTTTCTCCTGCGGACGGCACTGTTATATATAATGAAACCTTTACCGGGCATGAAAGAGATCAAAAAAAATACGGGCTCAAGTAGGTTAGTTCGGTTTATAATTAGGAGCTGTTTTTGATTGGACAGTAGAATTAATTACCGTTATATAAATGCTTTTCTTTCCGGCCTGATAAAACATAATGATCCATTGCTTGTTGAAATGAGGGAATATGCTGAAAGCAGGCATATTCCTATTGTCGTTCCCGAATCCGCACGATTCCTTGAAACGATATGCTCAATTTCAAAACCTGGGAAAATCCTTGAAATAGGAACCGCTATCGGCTATTCATCAATTATAATCGCAAAGGCTTTAAATTCCGAATGTATCATAGATACGATTGAAATAGACGCCGATATGGCATCAAAAGCCGCGTTCTATATTAAAAAGGCCGGCCTTGATGGGGTTATACACATTATTAACGGCGAAGCCCTTGATGTTTTACAGTGCCTTACAAAACCGTATGATTTAATCTTTGTTGATGCGGCTAAAGGCCGATATCCGCAATTCCTTCCGCACTGCATCAGATTAATTAACGTAAACGGCATTTTGCTGTCCGATAACGTATTGTATGGAGGACTGGTCGCAAAGCACGGGAGTATTGAGCATAAGCACCGTACAATAGCGAACAGGCTCAGGGAATACATCGAAGAACTTTTTGCGATGGATAACTTTATTACAAGCGTTGTTCCGATTGGTGACGGTATCGCAATCAGCTATAGGAAGGTGTGAATATTTAAATGGAACTTCTTGCTCCCGCGGGAGACCTTGAAAAACTTAAAATGGCATTTATATACGGGGCTGATGCGGTATATCTTGCAGGAGAACGTTTCGGCCTCCGGGCGGGCGCCGGAAATTTCACACCCGGACAGATGAAAGAAGGGATTGAATTTGCTCATGACAGAGGAAAAAAAGTCTATGTTACAGTAAATGTTATCCCTCACAATGATGATTTTACAGGTATGGCAGATTATATAAAAGAGATAACGGCTCTCGGCGCTGATGCTGTAATCGTATCAGATCCGGGTATTTTGTCATTGGTCAGGGAAATAAGCCCTGATATGCCGATTCATATAAGCACTCAGGCAAACGTAACTAATTATATGAGTGCCCGTTTCTGGCAGCGGCAAGGGGTATCCAGGATCGTTGCTGCAAGGGAAATGTCGCTTTCAGAGCTCGCATTTATGCATCAAATACTTCCGGAAATGGAGTTGGAAGTGTTTGTTCACGGAGCGATGTGTGTTTCGTACTCCGGAAGGTGTCTATTAAGTAATTTTATGTGCGGAAGAGATGCAAACCGCGGTGACTGTGCGCATCCTTGCCGCTGGAAGTATCACTTGACGGAAGAAACCCGCCCCGGTGAATATTTCCCTGTCGAAGAGGATAAAACGGGCACATTTATATTTAATTCGAAGGATCTGTGCATGATTGATCATATCCCGCAGTTAGCGAAAGCAGGTATTTACAGCCTGAAAATAGAAGGGCGCATGAAAAGCGTATTCTATGTGGCTACGATTGTGAGGGCATACCGTAAGGCTCTTGACAAGTGGCGTGAAAATCCTGAAGAATATGAAATAGAATCAAGATGGCTTGAAGAGGTTTCAAAAGTTAGCCACCGCGGATTCACAACCGGATTTTACTTTGGAAAACCCGGTCCTGAAAGCCAGAATTATCGTACTTCAAGTTATATCAGAGAATGGGAATTTATAGGAGTTGTAAGGTCTTATGATGAACGTGAGCAGGCTGCTGTGGTGGAACAGCGTAACAGACTTTTGAAAGGCGACGAAATTGAAATTATGCAGCCTGACGGAAACGATATTCAAATGACTGCCGATCTTATGTGGGATATGGAAGACAATGTTATTGCAGCCGCGCCGCACCCGCAAATGATGTTTAAAATAAAAACACCGTGCCGTGTTTCACCGAATTCTTTACTCAGAAAAAGACTCTGATTATTTTCACGTTCTCAGAGTGATTATTCAGCATAAACTTCAATAGGATAAGTTTTATGGGGTGTATAAAATGCCGTCCTTTATTGGGGCTTTAATATATCATTTCCTGGTTTCTTTCGGGGTTGTACTGGGTGCAGCGTGTTTTTCCGGGATTGCGGCTGTTATTAATGATCAGCCCCCGCTTAAAGCGATGAATGATATGGCGGGCTTTGTAAAAGTATGGGCAATTGCTATTGCTCTTGGAGGCTCATTTAATTCGCTGCAGATGTTTGAAAAGGGAATTCTCCAGGGAGAAATACGGGCAATGGCACGAGAGGTTATTTATATTATCTGTGCAATGGCGGGTGCAAACTGTGGATCTTTTGTGCTAAAACATATCCCGGGCTTTGGGGATTGGATGCCATGAAGAAAAAAACCGCACTTGGATACCATATTTCCGGCTTAGCAGTTGGAATCGCGGTCGGTGTTTTATTATGGAATCTTCTGCTTGCGGGAAAGATTGATGCTTTATACAAAAGGAACAGATATCTTGAAACGATGGTTGAAGACTATCGGACAAAGCTGGAAAAACTGGAACAATCCCAACAGGAAACGGAGCAGACATTAAAGGATGTTGTTGTTGAAATAAATGTTGATGACGAGCTGGAAAAAATAGTTCTGCAGCAGGCAGTAAAACAGAAGTATGATGTCCTGCTTGGTAAAAAAACAAATCAGATCGATATAGATCTGGTAATTGAAGTTGTCGATAACAGGTTATTCAGAACCGATAATTACCAGTATCAGCTTCACGTTGACAGGGTTGCACTTTCTTCAAAGCTAACATTATGGATTACTGCAATTAAACAGGAAAATAACACACAGAGCCTTCATTATTAAAACCAATTGTTGTTACAGTTTAGACGCTCATTAACCTGTTCCATAGCGGCATCGATCCGTTAAACCACTCGCTGGGTGTCTGATATAAATATAACGTTGGAGCATACGGGCAATGTTTTAGGCTCTTGATTTTGCGGTGAATAAATAATATCCTATAATTGTCTTGAAAAAATCATTTTATAAATATGGAGGCGATATATATGGCATTTATGGACGATTTAAAGAAATTCGGAAAGAATATTTCGCAAAAGACAAGCGATATGGTGGAGATAACAAAGCTAAACTCCGCTATTTCTCAGGAAAAGGAAAAGATTAGAAAAATCTATTATGAAATAGGCACAGCCGTTTATGAACAATTCAAAGCCGGAAACAATTTGGGTATGGAAGAAAAATGCTCTCAGATAGCTGAGCATGAACAAAAAATTGAAGAGCTTCAGGAAAAAATTTTGGAGATAAAAAATACCGGGAAGTGTCCAAGTTGTGGAACAGAGGTTTCCGAGGATACAGCGTTTTGCCCTCAATGCGGAGCAAAGCTGAATTAAATATAAAAATGTAATATGTTGTTTTAATTTGCTTTGTATGTATATTAAAAACAAATAAGAGGTAGTAAATGACAAAAAGCGAATTGAGAAAGCAGGCGCTAACAGAAAGAAATTCAATGGATGACCGGCTTGTCTCAAGATATGGTGAAATTATTGCAAACAGTCTTATAAACCATGAATGGTTTATATTAAGTAAAAGTGTTTTTATATACGTGTCGATGGGAAATGAAGTTCCAACGCATGCGATAATAAAAAACGCGCTGGCCCGCGGGAAAACCGTATCTGTGCCAAGAGTTGAGCCGGGAACACAAATGTGTGCAGTTCCGATAAAAAACATCGAACAGGATCTTAAACCCGGAAAGCTTGGTATATTGGAACCAAAGACATATTTGCAGCCTGTTTCCGAAACGTGTATCGACCTTATTGTTGTCCCCGGCCTTTTATTTGATAGAAGCGGGTACCGTATAGGTTATGGAAAAGGGTATTATGACAGGTATCTTAACGGGGTTGAAAGGAATTCACCGTATTGCAGGACAATTGGGCTTGCATTTCACAACCAGATAGTGCAAAGGCTTCCCCGCGATAGCCACGATAAACCGGTTATGCTTATCATTACCGAAAAACAAACATTAGTATGTGCAGCAAAAAAATAAACCGGAGGTTAATTTGAAGCAGCATTTAATCGAGAAACAGACAAATTATCTGATATTTGTAGTCGTTTTGATATACCTTGTATTTCAGCTGTTATTTCAGGTATTGTTCGGAAAACTGTGGATTGATAATAACCTATACATTCTGCTCGCATTTTTCCAGCTGGTTGTAATCCTGCTTCCGGCACTTGTTTTTATGCATTTAACCAGACCTTACGGTACAGCGGTTCTAAAGCTGAAACGAATAACAATTCTGGAAGGGCTTCTGGTAATTATGATGACTGTTGCATCGAGCCTTGTTGCGTCGGTTTTGAATTCATTTGTTATTTTTCTTCTTGAAAAAATCGGCCCTGTAACCGCTGACAATGTACCGGCTCCAAGAAGTATACCGGAATTATGGATACAAGTTTTTGTAATAGTGCTGCTACCTGCAATATGTGAGGAAATTTTTTTCAGGGGCGTTGTGTTAGGCGCATTTGAATCGCTGGGTATTCGGACAGCAATAATAATATCCGCTTTTTATTTTACATTGTTTCATTTCGATATAAGAAATTTACTTGGACCTTTTTTCCTTGGGATTCTTTTTGCATGGTTCTGCTACAGGACAGGTTCAATTATCGCCGGAATACTCGCACATTTCACAAATAACCTTCTTGCTGTGTTAATTAACTGGTACAACAGGCACATACCTGTCGGCAGTGTAACACTGACTCCGGCAATAATGGGAGAGCTTATCATTCTTGCTTCTGTTGTCGGGTTTATTCTTGCTATTATGCTTAAAGCTTTCGGGGCCATAACAAAGGGCAAAGTAAAACCCGCTCCAGACAGTAAAAAGGCCGCAGTGGTTCCGGTTATTACGCATTGGCCGATGCTTGCCGTATATTCGGCGTATCTTATTATTACCGTGCTATTTCTGATATCTTTAACAAGGCCGATTCTCTAAGCACAGCGGCGTCACCGAAAGCACCCGAATCACCCGGTATGTTTCAGTGTAATTTCCGCGGATCCTCCTTCGGGTGTTGCGTTTCCTTGGGCAACAAAGCACATACCGACAACACGCTTTAGATCCTTTTTTATTTATGATGAGAGGTCTCCATATCCCGGGTCGCTCATTTACCCGCTCCACGCTTGTCTTTAAGCAGCATGGCGTTGGAGCATGTCTCCCGGCGTAACCGAAAACACCCGAATCACCCGCTAACTATTTGGCATGAATTCGTGAGCTGCTTGTTCAGATCTGAGAAGAACTATTGTACAATAAAAG
>LSQX01382039.1_pt3 | contig 17852 bp, 13 predicted proteins | sample 654561 | NCBI WGS metagenome assembly LSQX01 (sample SAMN04489861, study PRJNA283612) | anaerobic digester metagenome | isolation source: 4 biogas reactors fed with cattle manure at either 37C or 55C with and... | place: Denmark: Kongens Lyngby | collected 2014
GGTGACACCCTGCAGGTGACGCCAGAGCGAGGGCTGTTTGGCTGGTTTAGAAACTTCGCGCCCTTCGGTCTCGGCGGTTTCAGCACGCAGCACATCAGCCTCAGCCTTCCTGCGTGGGCATGCGAAACCGGTGCAGGGATTGACGCAGATTTTGAGGTGTCGAGCGGCCGTGTGATCGCTGAGGGCGACTACGGTGAGCTTCGCCTGCAGGTGAGCGCTGGCGAGGCGCGGGTATCGGGAACCGCACAAACGGTCAAAGCAGAGTTGAGTGCGGGCAGTGCCGAGCTCGATCTGTTTGATGTTGATGAGGCGATCCTCGAAGTATCTGCCGGATCAATGCGCAACGTCTTCGACGGCGACGCACCAACTCGAGTGCGTGCAGAGGTGAGCGCGGGCGACCTTGAAATCGAACTCCCGCGGGCCGACTACACGGTGAACTCTGAAGTTGCAGCGGGCCAACTCGACAATCGCCTCGAACCTGGTCGCGGCGGTGCGGCGGGCGGTCAACACTCTATCGATGTCGAGATCGCGGCGGGCAAGGTCACCCTGCGCAACACGCGCTAGTGACCACCCGTGTGCACGCTTGGTCGCCGAAAACGTAGGCGTGCGAACGCCCAGAGCACACCGACGGCCACCATTCCCCACGCCAAACCAAAGATCGCTGAGAGCACGCTGTCGATCAGCCAGATCACGATGGCAGGGGCTGACACGGCTACGGTGATGCTGTGCACTAGCGCGTAGAACCAGGGCACACCAACTTCGGCAAGGTTCACGATCAAAAGGTGGCCGCCGACCCACAACATGGCGAGCGTGCCAATGATCGTCAAGCCCTTGAACACGCCGGGCATCGCCTTCACCAGCCACGTGCCGAGCACTTTGAGCGCACGCGGGCGTCGTCGACGCAACCAAAAACCGACGTCGTCCATCTTTACGAGCACTGCCACGGTGCCATAGACGGCGAGCGTCATCAAGAGCCCGACCACAATCAGGGTGGCCAGACGAATGCCCCACGACTCAGCGTCGATATTGGTGAGCGAGATCAGCATGATCTCGACTGAGAGCACGAGGTCGGTGCGGGTCGCGCTGGCAACGATCTGCTTCTCGTCGGTTTCGGTGCGCGCGACTACCTGTTCGACCGTGTGTGCGTCACCATTGCGTGACTTGACCCAGTGCCACACTTTCTCGGCACCCTCATAGGCGAGGTAGGTGCCTCCGGCTAAGAGCAGCCATGCGAATACCCACGGAGCGACCGTGCTCAACAGCATGATGCCCGCAATGATGAAGACTTTGTTGATCAGCGAACCGCGGGTGATCTTCCACACCACTGGCAGCTCACGCTTTGGGTTGATGCCTTGCACGTATTGCGGTGAGACGGCGGCGTCATCGATGACGACACCCGCAGACTTCGCTGAGGCCTTTGCGGCACCAGCGACCACGTCGTCAATTGAAGCCGCTGCAGCTTTTGCGAGCACGGCGATGTCATCGAGCAGTGCAAAAAAGCTTGAGCTCACGGGGGTGCCCTTCAATAGTTTTGACCAGGATCGCCTAGCCACGTTCTGCGTGTGTTCACTCTAGCTGGCACCACGCGTCGCCGGGGTGAACTCTCACCGGTCTGTAATGTCACCAGTAAGCGATAGTGTCGCTGCATGGCGAAGACAAGCAACTCATACGTCTGCTCTGAATGCGGTTGGCAGGCCCCAAAATGGGTCGGTCGCTGTGGCGAGTGTCAGCAGTGGGGCACTGTCGCTGAGCGCGGTGGGGCAGGTGCGACACTTGGCAAGACCGTTCGGGCGACGGTGCCCAGCAGCGGTCGCGAGGCGAGGCCTATTACTCAGCTCGTCGGCGAGGCGGTGGCCCATCGGCCGAGCGGCATCGGTGAGCTTGACCGGGTGCTCGGTGGCGGCATTGTGCCGGGCGCGGCAGTGCTGTTTTCTGGTGAGCCTGGGGTCGGCAAGTCAACGTTGCTGCTTGACGTCGCAGCACGCGTTGCGGCCAGTGGCGGGCGGGTGCTGTATGCCAGTGGTGAAGAGTCGGTCGGTCAGGTTCGCATGCGCGCCGAGCGCACCGGCGCACTGCATGACACGCTCTATCTTGCGAGCGAGAACGACCTTGGCACGGTGCTTGGCCACATCGAAGCAGTCACGCCAGACCTTGTCATCATTGACTCCGTGCAAACTCTTGCCAGCGATCAAGTCGAGGGTGGCGCTGGCGGCCCTGCGCAAGTGCGCGAGGTGGCCAGTGCGCTCATTCGTGAAGCGAAAGCTCGCAGCGTGCCAGTCGTGCTGGTGGGGCATGTCACCAAAGACGGCAGCGTGGCTGGGCCGCGGCTGCTTGAACACTTGGTCGATGTGGTGTGCCACTTCGAGGGTGACCGGCAAAGCGCGTTGCGTTTTCTTCGCACCTTGAAGAACCGCTATGGCCCCACTGATGAAGTGGGGTGCTTTGAAATGACCAGTTCGGGCATCGCTGAAGTGCCCGACCCCTCGGGCCTCTTTTTGAGTCGAGGCAGCGACCCCGTCAGCGGAACGTGCGCAACGATCACACTCGAGGGGCGCCGCGCCTTACCGGTCGAGGTGCAGGCCCTGGTGGCAGCGAGTGCCACCCCCAACCCTCGCAGAGTCACGAGCGGTGTAGATTCGGCGCGGGTGGCAATGATTCTTGCAGTGCTTGAGCGCCGTCTCGGCGTGAAGCTGCACGATAAAGATGTCTATGTGTCAACCGTTGCAGGGGTGCGTCTGGTTGAGCCCGCAGCAGATCTTGCAATTGCGCTGGCGGTGCTGTCGGCGGTCATCGACCAGCCGCTCGCGCACAATCTTGCGGCCGTGGGTGAGCTGAGCCTGGCTGGCGAAATTCGACCGGTCACGGGTGCCGCTGTGCGAACCAAAGAAGCTCACCGGCTCGGGTATGCACGCCTTATTGACGCTGATGCCGGCACACTTCGAGTCGCCAGGCAGCGAGCACTCAACTGACAGGGCTAGAATCGAGTCTCGTGAGCAATAACACGGTTGACGTAGCACTCATTGGCGGCGGCATCATGAGCGCCACTCTTGGCACCCTCATCAAGCAGGTGCAGCCAGACTGGTCTATTGAGATCATCGAATCTCGCGAAGAGGTTGCGACCGAGTCGAGCAACGCATGGAACAACGCTGGCACCGGCCACGCAGCGCTGTGCGAACTCAACTACATGCCTGAGGGCGAAGACGGCAGCCTCAACCCGGCTAAGGCCATTGAGATCAACGAACAGTTTCAGCTGTCACGTCAGTGGTGGGCGGCGTTAGTCGAGGCTGGGGTGCTCGGTGAGCCGACAAGCTTCATCAATGCGACCCCGCACATGACCTTTGTGCACGGCGAGAAGAACGTCGAATATTTGCGTCGTCGGTTTGAGATTTTGAAGCAAGAGCCGCTTTTCGCCGATATGGAATACAGCGAAGACGCTGCCCAGATCGCCGAATGGACCCCGCTGCTCGTTGAACGTCGCGAGAAAGATCAGGTCTTCGCTGCGACGCGGTCGACGAGCGGCACCGATGTGGATTTCGGTGCGGTCACGCGTCAACTGATCGACCACCTCGTCGCAGCAGGGGCCAACTTGCGCCTGAGTCAAGAGGCAACCAAACTGCGTCGGCTCAGCGACGGCACCTGGAACATCGACGTGCGCAACCGTTCGGGTTACGGTGTGACTCAGCTCAACGCTCGCTTCGTGTTTGTGGGCGCTGGTGGTGGCGCCCTGTCACTGCTGCAGTCATCGGGCATTCCCGAGATTCGCGGCTATGGCGGTTTCCCGATCAGTGGCAAGTTCTTGCGCTGCGACAACCCCGAGGTCGTGAGCAAGCACCAGGCAAAGGTTTACGGCAAGGCTGCGGTTGGCGCGCCACCAATGTCGGTACCGCACCTCGACACCCGCGTCGTCGACGGGAAGACCAGCTTGCTCTTTGGCCCCTATGCGGGCTTCAGCCCCAACTTTTTGAAGAAGGGGTCGTGGTGGGATCTGCCCGGCTCTATTCGTGCCCACAACCTCGGCCCGATGCTCAAAGTTGGGCTCACCGAATTCTCACTTGAGAAATACCTGCTTGGTGAGGTTTTCGCGTCACGCGAGCAGCAACTCGAAACGTTGCGCGAGTACTTGCCGTCAGCTAAGGGCAGCGATTGGCACATGATCACCGCAGGTCAACGCGTGCAGGTCATGAAGAAAGACCCTGAAAAGGGTGGTGTGCTGCAGTTTGGCACCGAAGTCATCACCGGTGGTGAGGGCTCCATCGCAGGTCTGCTCGGTGCATCACCGGGCGCATCCACTGCGGTGCACGCCATGCTCGATGTCATGCAACAGTGCTTTCCCGAGAAGTTTGAGACTGAGTGGTTGCCGGTGGTGCAGCAGCACATTCCGGCCTACGGCAAGGGTCTCAACCATGACGCCGAAGCGACGGCGGCCTCGCTCGCAGAGACCGGCAAAGTGCTCGGCCTCACCGAGACCCGCGCAGTCGCATAGTCGCTTCGACCAACCATGTTGGGTGCCCACCACGGGCTGTTGCAGGGCGGCCGATATCTTTCGGGGTTCGGCCGAGTGAAATTCGCTAGAAGTGTGAGGCTTCACGGGCGGACGCTGGTGAGTGGTGTCATGGCGCTTGGTGCGTGTATGGCGTTGAACGCATGCACTGCCTCAACCGATGTGACGGCCGACGACCGCACCGCGCTCACCCAACTCGCAGGCATCGCGGCAAACGATGCCGAGAACGCACACGGCGCGCCAGAAGACTTTCTGCACACGTACACCGAGTGCTGGCTGCCCTCGGCCAACCTCGTACAGGCAGATGAGCTTGACCTCACGCAAACGGATGCTGCGGTGAGCGAGCATACATTTCGCGTGTTGTGTCGCGTGCACTTTGATGAGCGTGGCGAGGATCGCTACCGCGACATGATCTGCATCGGCGAGCTTGGCCGTGACCCGGTTGCCGACTCATGCTACCAATGGGCCTTCTATAGCGACACGGCAACATTTGAAGACCAGCAAGCCTTTGATGCAGGCACCCCCAACAGACCATGATGGTGCGACTCTGACGTGATCGTGGTCTACTGCATTCGGGTGATTAAGAATCAATACATAGACCGCACGCGATGATGCGGTGACTTCTTACCGGTGAGGGGCAAAATAGATGAGCACACACAACGTGAAGCGGTTTGCGTTCGGAGCTCGACTGGGGTTGGCTCTCGTGGCAACCGCCGCGCTCCTGTGCAGCGCTGGGTGTGCGGGGCGCGGTGCAGAACAGTCAGGTGGGCAAGATTCGGCCGCGGGCGCCAGCGTCGCACAGGTCGCCATCGTCACCCCCGAGAAAGAATCTGATCACGGGTGGAACCAGCAGGGCCTGCAGGCCGCACGCGCTGCCGCAGAAACGCTCGGTATCGAACTCGATGAACATTCGAACGTCGGCTATGACAACACTGAAACGATTCTGACCCAGGTGGCCGGGGCGAACAACGGTCTGGTGATTGCACACGCCAGCGGATTCAATGCGGCAGGCCACCGGGTCGGCCTGCAAACCGGTGTGCCGACGCTGGTCGTTGACTTTGAGAACAACGTGCCGGGCAAAGTTGCCACGGCTGTGCCGCAGCCGCAAGAGGGCGCATATCTCGCGGGGGTAGCGGCCGCGCTGCACTCGCAGACCGGCACAATCGGCGTGGTCGCCTCAGCAGAAAACTTGAATTGGTTCTTGATGGCTGGTGGGTTTGCGCAGGGCGCCTACAGTGCACGGCCCGATGTGAAGATCGTGATCGCCTACGTTGGTCCAGCAAACTATGGCGACTCCGCAGGTGGCACCAACGTCATGAATCAGGTGATCGCGCAGGGCGCCGACGTCATCATGGGAATGGGCGACGGCGCGACGATCGGCTACCTGCAAGCCATCGAAACCGCGCAAACTGACTACCCGATCTCGTACATCGCCACCATCGGTGACGTGAGCGAAATTGTGGACGAGCCTGAGACTGTGTTCGCCTCGGTGCTGTGGAACTTCACCGACACCTACGTGCAGGCGATCAAAGACATTGAGGCGGGTACGTTTGGCACGAAAACCTATGAGCTGACTGTGGCGAACGGCGGGCTCACCCTACAAGCGGGGCCGCAGTTCACGGCTGAGATCGCGGCCGCAGTTGCTGCCGCGAGTGAGCAACTGGCGAGTGGAGAGGTGCGTGTGGTGCGGGCAGAAGACAAAGCCGCGGTGCAGGCAGTGATCGACGCCCACGGCGCATAACCCAAACCCAAATGACCGATCGACCGCTGCACCCAACCGAGCCTCTGGCACCGGCGACTTCGGCGCCCGAACCTGTAGCCGGGCCGCTGTTGCGCGTGACAGGGCTCACAAAAACATTCGCTGAGGTGCGGGCGAATGATTCGGTGAGTCTTGAGGTGCGTGGGGGCGAGATACACTGCCTGCTCGGTGAGAACGGGGCTGGCAAATCAACGCTCATCGGCATTTTGGCGGGTGTGCAGCGACCTGACGCTGGCGCGATAGAGATTGAGGGAGAGGCGGTTGAATTTGGTTCTCCCAAGGCAGCATTGGCCGCTGGCATTGCCGTGGTCTACCAGCACTCAACCTTAAACCCAGCGATGACCGTCGCTGAGAACCTGATGTTGGGGGCAGCCACGGGTCTTCACTTCTGGCTTGACCGAACTGCTGCGAAACGCCGGCTCGAAGCTGCGAATGAGACGCTCGGGTCGCAGTTGACCGCATCCACACGCGTCGCCGATCTGAGTCTCGGGCAGCGGCGACAGCTGGAAATCGCTCAGGCGCTGCTTCGTGAGCCACGGCTGTTAATTCTCGACGAACCCACCTCTGTGCTCGCGCCTGACGAAGCGACACAGTTGATGCAAGGCCTGCGCAAATTGGCGGCACGCGGTGTAGCGATTCTTTTGGTGTCGCACAAAATGAATGAGGTGCTGAGCGTCGCTGCCACCTTCACCGTGCTTCGGGCCGGTGCGGTAACCTACCAGGCGACAACTGAGACCCACCAGCACCTGAGCGAGAACGACGTGCAGGGACGCCTGCTGAGTGCGATGTTCGGCGCGCAGCCTCGCGCGTTAGTGCCTGCGCAACCCGAACTGCCGCCCCAGACCGCTCCAATCATGCTCGAAGCGCGGCAGCTGAGCACCCGCGGCCCAATGCCTCTCGACCAAATAGACCTGCAGATTCGAGCGGGCGAGATCGTCGGTATTGCAGGAATCGACGGCCACGGGCAACGCCAACTCGCAAAATCTCTCGCGGGCGAACAATCCATCGTGAACGGACAGGTTCTTTTGCGCGGCACCGACCTCACCGAACTGGGTGCTGCCGAACGACGACGCCACAAGATCGGCTACGTCACCGACGATCGGCTTGGTGAGGGCATCGTGGGTGACCTCAGCGTCGCCATGAATCTTGTATTGAGACGCATCGGTGAGGCACCGTACTGGTGGCGTGGGATACCGCAAAGAACGATCATTCGGGCTGAAGCTGAGCGACTCATCGAACAGTTCGATATTCGCTGCCAATCACCAGAGGCACGGGCAGCGAACCTGTCGGGCGGCAACATTCAGAAGCTGTTGCTTGCGCGCGAGCTCGCCAGTGAACCAGACGTGATGATTCTCGACAAGCCAAGTCAAGGCCTCGACATCAACACGGTAGCGGCGATGTGGCAATCCATTGAGCGCTTTCGGGATGCAGGTGGAGCCGCACTGGTTATTTCTACCGAACTCGACGAGTTGGTTGAACACTGCAACCGCATTGGGGTGCTCTCGCAGGGGCGAATCGTGGGGTGGGCGAGCGGCGACCACGAGCACCTGCGCGAGCGTGTTGGCGCGCTGATGAGCCGAGGTCTCGCGGCATGAGCCTCACCCAAAGCGCTGCCAAGAGCAGAACAGCCAAGAATAGAGCAGGCAGAGCAGGCCAATCACACCGAGCGAGCCGAGCTCTCGACGTACTGGTGCGCACGGTAGCACCCATCGTGTTCGCGCTCGTCGCAAGTGGCCTGATGATTGCTGCAATGGGTGCAGACCCTCTGTCCTTCTTTGCTGACGTTGTGCGGCTGGGATTGCTCGGCCAAGGCTGGCAACACACCCTCACCGCGATGGCGCCGCTGCTGCTCGTGGCACTCGGCCTCATTATTGCCTTTCGTGCCCAATTGTGGAACCTCAGCTATGCCGGAACCTACGTATTGGCAGCAGCGATCATCGCAGGGGTCGCCCCCGATGTGATGGCGGTCTTGCCTTTTGGTCTCGCGATCCTCGTGCTGTTCGCGATGGCCTTAGCCGTTGGTGCTGCAGTAGCCCTTGTACCGGCACTGTTGAAAACCAGGTTTGGCATCAACGAGGTGGTGACCAGTCTCATGGTCTCGTTCATCACGATCAGCGGTGCGAACTTGCTCATTCGGGGAGTGCTGAAAGACCCCGCGGTGTCTGTGCCGCAGACTCGCGTGCTTGATCTGCAGTACATGCTGCCCTATGTGCCAGGCACGCGGGTGCATGTCGGCGTGGTCATCGCGCTGGTGATGGTCGTGCTCGCACAGGTGGTGCTCACACAGACGGCATTCGGGCTGCGCATTGACGTGATGGCCAAGAGCCCAGCAGCCGCGTTGCACGCTGGCATCGATGTGAAACGACTCACCATCGGAGTCTTTGTGCTGTCTGGGATGATGATCGCGCTCGCAGCAGCCGTCGACATGCTCGGCCTATGGGGGTACTCCCGCGCGGCATGGAACCCCGGCTACGGAGACAAGATATTGCCGTTCGTGTTTCTCGCGCGGCTGAGCCCGCTCGCCGCAGTGCCGCTCGTGGGATTCTATGCGCTTCTCGCAACCGGGGGAGCGGTTGCGGCCCAGCGTGCAGGACTGTCGATCGATGTGCTCAGCGTGTTTGTGGCACTCGTGTTATTTTGTATGCTCGCGGTTGAATTCGCAGGTCGTCGCAGACCCGCACCTGGCCGATGGGGGCACAGCTATCTGCGAACTCGCGGTGGTGGCACATGATCGAAGCAGTAATCGTGGCTTTCCTCGTGACGGCAATATCGAGCGCGATGCCACTGCTGCTCGCCTCGCTCGGGGAGTCAGTCGGTGAACAATCGGGTGTGCTGAACATCGGCATCGAGGGTCTGCTGTTGGCTGGTGCGTACGTCGGTTTTGTCGTCACCCATGCCACCGGGGTGTTTTGGTGGGGCCTCATCTGTAGCGCGCTTGCGGGCGTTGCGCTGAACACGCTCATGATGGTGTTCGCGGTGTGGTTTCGGTCAAATCAGATCGTGGTGGGCATCGGCATCACCCTCGCGGGCGCAGGGGTCACCAGCATGCTGTTCGACCGGTATTTTGCCGACACCTCACCGAGGCTCGGTGCGCCCGGCGAGTGGGCTCCCGCTCTTCTCTCCGGCCTGCCGGTCATCGGGCCGGCAATTTTCTCGCAACACGGAATCTTCTGGGTGTCGTTTGGGCTGGTTGGCCTCACGTCAATCTGGTTACACCACACGACACCGGGTCTGCGTTTGCGGGCCGCCGGTCAGAGTCCGGTTTCGCTTGACTCGGCCGGTGGCAACGTGACGCGGGTGAGAAGCCTCGCCGTGCTCTATGCCGGCGCCTGTGCAGGGCTCGGTGGGGCCTATCTGTCAATGCTCTCGGCAGGTACTTTCACGCCAGGGATGACACACGGTCTCGGGTTTCTCGCGATCGTGGTAGCTATGCTCGCCCGCGACCGCATGCGCTGGGTGTTGCTCATCTCGCTCGCCTACGGCCTGTGCATTTCGGCCGGGACAGCCCTGCAACTGGGCGGCGCAGGCCTGTCGACCGATGTCATTACGATGCTGCCCTTCATCGCCGTGCTGATCGCGCTCGTCATCGCCAGACGACGTGGCTCGGCACTGCCAGCTGCGCTCGCGACCGCATACGTGCGCGGCGACAGGTGAGGTCAACACGGCGCGCAAGGTGCGTGGCGAGCGGGGCGTGGCGAGCGGGCGCCCCGAAAGATGGGTGAGACTGACTGCCGTGAGCGGCTCAGGCGCTCAGCAACCCCTCAAGCACATCGACCGTGTGTTGCCAGCCGGTGACGGCAATACACGCGACGCCCATCGCTTTCACCGGGTAGTCATTTCCGTCGGGGTCAAGGCGATCCCCAATGAACAGCATGTCGTCAAGTGAAATTCCCGTGAGCTCAGCGAGCTTGCGCATGCCGTACGCTTTGTCGATGCCACGACGAGTGATATCGACTGATGTTGAGCCACCACTGCGCACCTCGAGGTCGGGCAGCCGGGCCGCTACAGCTGCGCGCAGGTCGTTCTTTTTCGTTCCGTCTGGGTCCCACTCACGTTTCGCCGAGACAGGTGCGCTCTGGCCGAGAGCTGAGAAGGTGACTTGCGAACCGCGATCCTCGAGAATTTCACCCCAGGTATTCGCCTCCCACAGTCCCAGTCGTTCGGCTTCTTCTCGCAACGCAACGAACGCTGCGTCTCGCTCGGCCTCGGTGAGGTTCTCGCGATAGACCGTGTGCCACCCGCCAGCCTCTCGCCGCTCGTAGCGGGTGCCGCAGGTGGGCAGCAGGTGCAGCCGTTCGAGCAGGTCTTCGGCGACCGCGGCCTGCTCGAGACCGTTCACCAGCTGCATCTCAAACTGCTCGAAGTTGCCGCCCGAGATCACCGCCACCGTCGTGCGGCCAAGCAAGCGAGAGAATACGTCAATCATGCGCGGGTCGACCGGCGACTTTGAGGGTGCGAGGGTGTCGTCGAGGTCGAAGGCGACGAGTGCGGGCAGGGTCATACGAGGATCCTTTACAGCAGGTCAGCCCGCAATTGTGCGGCAGACCGGGGCGACAACAGACCCGGCGCGACATCGAAGAGCGTTTTTGCGCCGTGATCGCCGGCCGCAGCCATGCGCGCCGCTGCTCGCGCGTAGGCGACCAAGACGCTCGCAGTGAATTCGGGGTTCGAGTCGAGCTTCAGCCCAAACTCGATGACCTGCTGTTGGTCGGTCGACGAGTTGCCGCTGCGAATGACAAACCCGCCGTGCGGCATGCCCTGATGGTTGGCCGCCAGCTCTTCAGCGGTGATGAAGTGCACCGTGGTGTCGTACGGCTCAAAGTAGTCGGGCATCGTGACGATCTGTGTGCGCACCACTTCTGGGTCGGCGCCCGGTTCGAGTACGACGAAGCACTCCCGGGTGTGACGCTCGCGAGCACTGAGCTCGGGGTTCTCGCCAGCGCGCACGCGCTCGATCGCGTCAGCTGCAGGCAGCGTGTACTGCACGCCAGCTGCCACCCCTGGCACGCGGCGAATGGCGTCGGAATGGCCCTGGCTGAGGCCCTTGCCCCAGAACGTGTAGGTGTGTCCGTGTGGCAAGATCGCTTCGCCGAGCAAGCGGTTCAGCGAGAACAGCCCGGGATCCCAGCCGGTCGAGATGATCGCTGTCGTGGCACCGGCGCGCGCCGCCGCGTCCACTGCCTCAAAGTGCTCGGGAATGTGGGCGTGGTTGTCGTAGCTGTCTACAATCGAAAAGCGCTGTGCCAGCTCGGGGCTCTGGCGGGGCAGATCATCTCGCGAACCGCCGCACAGCACCAGCACGTCGATATCGGCGTGTGTACCGTCGAGGTCGGCAAGCGCATGCACCGAGGTGTTTGGTGACAGGGTCTGTACGCTGCCGGGATCGCGTCTCGTGAACACCCCGACGAGCTGCAGGTCATCGTTCAGGCTGATCGCCTGTTCAACACCCCGACCGAGGTTGCCGTACCCGACGATTCCGATACGAATAGGAGTGCTCACCCGTGCCCGCTTTCTGTCTACACCGCAGATTTTTCGTGTGCGTTGGCTGATTCTGCAACCTCACCGCGAGGTTCAATCGTATCGAACCGTGACAGTTTCGACGGCCACCAGATCGCCCGACCGATGTCGTATGACAGCGCAGGCACGAGCAGTGTGCGCACGACGAAGGTGTCGAGCAGCACGCCGAAGGCAACAATGAAGGCCAACTGCACCAAGAACAGAATCGGAATTACTGAGAGCGCCGCGAACGTCGCAGCAAGCACGAGACCTGCCGAGGTGATGACGCCGCCCGTGATCGCGAGCCCGCGCAGAATACCCTCGCGGGTGCCGTGTTTGAGTGATTCTTCGCGCACTCGAGTCATCAAGAAGATGTTGTAGTCGATGCCGAGGGCGACCAAAAAGACGAACCCGTATAGCGGCACAGCCGGGTCGGCTCCTGGGAAATTGAACACGCCGTTGAAGAGCAGCGCTGCCACGCCCATGGCCGTGCCGAACGAAATCACGGTGGTGGCGATCAACAGGATCGGGGCGAGAATCGAGCGCAGCAACAGCATCAAAATGATCATGATCACGACAAGCACGATCGGGATAATGAGGTTTCGGTCGTGGATCGACGCATCATTCGTGTCGACTGCCGTGGCGGTCACGCCACCCACGAGAGCGGTGGGCGCGCCGGTGGCAAACTCGCTTCGCAGATCTCGCACGGTGTCGCCGGCCTCGTCTGAGTCGGCCGCGACAGTCAACGTGCCCTGCAACATGACGGCGCCGTCGACCACCGTCGGTACTGGAGCCTCGCTGCCCGGCGGGCCGAACGCTTGAATGCCGTCTTCGGTGACCGGTGCTGAGCCACTTGCTGAGTCAGCTGAGACGATCGAGATGCTATCGATGTGGTCGTTCTCGAGCAGAATCTCGACCGCGTCTTGCATCTCACCTTCGTCAACAACGACCTGCACCGGGCTGCCCGAACCGCCGGCGAAGTGCTCGCCGAGGGCGACTTGGCCGTCTCGGGCCTCTGAAGCGCCCAGTACAAGTTCAGACTGCGCGACGCCCACCGCGTTGAGCTGGGTGGCGCCCAGCGCGCCGACAAGCAGCACGAGGGTCGTGACAATCCAGATGGTGCGGGGGCGCTTCTGTACGAGGCGTGCGAGCTTTGTCCACAGACCCTTCGGGGGCATGCCACCCTCGGCCTCGACCACCTCAGGCTCATACTTTGGACGTCGCGGCCAGAAGACGGCACGACCGAACGCGAACAGAATAGCTGGCAACAGGGTGAGCGCCGAGAGCATGGCAAAGACAATGCCGATCGATGCCACCGGGCCGAGCGTGCTGTTCGACTTCAAGTCACTCAGCAAGAGACACATGAGGCCGGCGATCACGGTGCCGCCTGAGGCAACGATGGGTTCGAATGATCCTCGAATTGCCTTGATCGTGGCCACCCACTTGTCGGTGTTGACGCGCAACTCTTCTCGATACCTTGCGACGAATAACAGGGAGTAGTCAGTCGCGGCGCCAATGACGAGAATGAAAAGAATGCCCTGGGTCTGGCCGCTCAGCAGCAGAATCTCCCACTTCGCGAGCCACCACACGAGCAACAGTGCCGAGCAGAGTGCGAACAAGCTGGTCGAGAGCACCGCGATCGGTAGCAAGAATGAGCGGTAGACCAAGATCAGAATCACAAACACGGCGAGCAGTGCCACGGCGAGCAACAGGCCGTCGATTCCGGCGAAGCCAGCGACGAGGTCGGCGGTGAAGCCCGCGGGCCCGGTGACGTACACGGTGACGCCGGCGGGGGAGTTGGCATTCAGCTCATCGCTGAGCTCAGCAACCGCGTCGCCGACCTCTGCGTCGGAAAGAATGGGCACAAACGCCTGTACGGCCAGGCCATCTTCAGAAGGAATGGCTGGCGAGATCTCGTCACTGATGCCGGTGAGTGACGTCGCGTCTTCGAGAGCTGCGGAGATCTCGTCGAGCTCATCATCAGTGAGTTTGCTATCGCTGGTGAAGACGACGATCGCGGGAATCGCGTCGCTGTCGTTGAACTCTGGCAGAAGCGCGCGAACCTGGGTTGCCTCTGCCGATGAGGGCAGGTAGCTGGTTTGGTCGTTGGAGGCAACCTCACCGACTTTGCCGAAGTAGGGGCCGCCAATGCCAGCGGCAGTGAGCCAAGCGATGATGAGAAAAGCGGGCAAGAGCACGCGCAGCCATCTTGGTACACGGCTGACCGGCGGTTGCTCGTGCTTTGCGTGACCCATTGCGTGGGTGGCAGCTTTGGTGACCGGCGTGGCTTCTTCTGCCTGCTCGGTCTGGTTGCTGCTCGTGCTCATGTGTGGCTCCTCGTCACGATCTGTCTCTAGCTTGAGGTGATAGCTAGCTTGGCTAGCAAGAAGCTTAGCATGATTAACGTTGGGGATATGATGTGGTTTATGCAGGTGCCCGAACAGAGAGACGAGGTTGCCTCGCGACTCTACGAGGTGATTGCGAGCGACCCCGACAGTCGACTTATCGATCGGAGCACCATCAGCGAGGCTGATGTCAAGCAGATCAGTGAGCTGATGACCGCGCTCGGCGCCTTGCGAGACGCAGAGCAGGTGATCTCTGAGGCGTCGCAACGCTACATGCAGCTTGGCGGGACCGACATGCGTGCGCTGCACTACCTCATCGTTGCTGGCAATAGTGGCCTGATTGCGACACCTGGCGCAATCGCGGTGCACCTTGGCATTTCGAGCGCTTCGACGACGAAACTGCTCGACCGACTCGAGCGAGCGGGCCACGTGATTCGCTCACCCCACCCCACTGATCGCAGGGCTCTCGCGATATCGATCACTCCAGAGACGCACGAGGCCGCCATGCAGACGGTGGGCAGGCAGCACGCGAAGCGGTTTCACGCGGCAGCGCGGCTGACTCCTGCTGAACGCGAAGTGGTGATTCGGTTTTTGAACGACATGACGAATGAGATCGCTCTCGGAAGTGAATCGTGGAGTCATGCAGAGTCGAAAATCGATGACGAAACTCATTCGAACTAGATCTTCTGCCGAAGGGGCGTGAGCCGGGCGTCGTGCGGAGCGATGCTCGCGGCATGAACGCGAGTGTGCTGGGCTTGGTGGGTTGAGTTTGGTGGGTTGAGTTCGGTCTGGAGGAGAACTCGATGTATGGAGGAGATTTTTGAAAAATTCATCCTCCATCCCAACGTTTCTCCGCCATGCTGAAGGGCCGTGGAAGCGGAGCGGATGGGCTGGCACAATTGCCGATAGCACAGAACACTTCATCACCGGTGTTAACGATGACGCGACTCACCGACCCAGGTTCACCGTCAACACCGTGAACCCACGAAGAAATCCTGAGCCGCGCACCGTGTGTAAACGATGACGCGACTCAGGACAATGGTCGGGATGACAGGATTTGAACCTGCGACCCCGTCCATCAAAAGACCTGATCACGATTGGTTTCGAGACCATGCGGATGACTACGGTTCCCTGGTATTGGTTAGGGATGTGGCGTTGCGCCAGTTCCGAGTCTAGCCGGTCGATTCGGGGCCGTCACGGTTGATTCCCGCGGGTTCTGCGTGGCTTCAACAGCGACGCCACGATCGGCGTCGATGGCTGCACGCTCCACAGCCGCCTATTCGAGGACGGGTACATCCTCGCGGCCCTTATGGACGCGAGCGATAGTGAGAATACTGGCATCACCCCATCAGCCGCTTGTAACGCGCCTCAAACGCGGTCTTCCCGCCCTCCATGATGAGACAGATCGACTTCTTCATTTCTGCGCTTTGTATAGAGCCGTGAGACTCGACTACTGGCACGACACCGTGGCGCAGGATCGTCACGTGCTCAGCATCCGCGTTCACGACAACGTTCGCGTTGTGCGTCACGACAATCACTTGCCGACTTGTCTTGATGCGCTTGAGCGTCGTGACCACGAGCTCATAGATCAGCTTGTTATCCAAGTCATCCTCTGGCTGATCAAGCAGAAGCGGGTCATTGCTGAGCTGGAGCACAACCGCGAGTAGCGCAGCGGTCTTCTGGCCGGGCGAGCCTTCGTCTATCTCACTGAGGCTGTTATCAGCTTCCTGTCGATATCGAACTCTGAGGTAGTCCTCGGGGAACCAAAGATTGATCTCAGTCTCGTAGGTGTGAGCGTCGAGAGAACTCAGGTGCGCGAAGAACCGCTGATCGAAGGTGAGCGATGAGTGCTTCTTGAGCAACGGAGCGGTGCCGCCCTGCGCTTGAAGTTCGAGAAGGAGCTTCTTGAGCTCGGCCACGCGCTCATCCCGCTTCGGCTGGAAGCGGTGTGCCAGAACTTTGGGAAGGCCATCGTCACTGAAAACAGGATCGAATGAAGAGGGCTTCTGCACCAGCTCTCGGAGCGCAGCTTCCAGAGTGGTGTCGTCCGCTTGGGCGAGTACTTGGAGTTTGAGGTCTCCATCGCTCAATTTGGCGGCGAGGTCGCTCCGTCGCTTGGTCAAGTCCGCGCGCTGCTCGATGATCTTGGTGAGCGTGTCTTGTGCTTCTTCGACTACACGGTCACGTCTTTTCTTAGCTTGCTCGATCTCTCCGAGAGCTTTCTCTCTTTCGCCCTTTGCTGCGACGAGTCGAGCGTTGGCGTCGTTCGGGTCTTCAACATGGCTCGGAGTATCGGATTCATCGCTAGCGGGGTTCAACTGTTTGTTCAGCTCTTCGATGCGTTTCTTGCGCGGCGACTCCCCTGCGATCGCTTCCCACGCTTGCCGAGATTCGCGCAGAGCACGAGATGCGCTCGCCAGCATGTCGTATGCACCGACGATCTCGCGGCGACGGGTTACCTCTGGTTCCCAAACGCCTTCCGTCTCTTCTGCAGGCGCAGGGTCCTCACTCGGAGTCGCTTGTTCTGGATGGATCTCCTCGAAGTCTTGGATCAAGCGCGCGGCTGCATCCTCGAGTCTCACCGCGACGGACTCGAGTTTTGCAGCCTCCTGCTCCTCGTGCGCGAGGCGGTCTAGCTCTTGCGCTTCGGGAGAGTTTCTGAGCTTTGCGACATGAGCGAGCTCTGTTCGGATGTCTGAGAGTTCGCCGTTTAGCCGATCCTCTGAGGCGATCTTGATGTTGAGTTCATTGAGTTCTGCACGCTGCGTTCGGTATTGACTGCAGAGCTCGTCGAAGGCTTCTTTCCAGGTGACGTAATCGATGGAGGGTTGGTCGTCTATGGCCTTTAGCAAGCTTTGTGGATCGCGTGCGGTCTCGTAAATCTGCTTCTGACTGTTGATAAGCAGGGCAAAGCGATCCCGTGGTACGCCACCCTCGGGCTGCCACTCGTTGTCGATCAGCGTTTCGATGCTTGCGGCGTCTGGCTGACTTCCATCCCATAGGACTCGGTAGGTACGGCCCAGGCGAACGAGGTGGACCTCGATTTGGGTATCGCGGTTCCAGAACCGGGTCAAGTTCCTGCCACTTTGTGGCGAGAACCATTGATTGTCGTCTTGGAGCTCTTTGGGCAGATCGGTGAAACGCCCCATCGCGAGGCGCACCAACTCAATGAGCGTAGACTTGCCCAGCCCTCGTCCGCCGATGATGGTGTTCATCCAAGGACCGAACCTGTAGGTCGCTTCCGATTGCCCTTTGCGCACGATCAGACGCTGAATCATTGAATGAGCGAAATCGTTCGGGTTCGGATCGCCTTCGCTGGCCGGAATCACCGATTGCTCTCCATCAGAGAGAGCCAGCTTGATCCCGAAGAGATTTGGTTGCTCCATCTTCACCCAGGTGAAGTGGCTCCCCGGGTACTTTGCCTCAACCCCCTCTGGACATGCTGAGCCGTCAAGATGGTGTGCATCCGAGCCAAGAACTCTGATCCACCCTCGTTCGCCAGCCTTACCGACTCCCTCCGGAGTCACTACTTCGACTGCAACGATGTTCTTGGACTGCCCAAGGTCTTCTTGGTTTCGGAGATCGTGCCCGAAGAGACCTTTATTGGCGTCTGCGTGGGCAGGGATTGCCAGTCCACCTGCTTTGACGATCTCTTCTACGACCTGGGCGAACGACATCCTCGTCGTTCCCAGGCTGCTGCCGCGTTCGGCGGTATAGCCGCATACGTGCAGGAGCTGTCTCTTATACACAT
>LSQX01403517.1_pt1 | contig 17852 bp, 19 predicted proteins | sample 654561 | NCBI WGS metagenome assembly LSQX01 (sample SAMN04489861, study PRJNA283612) | anaerobic digester metagenome | isolation source: 4 biogas reactors fed with cattle manure at either 37C or 55C with and... | place: Denmark: Kongens Lyngby | collected 2014
TTCCTGATCATCGGTCTGCCGTTCATCGTTGGCCTGCTGTTGCGCGCGAAGTTTCCGAGCTTCGCTCAGCGGGTGCAGCCATTTGTGAAATGGTTCAGCCTGATTGCGCTCTTCGGGTTCATCGTCGGCGCGCTCGCTGGCAACTGGCAGTACTTCATCGCGTTTCTCGGCATCATTCTGCTGGTGGTGTTTGTGCACGACGCAGTCGCCCTCGCGATCGGCTACGGCACCGCGGTCGTGGGCGGGCTCGGCACGCGCGAACGCAAGGCGATGACGTTTGAGGTGGGCATTCGCAACGCAGGTCTCGGCCTGGGTCTGGTGTTTACCTTTTTCGGTGGGCTCGGAGGTATGGCCATCGTCGCAGGCTGGTGGGGCATCTGGGACATCATCGCCGGCATGATTGTTGCCGGGTTGTGGGCGCGTGGCACGAAGAAGCGCACCGGATCAAGCAAGGGTGATCCGAGCGGCAAAAGTGTGCCGCTTGCGTCAATGGCCGACGTCGATTCGAGCGGATCACCGGCTGCTGCCAGCGGTGCAGGGTCAGTACAGCGTAAGGGCTCCGAATGACCCGAGTGTTGGTGACCGGCGGGGCCGGCTTTCTCGGGTCACACGTTGCCGCGGCCCTCGCGGCTCGAGAAGATGTTGAGCTTGTGGTTGCCGGCGATGTTCGCGAGCCCGTACAGCTTCCTCCGGGTGTCATATTCGCGACCTGCGATGTGACTGATGCACCGACCATTGCTCCGCTGATGCGCGAGCACTCGATTGATACGGTGGTGCACCTGGCCGCAATCGTGAACCCCGGCAAAGACGTGTCGCTTGAGTATCGAGTCGACGTGGAGGGCTCGGCGAATGTGCTCGCGGCCTGCGCCGAAACGGGAGTGGAGCGCATCGTCGTCTCGAGTTCCGGCGCCGCCTACGGCTACCACGCCGACTCACCGGCGTGGATCTGCGAAGACACTCCGGTGCGAGGCAACGACGAGTTTCCGTACTCACGGCACAAGCGTCTTGTCGAAGAAATGCTCGCGCGGTATCGCGAGCAGCACCCCGCACTCACCCAGGTGGTGTTTCGTATCGGCACGATCTTGGGGCCAACGGTGCAGAATCAGATCACTGCACTCTGGGATGGCAAGCGAATTCTGCACCTCGCAGGGAGTGACTCACCCTTTGTCTTCATCTGGGTCGAGGATGTTGCCGCCGCGATGGTGTTGGCCGCAACCGATGGCGCAGCCGGAATCTATAACGTCGCAGGCGATGGTGCCCTCACGGTACCCGAGATTGCGAGGCGGTTGCGCAAGCCGCTGCTGACGGTGCCAGCCTGGGCGCTGACTGCCGCACTCTGGGTGGGCAAGCGTTTGCGACTCACCGAGCACGGACCTGAAAAGGTGCGATTTCTGCGGTACCGGCCGGTGCTCCTGAATACCAAGCTCACGCAAGAGTTCGGGTTCACCCCCACCCACACGTCGCAGGAAGCATTTGAGGCCTATCTCGCAACGCACCCTGGCGTCGCAAAATAGGCCTCGCACGGTGACGACCGCCTGCGCGGCCGTCGACAAGAACTAGAGAATGCCCTCGAGCTGCTGCTCAATCTGCTGCTTCGGCATCGCACCGATCAGCTCGCGCACCTCTTCACCGTTCTGAAATACCTTCATCGCGGGAATGGAGGTGATGCGGTACTTGGCTGCAAGCGTGGGCTCTTCGTCCACGTTCACCTTGACGATGCGAATCTTGCCCTCGTGGTCGCTTGCGATCTCATCGAGCACGGGCGCGACCATGCGGCACGGGCCGCACCAGGCCGCCCAAAAATCGACCAGCACGGGGATATCGCTCTGCAAGACGACCTTGTCAAAGGTCTGCTCGCCAACGTTAATAGCTTCTGACATGATGACTCCTTATGAATTCTCGGTGGCTGCGAGGTAGTGTTCGGCATCGAGTGCGGCCACGGTTCCCGAGGCTGCCGCGGTGATGGCTTGACGGTAGGTGGGGTCGACGACATCACCGGCTGCGAAGACACCCGACACTGAGGTTTGTGAGCTGCGGCCGTCAACCGCGATGGTGCCCTCGTCAGTGAGATCGAGCTTGCCGTGCACCAAGTGAGTGCGCGGATCATTGCCGATTGCGACGAAGAGACCGCCGATCTCGAGCTCGCTGCTGTCGCCGGTGACTGTGTCGCGCAGCGTCACACCGGTGACCTCGCCCTCACCATGAATGGCGGTCACTTCGCTGTTCCAGACGAACTCGATCTTTTCGTTGTCGAGCGCGCGCTGCTGCATGATCTTTGAGGCCTTGAGCGAATCGCGACGGTGAATCACATACACCTTGTCAGCGAAGCGAGTGAGGAAGGTTGCTTCTTCCATGGCCGAGTCGCCGCCGCCCACCACCGCAATGGTCTTCTCTCGGAAGAAGAAGCCGTCGCAGGTCGCGCACCAGGACACGCCGTGGCCGGTGAGACGCTCTTCATCGGCGATGCCAAGCTTGCGGTAGGCAGATCCGGTGGCGAAAATGACGGTCTTCGTCTCGTACACCTCACCGTCGCTCGTGGTGACGCGCTTTACGTCGCCATCGAGGTCAAGCTCTGAGACATCGGCGTAGAGCACCTTGGTGCCAAACCGCTCGGCCTGCGACTGAATCTTTTCCATCAACTCAGGCCCCTGGATGCCCTCAGGGAAGCCGGGAAAGTTCTCAACATCGGTGGTGTTCATCAGCTCGCCGCCAGGCTCAACCGAGCTGGCGATCAGCAGTGGCTCGAGGCCTGCTCGTGCGGCATAGATGCCCGCAGTGAAGCCGGCGGGCCCACTTCCGATGATGATGATCTGGTGCATGCTGCTCCTCGGCTCGCAATCGTTGATACTCCCTATAACCAATCCTAGGGTGGGGTTATTCCGCAGGGGCTGTTGGTGTGGTGCGTCGCCGGCGAATCGAGCGCCACACCCCGAAGCCAATGAGCAGCACTGTCGCGCCGCCGAGCACGCTGAGCATGATGGTTTCAACCGACGCACGAAGGGTCAGTGGCTGCCGGGCAGATGCGTAGGTGTGTTCACCGTTCACATCGCGAACCTCAAGGAGCAGCCCCGCCTCACCAGACGACACGCGACTGCGCACGGGCACGAGCACCGAGGTGTTGCCGGTGGTAGGCACGACGGTCTCGAACCGATGCTCTTGCACACTGATCGTCGCCGAGGTCGCGGTCGCGCGGAGTGAGACCTTCGCCTGAAATGGTAGGGCGTTGGTGAGACGAACCGGCACTCGGGTCAAGGTTCCGACCAGCTGGGTGCTGTCCGTGGTGACGGGCTGCACCCCACGCAGCAACTGCTCATCACGCTCGCGCACCTCAGCGTCTTTCGCAGTGAACGACTCGTGCGGTGAGGCGTACCGGGTGGCAAATGCCTCAAGCACACGCACCCGCTGATATTGCGGGAGGTAATCGGGGGTTTCAAGCAGCGGTGCGAGCGCATCAATTTCAGCTGAGCGAGTGAGGGCGGCTCGCAGCAGTTCGCGCCGCTCTTCGAGCGACTCCCCCGCCCACAGCTGCGCGGTGCCCGTGGCCTGCGCCTGTTCGGCAACGGGCTGAGCCCAGCTGAGCGTTTGGAGCAGTTGGAAGACCAGTGTCGGGTCGGCTGATTGCGCGGTGGCACCTCGGTCAAACGCGATAATCATGCCCGGTGCCGCCGAGCGAAGGCCAAGGGCGAGTTGCGCTGACAGTGCGGCGAGTCCGGCGGTGCGCTCGGTGACGGTGCTGCCGGTCAGCGCCTGCGTGACCGCTGTGCCCGCGATATCGTCACTAATGATGGCTTCGAATGAGCCAATTGTGGCGTGGGGCGCTGTTGCATCTCTGACGTTCGATGCATCGAGCACGACGGTGGTGATGCCGCTGCGCTCGAGCAGTGCGAGTGTCGCGGCGCCTGTGTCACCGGGAGCCGGCCACGCGGCAAGACGCGATCCTTCGAGCGTCATCAGTTCGGCTGTGGTCGGCACCCCGGTGATTGGTTCCGACGGCTCACTCGGATCTGCGGGGTCCACTGGTTCGCCCGGATCCGCGGGTGCCGGGTCGTCACCGACAACGGTGGGGTCACCGTTCTTGCCACCTGCTTCGTCACCATTCACCTCACCCGGTGCGGTGGCGTCAGCGTGTTCTGGGTCAGCAGGGTCGGGTGTTTCGGGCACGGGAAATGATCCGAGCTGTGTGATGTAGTCAAAGCCCAGCGGCTCGAGCAGCTGCTCAAACCCGAGCGCTGCCTGCACCGACACATCGGCATCAGCCAGTTGCAGGAGGAACACCGATGAGGCGCGCGCTTCGAGGCGCTGAACGAGCTCGCGAGCGTTGGCCGGGGCGTTTTCACCGAGGCCACGGGTGCCAACAAGAATGCGAGGATCAACCGCGATTGTCGCGAACTGCTCTTCCGCCGCGGTGAGCAGGGTCAGCAGTGCCGGGGCGACGTTGGCGAGCTCATCAGCCGTGGGAATGCCCAGCACGGTTTCGGGCAGCACGAGCGGCACGATCAGGGTGTACGGAATGGGCTGGGCCGCAGCGATTGGCCCCCACACGAAGTGTGTGGTTGAGGCGATGAGGGCGGTGTTGTCAGTGGTGACTGCGGTGGCTTCGATCGGGTCAAACTGCGCATTCAGCGCATACACACCCGGTTCGCGCGGCAGTGCGAGCGGTAGGTCGCTGCGGTTCACGGCGAACTCGATGATCAGTTCGGCGCCCGCAGCAAGCTCGGCTGTGTCGGCCTCGGCAATCACCTCGCGGGTGTCACTCGCATCATCCTCCGACTGCTCAGCCGTCTGTTCGGTGTCGGTGGGCGTGATCGAGAGCGAAATGCTGCCTGGGGCGAGGGGTTCATCCTCGAGATTGCGCAGCACCGCACGAAACTCGAATGAGTCAGCGGTCAGGTCGAGCGTCGGGGTGGCGGGTGCTGCGATCAGGGTGACGTTCGGCGCCGCGACGGCCACGACCTCGTCTTCGGTCACGCGGGTGTCGGCAGCTGCGGCCGCGGGAGCCAACAACGGCGCGACGAACGCCGTGCACGCAACCAGCGCAGGTATCGCCCAGAGCGCCGCGTGAGTGCGGCGTGTGCGTGCAGCGCGGTGACCCGAGCGGGGTCGATCAAGTGCGCTGCGAACCATAGGGCAAGTGTAGGGCGCCCTGTGGGTGCGGGGCTGTGTGTGACGACGGGTACCCTTGACACATGCGTTCTCTTGCCGAATCGATGGCTGCCATGCGCGCCATTGCCGAGTCTCGAACGGTCAGCACCCTGGCGACGGCATTTGATGCCGCCGGGCACCAGTTTGCTCTCGTCGGCGGCCCGGTTCGTGATGCCCTGCTCGGTCGCGACGTGACTGACCTTGACTTCACCACCTCAGCCAGGCCCGACGAGACCCGGGCGATTCTTGAAACCCTCACTGAGACGATTTGGGATGTGGGTCGTGACTTTGGCACGATCGCCGCGCAGGTGCACGGCAACCAGGTCGAGATCACCACGTTTCGAGCCGATAGCTATCAGCAGGACTCGCGAAAGCCAGCGGTGGAGTTTGGCGACACCATCGAGGGTGACCTGGTTCGACGTGATTTTACGATCAACGCGCTCGCGCTGATGCTGCCATCGCTGCGGCTTGTCGATGTGTCGGGGGGCGTGGAAGATGTGCTTGCCGGCAGAATTGCCACACCCGGCCCGGTCGAGGTCTCGTTCAGCGATGATCCGTTGCGCATGATGCGGGCAGCCCGTTTCACGTCGCAACTCGGGTTTGAGGTTGCGCCAGAGGTGCGACTGGGCATGGCGGAGTTTGCCGAGCGCCTCGACATCATTTCGGCCGAGCGGGTGCGCGACGAGTTTGTGAAACTCTTGAACACCGCCGACCCGATCCCGGGCATTCGCCTGCTCGTCGAGACTGGCCTCGCCGAGCGATTTCTGCCCGAACTCACGGTGCTGCTCACCACTCAGGATGATCACGGCCGGCACAAAGATGTCTATGAGCACAGTCTCACCGTGCTGCGTCAGGCCATAGCTCTGGAAGAGTCGCGTGGGCACAGCCCCTCCCCCGACACGGTGTTGCGCATCGCCTCGCTGCTGCACGACATCGGCAAACCAACGACGCGACGCTTTGAACGCGGCGGTGTGACCTTTCATCATCACGATGTGGTGGGCGCGAAGCTTGCAAAGAAGCGGTTGCAGGCGCTGAGGTTTGACAACGACACCACAAAGCGCGTGGCGATGCTCATTGAACTGCACCTGCGGTTCTTTGGCTACAGTGACCAGCCGTGGAGCGACTCGGCGGTTCGCCGATATGTGCGCGACGCTGGCGAAGAGCTTGAGCGACTGCACATTCTGACCCGTGCCGACGTCACGACCCGCAACCGGCGCAAGGCCGAGCGGCTCGAGCACGCCTATGACGATATTGAGCGCAGGATCGGGGAGCTCGCCGAGGCCGAGGAACTTGCCGCGGTGCGGCCCGAACTCGATGGTGCGCAAATAATGCAGCTGCTCGACATCGGGCCCGGCCCGAAAGTGGGCGAGGCATATCGATTCTTGCTCGAGGTTCGGCTCGATGAGGGGCCGATCGGTGAGGCCGCTGCCGAGGCGCGGTTGCGTGAGTGGTGGGCTGAACAGCAATGAGTGTTGACGCGTGGTTTGATGGTGTCTCGCGGGTGTTGTTTGTGCACGCGCACCCAGATGACGAGAGTATTACCACCGGCGGCACCCTGGCCGCTCTCGCTGAGGCTGGTCGTGAGCCGCTGCTCGTGACGCTCACCCGGGGCGAGCAGGGCGAGGTGACGCCTGGCCCGCTCGCAGCGCTTGCCGGCACCCACGGCCTTGCGGTGGTGCGGCAAAACGAGTTGCAGACGGCGCTTGGCATGCTCGGCGTGACCCGCCACGCATTCTTGGGGGTGACGCCGGCTCGTGCGGCAGACCTTGAACCTGTGATTTATGAGGACTCTGGAATGCGCTGGGGCGCAGATGGTCGAGCTGAGGCCAGTGGTGAGGCTGGGCCCGATGCGCTGACCTCGGTGCCCGCGGTCGAGGCACTGAACGATCTGCTTGCGGCCGCGTTCGAGGCTGGCGCGCAGGCCATCGTCAGTTATGACGATGGTGGGGGCTATGGTCACCCGGATCACGTGCGCGCGCATCAGCTCGCTCGTGCGGTGGCGCACGCGCTTGAACTGCCGTTCTGGGAGATTGTCGGACCCGATGCCGAAGGCGATGACCTTGAGCGATATGACATCGCCCCGTGGTTCGATCGCAAGGTTGCGGCGCTTCGTGCGCACGCCACGCAGGTCACCGTGGATGGCGAAGACCTGGTGCATGTTGGCGGCCAGCGCCACCCAATCGGTGACACAGAGTCGTATCGCAGGCGTTGACCTGTTAACATAGACAGGTTGTCTGTGTGTTCTGCGCTCTGCAGGTCACCCGGGCACATGCATAAACACCCTCCTGTCACAGAAATCCTGTGGCCGCGTAGTCCGAAGGAGGTGGGTCAGTAATGCATCCTTATGAACTCATGGTCATCCTCGATCCCGGGATCGACGAGCGCACCGTGGCACCCAGCATCGACAAGTTTCTGGGCGTCGTTCGCACCGCAGGTGGCGAGGTGCAAGAGGTTGATATCTGGGGCAAGCGTCGTCTCGCCTATGAAATCAACAAGCACAGCGAAGGCATCTACGTTGTGGTGAACTTCACCGCGACCCCTGAGGCCACCGCAGAGCTCGATCGTCAGCTGGGCCTCAGCGAAGCCGTGCTTCGCACCAAGGTGCTGCGCGCAGACGAGCTCATCGCACAGCGTGCCGCTCAGGCGAAGCACGATCAGGCAAAGGCCGCTCGGGCCGCGAAGCAGGGCGCGTAGGCCATGGCCGGCGAGACCGTGATCACGGTGGTGGGCAACCTCACCGCTGATCCTGAGCTGAAGTTTGCGAGCAACGGAACGGCGTTCGCGAACTTCACCATCGCTTCAACCCCCCGCACGTTTGACCGTCAGGCAAACGAGTGGCGCGACGGCGAGGCGCTGTTCTTGCGCTGCACCGTCTGGGGCAACGAGATGGCACAGCAGGTCGCTCAGTCGCTCGCTAAGGGCATGCGCGTCATCGCAAGCGGCCAGCTGCGGCAGCGCAACTACCAGGACAACGAGGGCAACAAGCGCTCGTCGATGGAGTTGCGTGTCGACGAGATCGGTCCGTCGCTCCGTTACGCAACGGCGCAGGTGTCACGCACCCCGCGCCAGGGCGGTGGCGGTGGTGGCGGCTTCGGCGCTCAACCAGCAGGCCAGAGCGACTGGGGCAAGCCCGCTGCTCCTCAGGGCGGCGACAATCCGTGGGGCGCTCCGAGTGGGCCCGCACAGGGTGGTGGCTTCGGCTCCGGTTTTGACGACGAGCAGCCCTTCTAATTAGCTTCGCCCTCTCGAGGGCAGACAAACGAAAAGAGATTCATCATGGCAGGAAAGGCAGGCGGCGCAGGCCGCAAGCCGGGTCGCGGTAAGAACGCAAAGGTTCTTGCACCGGCTAAGAAGCAGACCGTGGGTGTTATTGACTACAAAGATATCGCCACGCTCCGCAAGTTCATTTCTGAGCGCGGCAAGATCCGCGCCCGTCGCATCACCGGTGTGTCGGTTCAGGAGCAGCGTCTGATCGCAAAGGCAGTGAAGAACGCCCGCGAGATGGCACTGCTCCCCTACGCCGGCAGCGGCCGCTAAGGAGGGGAATCATGGCAAAGGTGATTCTGACACATGAGGTCACGGGTCTCGGCAGTGCCGGTGACGTCGTTGACGTGAAGAACGGGTACGCTCGCAACTACCTCGTGCCGCAGGGCTACGCGGTGCACTGGACCCGCGGTGGCGAGTCGCAGGTTGAGCAGATTCGCAAGGCCCGTGAGGCTCGTGCGATTGCAACGGCCGAAGAGGCTGAGGCGCTGAAGGCAAAGCTGCAGGAGGGCAAGATTCGTCTGCACGCAAAGTCGGGCGCTGAGGGTCGTCTCTTTGGCTCGGTGAAGACCGCTGCTGTTGCGGCGGCAGTTGCTGCTGCAGGGCTTGGTGAGATCGATAAGCGCAAGATCACGCTTCCTTCGATCAAGACCACTGGCGAGTACAACGCTGTCGTGCACCTGCACGATGGCGTCAAGGCTGACATCGTGCTTCAGGTGATTGCCCAGAAGTAACGACGATTCTTTCTGAATCAGGGCGGGGGCCATGTGCCCCCGCCCTTCGTCGTTCTGCCCGTGTTTTGCGCCTGCTTGCAGAGACATTGATCACGCGCTGCTGTCTGCTTGGCGTTTACCAGGGGTTTTCTTTTATTCGTGCTGCAATATATTTCCGCAAGGCCGAAAAATCGGAACTGGTCTCTTGACACCGCCTCGTTCTCACGATACTTGTCCACAGGTGTCACTCCCCGGGGTGGTTCAAGGTGCACCTGAAGGTTGATCAACTTCACAACTGTGGAGAAATAAAAGCCCAGGTGAGAGCCTAAATATCTGCGTCACAATGAGATTTCTCCACACCTTATCCACAAGGGTGGGGAAAAAACTCACGAGAAACCGGTGAGTTATTCACCGAGTTATCCACAGGCAAGGCTCGGTCTGGTTTGCCGGGGTTGCCCCGGGGGCCTAACGTGAATGTCGGTGGTCTCATGTCTACTGGGTAAACAGCAGATGCGAGGGTTCTTCGCTTTGGACCGGCCTCGTTGAAAGGAGAAGAACGTGTCGATAGCTCATCTCGGGATTTCTGATGCGCCACCCGAGTACTCGGACGATCTTCGCGGTTTCGAGCGAACACCACCGTATGACCTTCTGGCTGAGCAGAGCGTGCTCGGTGGCATGATGCTGTCGAAAGATGCCACTGCTGATGTCACGGGTGTGCTGCACGGCAGTGATTTCTATGTGCCGAAGCACGAAGTCATTTATGAGGCAGTGCTCACCCTCTATGCACAGGGTGAACCGACCGACGTTATCACCATCACCGATCAGCTCACCAAGACTGGCGATCTGCAGCGCGCCGGCGGTGTCGAATACCTGCACACGCTGACCAGCATCGTGCCGACCGCGGCGAATGCCGGGTTCTACGCTGAGATTGTCGGCGAGAAGGCGCTGCTGCGCCGACTCGTTGAAGCGGGCACCCGCATCACGCAGATGGGCTACGCGGGTGAGGGCGAAGCGGTTGACCTCGTCAATAATGCGCAGGCCGAGATCTACGCGGTCACCGGTGCCGAGCGCACCGACGACTATGTGCCGCTCTCGGCGGCGGTTGATGCCGCAGTGCAAGAGATCGAAAAAGCGCAAATGCAGGACGGGGGCATGCTCGGCGTGCCGACCGGGTTTGCTGAGCTCGACGAAAAGACGAATGGTTTTGCCCCGGGCCAAATGATCATTATCGCCGCGCGTCCCGCCATGGGCAAGTCGACGCTCGCGCTCGATGTTGCCCGATCAGCTTCGGTGCACCACGAGGCCACCACTGTGTTTTTCTCACTTGAGATGGGTCGTGCCGAGATCGCCATGCGTCTGATTTCTGCTGAGGCCGAGATTCCACTGCAGGTGCTTCGCAAGGGCCAGCTCGATAACCGCGATTTTCAGAAGCTTGCGGCGACACAGGCGCGCATTAATGATGCGCCGCTCTTCATCGACGACAGTCCCAACCTCACCCTGGTGGAGATTCGTGCAAAGTGCCGACGTCTGAAGCAGCAGCACAACCTCAAGATGGTGGTCATTGATTACCTCCAGTTGCTCTCTTCTGGCAAGAAGTCCGAGAGTCGTCAGCAAGAGGTGAGTGAGTTCTCGCGTGCGCTCAAGCTCCTCTCGAAAGAGCTCGAGGTGCCGGTGGTCGCGCTGTCACAGCTCAACCGTGCCTCTGAGCAGCGGTCAGACAAGATGCCCGCGATTAGCGACCTTCGAGAATCGGGCTCGCTTGAGCAAGACGCCGACATGGTGATCCTGCTGCACCGCGAGTCGACCTATGAGAAAGACAATCCGAGGGCCGGCGAGGCCGACCTGATCTTGGCCAAGCAGCGTAACGGCCCCACCGGCACCGTTACCGTTGCCTTCCAGGGGCACTACTCACGCTTTAAGGACATGCCGAGCGGGCTGTAGCACGGTACTGATGTGCTGAGCGCCGACATGCGGTGTAGATCGGCAGTCTCGTGCGGATGAGGCTCTCAGACGCGGCAAGATAGACTGCTAGGTGGCCGAGAAAGGGGTGCACGTCCATGCATGCAGTGAACAGACCAACCACTTCCTCGACTTCGACGTCAGCCCGCTCTGCTCGCATGGCAAAGGTGCTGCGTGCCGCAGTGCTCTTCATCGCCGGTGTCGTGATCGCGCTCACGGCATCGCTCCATCAGCAGGTTTCGTTCGATGTGATGTTGGTGCTTGCTACCCTCACACTGATCGGCATCGCCACCATCGTCGAGTACCTGGCCAACCGAGGCACCGCAGAGAGCTGGTGGATCGCCGCTCGAGCCATTGTGGCGTTTGGCGCAGCCGGAGCGTTGCTGGCTATCACCGACACGATCGGCCTCGCGCTCGTCATTGCGCTGTGGGCTGCCCTCACCGCAGTGATCACCCTGATGCGACTCGTCCGCGGCGTTCAGCCCCGTCGTGTTGCGCTGCCTTCACTGTTGCTCAGCATTGCCCTCGCCGTGCTCGTCATTCTGGTCGCGCAAGATCCGGTCGCGGTCACCGGTTTCTTTGGTGCCTATGCAATTCTGCGCGGCGTGTTCCTCGGCATTTCAGCTTTTGAAGCTGCTCCAGAGGTGCAGCCGCCTACTCCCAACGCCGACACGGTCGAGCGTTGACCTTTACTAGTGGAAACAAGATGACTGAACCAACTCCATCAGAACAGCCTCAGACTCCGTCACGAAAAGATCGACTGCGGCCCGCTGAGCTGCTCATTTTCGCGGGTGTGCTGGCCGTCTTCTCTGGGCTTATCGTGCTGCTCGTGCTGCGCACCCCGGATGGTGTTGCCGACTTCGCGAAGGCCGGTATTGTCGCTGGCAGTGTGTTCATCATCGTGCTGATCATCGTTGCCCTGCTTGGCTTGGGCGGCGACCCGAGTGATGAAGATCTCGAGGCGCGAAAAGATCTCCAAGACCCGAACCGCGGGCACTAACCGTCAGCGCGGACGTTCGCCGCTTTCTCCGAATGTGAGCGACGGCGTGGCTTTGGGCGTCGAGCCCAGGCCCTCGCATCGCGGCCCGAAAGGGCAAGCAGCACGAGAATATCCAACGCAACCGTTAAGAGCGTCGTGCGAATGGTGATCTCTTCGTTGCCAAGAAAGTACTCGACCGCCGAAGTCATAACGCTGAGTGTCAACACACACATCACAATCACGCGAGCCGCGTTGCTGCCGCGCCAGATTGCCCACCCGAAAATCACCAGCAGTACGACGGTGAGCGCACCCACCCCGAAGATCAGCCCCAGCACATAGGGCGCAATATCGTCTTCGACATCGGCAAGCTCGACAATCTCTGGCCACAGCAGCCAGAACGTGAGGAGCCAGAGCACGCCGGCAACGGCACGCGCCCACACGAAGATGGCCCCGAGCGCAGTGGTCAGCGGCCGTTGCGCACTGACCGCATATGTGTCGGCCTCGTGAGTAAGCAGCGCAGAAGCCGGCTCAATTGCAGAGCGCTTTTCTGGTTGACGCACGTTCACGAGCGCACCTCGCCATCCGTGGTGTGGCGTTCAATGACGTCCTGTTCCGACGGATCGCGCTGCACTGATAGCCCGCGAAGATCAAGAATCGGCATATTCCCATCGGTACGGATGCTGTCACCGCCGCCATTGCGGGAATGATACCCGGTCGAAAAGTCTTTCAACACTTCCAACGCAACCGCAGGGTTCGCATCGCGAACCGTCTTGATGATGTGGTCTCGCTCAATATCGGTGTCAGCATCGATGCGGTGTGTGACCTGCAGGGTGAAGAGGGAGAGGCCGACCGCGCGATCGAACGTGCCAGCCGCGAGCCAGTCCACCCGCGCCCCACCGGGCAACAGCCACCCGTCTGGAGTACGCCAAAACCGTACATGGTGTCGCTTCGCGGGATTGCCTGCAACTTCCTGCTGATAGGCGAAGTCATGCACCCGACCGAAGAGAAAGAGCGGGCTCACCGGAGCCTCGTGATAGCTCTTGCGGGTGATCGTCGACGTGACGATGCGGAGCGAACTGCGCAGCGTCACGGGGTCGGCCTTCGTCCACTCGGCAGCTTGCATTGCCTGATGAAGGGCGGCCTCATCCCCGAGCAGCGAAAGGTTAATGGGGTCACCGAGCAGGCCGTCACTGGTTCGCGTGCGGCCAATGAAGTAATCGGGCACATAAATGGTGGTCAGCACGCGGTGAACGCGGGGGAGCACCAGGTAAGCAAGCAGCCCCCAAAACACCACGGCCAGTGCGATGCCCCACCAGCCAAGTTGAAAACTCTGTTGCAGTACCAGCCACGCGAGCCACACCGCGGCGATGCCCGCAAAGATGAAAAAGAACTCGTCGAGCACGGCAAGCATCGAAATGCGTTGCCTCTTCTTCGCATGCGCGTCGATGCGCGCTGCCTCGAGTGGGGCAGCTGCATCGGGAGGGCTCTGCGTGGTCACCTCTTCATGGTATCGAGGTGTCAAAAATATGTGTTAGAGATGCGAGAGCAGTCGCGCAGCATCACCGATGTAGGTGGCGGGAGTGAGTTCCAACAGCCGAGCCTTTGCATCGTCGCCGATCTGCAGCTCAGACACAAATGCGATGAGGTCTGCCTGACCGATGCGCTTGCCGCGCGTCAGCTCCTTGAGTGCTGCGTACGGATCTTCGATGGAAGAGCGACCGGCGGTCACCTCAGCACGGATCACCGTTTGAATCGCTTCGCCAAGCACCTCCCAGTTGGCGTCGAGATCTGCCGCGATCACGGCCTCGTCAGCATCAATCTGGCCGAGTCCGCGAAGAATATTGTCGAGCGCGAGCACCGAGTGGCCGAGGCCAACACCGATGTTGCGCTGAGCCGACGAGTCGGTCAGGTCGCGCTGCCAGCGGCTGGTGACCAGCGTCTCGGCGAGCGAATCGAGCACCGCGTTTGATAGTTCGAGGTTCGCTTCGGCGTTCTCGAAGCGAATGGGGTTCACCTTGTGCGGCATCGTCGACGATCCAGTGGCACCTTCAACGGGAATCTGCTTGAAGTAGCCGATCGAAATGTAACTCCAAATATCGGTCGCAAGGTTGTGCAGAATGCGGTTTGCGTGCGCAATGCGGGAGTAGAGCTCAGCCTGCCAGTCGTGCGACTCGATCTGCGTGGTGAGTGGGTTCCAATCGAGGCCGAGACCCTCAACAAACTCGCGAGACACCCGCTGCCAGTCGACCGTTGGATCGGCCGCGAGGTGTGCCGCGAAGGTGCCGGTCGCGCCAGAGAACTTACCCAGGTATTCGATCTGGTTGATCTGACGCACCTGGCGGCCCAGGCGATGCACGAACACGGCAAGCTCTTTGCCGAGCGTGGTGGGGGTCGCAGGCTGACCGTGGGTGCGGCTCATCATTGGAAGATTGCGGTACTGCTCGGCCTGCCGAGTGAGTTCGGCGATAACCGCGCCGAGCTTCGGCTGCCAGACCTCGGCGACCGCCTGCTTGACGGTGAGCGCATAGCTCAGGTTGTTGATGTCTTCGCTGGTGCAGGCAACGTGGGTGAGCTCAGCGATGTGATCGAGCCGCTGGTCAGAGAGACGTTCGCGCACCAGGTATTCGATCGCCTTCACGTCGTGCTGAGTGGTTGCTTCGATCTCGGCGAGACGATCAATCTCAGGCTGGCCAAAGTCTGCTGCCCACTGGCGCAGACGAGCGATCGCTTCGTCACTGAGTGGAGCAGAGCCGAGCAGGGAATGTGAGGTGAGATAAATCAACCATTCGACCTCGACGTGCACTCGCGCACGGTTGAGTCCGGCCTCGGAGAGGAAGGCACCGATGGCCGAGACCTGCTTCGCGTAACGGCCGTCGAGTGGACTGATGGGCTGCAGGGGAAGCGAGGACATGTGCAATCTCCGTGGGTGAGCGTTGGTGGCCGGGGGATCGGCCTCTCCATTCTTTCACCAGGTGCACGAGAAACGGCTGTGGGGGGTCAGTGGACCCCTGAATCACCCGAAGTTTCATCCTCTGAAGCGCGGATTAGCGATCCTTGCGCTTGCCCGTGCCGAGCAGACCGTTCATGATGCCTGACAAGATCGACAGCACGAGGGCGCCGAGCACACCCCACCAGAAGCCGCCGATCTGGAGCCCGAACCCGGCGAGGCCTGAGATCCAGGCGACGACCCACATCAGGATGCCGTTCACGATCAGGCCAAATAGGCCGAGCGTCAGTATGTAGAGCGGAATCGACACGATGCGCACGATCTTGCCGAGTGTGCCGTTGACCAGTCCAAAGATGAGGGCGACCAGCAGGAGGGTAATCAGTTTGTCATAGGGGCCGCTGCCAATCGGCACGATCCACACGCCGTGATCACCGCTGCCACCCACAATGAGCGTGGTGAGCCACAGGGCGAACGCACCGACCAACACACGAATCACGGTTCTCATGTGTTCTAGTCTGGCACCGATGGGGGAGTCGCGCCCGATGATTCGGTGTGAAAATTCGGTGTGAAACATGGCTCACATACTCGCCGCGTGATGCTCGAGAACTACACTGGGCTGGGTGAGCGACACAACACCCTTCGGGCCCGATTGGCGCGATCCAGAACCCATTCGCTTCCTTGATGACGAGGGACGGTATGCGCCCTCAGCCACGGCGGCCGAGTTTGCGGCAGAGCTTGAGGCTGTGGATCTTGATCAGCTGAAGCAGTGGTATCTCGACATGGCGACCGTGCGAGCCTTCGACATTGAGTGCACGCACTTGCAGCGTCAGGGGCAGCTTGCGCTGTGGGCGCCGAGCATGGGGCAGGAGGGCGGACAAGTTGGTATCGCACACGCGGCGTTGCCCCAGGATCACCTCTTCCCGACCTATCGTGAGCACACGGTTGCCCATGTGCGCGGGGTGCAGCTGTCGGCAATCGCTGGCCAGTTTCGTGGGGTGACCCACGGTGGCTGGGATGTCACCGACCCGGCCAATGGCAACTGCCACCTCTACACGCTCGTGCTCGGCGCACAGACGCAGCACGCCTCGGGCTTTGCGCTCAGCCAGGTGCTCGACGCAAAGCGCGCGCAGGGCGACAGCTCGCTCGATCCGGGAGCACCCGGTGCGCCAACCGAAGCCGCAACCATTGCGTTTTACGGCGATGGCACCACGAGCCAGGGTGATGTGAACGAGTCGATGGTGTTTGCCGCGAGTTTTCAGGCGCCGCTGGTGCATGTGATGCAGAACAACGGATGGGCTATTTCGGTGCCTGCGGTGCGGCAGTCGCGCACCCCGTTCTATCGCCGTGCGCTTGGCTTTGGGCTGCGGGCCGTGCAGATCGACGGCAACGACCCGCTCGCTGGCTACGCCGTCGCGAAGCGTTTTCTCGACGCTGCCCGATCAGGTGAGGGGCCCGGGTATATCGAAGCGCTCACCTATCGCATGGGGGCGCACACGACGAGCGACGACCCTACCCGCTACCGCGAAAGCGATGAGGTGGAGAGCTGGCGTGAGAAGGATCCCGTCGTGCGCTTCGAAACCTACCTGCGTGAGCTTGGTGCCGACGACGAGTTCTTTGAGCAGACGGCTGCGCAGATCAAGGCCGTGATTGCCGAGACCCGTGAGGCAATTTTGACGCTGCCTGAACCAGACAGAGACAGCATGTTTGCGCATGTGTACAGTGAGCCGCACCCGGTCATGACCGCTCAGCGGGAGTGGCTTGATCGCTACGAAGCCTCGTTTGGAGGGGACGCATGAGCACCCCAGAAGCGCTCACCGAGCGACAGCAACTGCCCATCTCGAAGGCGATTAATGAGGGGCTGCGGGCTGCGATGCTCGCTGACCCGACCGTCGTGCTGCTCGGCGAAGACATCGGCCCCCTTGGTGGGGTCTTCCGCGTCACCGATGGGCTACAACGAGACTTCGGATCGGCCAGGGTGATCGACACCCCGCTCGCCGAGGCCGGCATTGTCGGTCACGCAATCGGTCTCGCGATGGCGGGCTATCGCCCGGTGGTCGAGATCCAGTTCGATGGCTTTGTCTTTCCCGCCTTCAACCAGATCGTGACGCAGCTGGCTAAGCTGACGAGCCGCACCGACGGCGCGCAGCCGATGCCGGTGGTCATTCGTCTGCCCTACGGCGGACACATTGGCGCGGTTGAGCATCACCAAGAGAGCCCCGAGGCCTACTTTGCGCACACTGCCGGCCTGCGCGTGGTCGCGCCGTCGAACGCGCACGACGCCTACTGGATGATGCAGCAGGCGATCTCTTCAGATGACCCCGTGATCTTCTTCGAGCCCAAGGCAAAGTACTGGCAGAAGGGCGAGGTTGATCCTCTGGCCCTCGCAACCCCCCTGCACCGCACCACGGTCGTGCGATCGGGTGACGACTGCACCGTCGTCGGTTTCGGTGCGATGGTGACCACCCTGCTGCAGGCCGCTGATCTTGCTGCGGATGAGGGCCACACCCTCGAGGTGATTGACCTGCGCAGCCTCTCGCCCATTGACTACGACCCCATTGTGGCGTCGGTGCAGAAGACCGGTCGACTGGTCGTCGCGCAAGAGGCTCCGGGCAACGCAAGCCTCGGAAGCGAGGTTGCCGCGACCCTCGCGGAACGAGCCTTCTACTCGCTGCAGGCACCGCCACTCCGGGTGAGTGGCTTCGATGTGCCGTTCCCGCCTGCGAAACTTGAGGGTGTGTACCTGCCCGATGCCGACCGGGTACTTGAAGCCGTCGACCGCGCGTTGAACTACTAAGGAGCAGTCATGAGCGAGCAGACCTTCCCCCTTCCCGATGTGGGCGAGGGGCTG
>LSQX01296273.1_pt1 | contig 17845 bp, 12 predicted proteins | sample 654561 | NCBI WGS metagenome assembly LSQX01 (sample SAMN04489861, study PRJNA283612) | anaerobic digester metagenome | isolation source: 4 biogas reactors fed with cattle manure at either 37C or 55C with and... | place: Denmark: Kongens Lyngby | collected 2014
GTCTAAGAGCCTTGTTGACGACCGCATGGTCCGAGTCGTCCTTGAAAACGAGTTGCTGGGCTAGTGTGAAGCCCGTGGGGACAAAGTGATGTGCCTAGTCTTTCCGGGCTAGGCCACATCTTCCCTTCAAAAAACGGTCACGCAATCTGAGAGAGAAGTGGCTAAAGAGTGTTAGAAATTACACCATCCGTTCTCGTCCTTAATCACTCGACCGAAAAGTCGTGAAAGAAAGAGAGAAAGCATCATGTAGGTGAGTTCTCAGGTATGGCTGTGCATACTACAGACCGGTCTCTTGCTTAGAGATTCTCCATTTTAGAAGCCCACACATCTATTCTCGCCTCACGAGATTTCGTTCCTTATCTCAATCACCGTCCCAAAAAGGCATTTCTACTAAGAAAACCTATGCTGGATATCGGGGATCTCCCGTTTGCCAGGTACATTAAACTCTTGAGGCGCCAGAAGACAAAGCTGTCTTTTGATCACCCCTCTCATTTCCTTTGCGGGTTCCAGACAATATTTCTTGAAATCCTCAGGAGCTATGTCAGAAGGCTTTTCCGCGTGTGGGAAGATGAGCTTGACAAGAGCGGTACAAAGACGCGCTATTGCTGTGAGATCTCTTTTGTCTGCCTTCCTGGGAACATCCAAACACTCGTCCACAAGTGCAGAGAACTGGAGTTCTCCGCGCAACTCGTGTAGAACTTCGGCAAAGTACTCGGTGTTCAATGCCCACCCATTGGCAATGATGCCCGTATGAAAGCGAGGAATCTCCCAACCAGGAATGAAGCCGTGAAACCGATCCAATATTGCTGCTTCGCGAAACATGGGATTGATCTCATCAACCATGTTTACGTCCGAGCTAAACTTACCTGCGTCTATGTTTCCCAGAACGACAATACCTGCATCCGCAATTATGGGAGCATCAAAACCCTTTACTTCTCCGAACTCCATATAACCTTTCAAGGCAGCTTGAATTTCCTCAGGCTGAGCGAACCTTAGAGACTGGATTTCGTCAAACGCTACATAATCGAATCTGGTGATCAGACCACCAGTCTTCCTGTTGTTATCATAGAGAAGCGAAGCGCGGGAAATTGTACCACTCGATACGAGCCAACCTCGCTTGCTGATCTTCTCGTAAATGTAACTCTTTCCTGTTCCCATCGGTGCCAGCTCAATTAGGTTTACCCGACGTTCCACAAAGGGGAGAAGGCGCCTGAGGAAGAACAGTTTCTGCGACTCAGTATCATACCCATATGGATTGTAATCAACTGCAGAGATAAGGACATCAAGCCATTCTTCGGTGGAGAAATGGGTTCGTGCCTCGCGATAGTAATCCAAGTCTACATTGTACGGACAGAATGGTTGGTAATCAACCATCATTATTTGTCCGCTTGGCTTATTCTTGGAGTAGTCCTGTGTCCAAGTAAGATCAACTATGCCCCAGTTCTCAGACTCCCCAAGTAGAGTACTTTCCCATAGGCTCATCACATTTCTGCTGACTTCTCCTCCAGCGCCCGTTTTTGCGCTTCCAAAATCAGGCAACTCAAAGACGGCGGAGCCGGTCTTGATGTCGATACCTACTCGAACGCGAGCCAAGAATCGAACGACCTCTCCGTTAACCATTCGGTACTTTAACTGTTCATAACCTTCTCGGCTAGGAATGTATTGCTTGATATAGCGTGCAACACCTTCATAGTCAATGTTACCGTCGTGATCTGAAAACTTCATTACCAGCCAATCACGCATATATGAAGGCAAACTAAGATCGGAAAAAAACTTTGTCCGCTCTGGATTTTTAAGAACCACCATATCAGCGAACACGTCTCGCAGCTTGTACATACCCCCGCCTCCTACAAGAACAAGGAACACCCTTGTTCCCTGAACTCCATGATCTTGATCTCTAGATCGCTCGAGGAACAATCAAGCAGATCGGCCAAGCATCTAATGCAGTAGTGCACAGTTGTTGTTCGGCCCAGCATTTTCCTGTTTAAAGCTGCCTCATCCTTCGTTAAGGCATGAGCACAGTCGTCGCATGTCGCTTTTTTTGGCATATTTCATATCCCCATATTATTAACCACTGCCGGTCTCGTCAGGGTGTTCTTCTTCGCCTGGAGATGTCCACGGCCAAGCCTACTAGTCACTAGAATGACAGGAACAAGATACTCTTCCGGAGTCATCCCACCGTGGATTTCCCCTGCAACAGCTTTTTCGTCCGTGTTTCCCCCTGCTGCATTTCCAGAATACTTAAAGTGTTCATACGTCTTCATAACAAGGTAGGTTTGATTATCACAATCGACTCTTTGCATGTTTTCAGGAACCGACAAGAATGATGAATCCGTTAACTCGCAATATCTACCGTAGGCACGCACTTTGGAACCTGGAGGCGGCTCAATTGGAAAGTTGTCAGCAACGTGAAACATTAGAGCAGCTAGACGACTGCTACCATGATCTCCAGTAATCACGATCTGGCCATGAAGTTTCAGCAACTCAGCTGCCTGATTCACAATTTCGTCCATGATCTGTAGTTGACGCGCAATACAGAGGAAGTAGTCTTTGTCATCTGGCAAACCGTTGTGTGAAACCTCGTCAAGCCTATCCCATTTTTGGTCAGTCTCTTTCCACTTCCGATTGAAACTGGTCTCCGTCGGTAGCAGCGCGCGACCAACTTCGGTCTTAACACTCTTGACCTCGGGGAGCCGTTGCAACTTGCGGGCTAGCAAAGGAAGCCATTCGGCCCCCAAACCGTCTATCCAAAAGGCAAACTTGTCACCATGCCGAACCAATATCTTGTGACGGCTGTCAATATCCTCAAAATCGATTCTGTTTGGCCATGCCTCTGGAGGACGGTTCAAGACCTTGTTGACGCGATACCAGATGAAGTAACTTCGGATTGCGCTATCTTCTTCCTCAGCAGGGAACAGATATCCTGCTAGATCAGGATAGTGGCCACGGAGATACTCTGCAATCTCCGACACATCTGCATCATTTCGTAGTAGTTCGCTGACGGTCTTAATCGCGTATGCCTGTTCCTCGAGAGTCCGATAAGTCAAATACGAAAAACGCTCCCATACTGGCAGAACCTTATCAAGTCTCGAGAAGTATTCACAGCCATAATTTATGTTAAGTACGCGTAGTGCTCGCGCACGCTCTTCCAAAGTCGGCTGTTCTACTACAGCATAGTCAAACACCGCATCTCGTATCCTGACCGGGATATCCTCCGGATGTTCAGCAGACCGTATTGCGACGGAGTAATAGCTGTTGTCAGGATAGAGCCGATACCAGATCCACAACAGTCGTTTGCTAGTTGGAGACAGTTGTGCGAACACTGCTAGAAGCGTGACTGGATCAAACATCTCTCCTACGTTTAGTAGAACCTTTATGGTTTCTGCAAGACGCAAACCTTGTCTCACATGTCCAGCAACATCCGCCCAAAAGTCAGGTGGTCCCCATTCAGAACACAAATCCCTCCCATCGGTAACCAGAGATACAACATAACGGAATGGCTCATCTACGACCTTCACATTTACCGTTCCAACGCTGGAATCAGTGTACTTGACAAGACTCGATATCAAGACAAACTCACGCCTACAAGAATTGGCGTAAAGTGTATCCCAGCGCGAAAGCCATTCCTCAAGACTTGACGCATCAGCCTGGACTGAACCAGCGAAGTCCGGCGAAAAGACTTTGAGCAAGTAACCAGATATGCCTGTTTCGCTCCTGACTTCCCACAAAAAATCCCTTTGTCGTTCATCCACAACCGGCATAACCGTCTCTAGCAGTTCGCGCCCGCCAAAAAGCGGCAGTATATACTTCGTGGTCAAGTGCTCCGCTTGCATCGTCCTCCAAAACCCCGGGAAAACAGATGTTTCCCACACTCTCTCTCGTTTCGAGCAAAGTCGCAGGTACTCCCCAACCGACAACACAAGAACCGTCTTGTTGGCGTGTCCCTCTAAGTCGCGCTGCAAGTCCCTGAACCTTGGAAAACGATCTCCCCTGACATAGCAAGCAAGGTTAATGGTTACATCGCATTCCTTCTCCAACTCGTCAACAAGGAGGGAATAGTCAGAAAAATCTCGGACGAATATGATGCGCGCGGGAAATCTGCCAGGTGTTTTTCGTTCTGAACGAACCTTTTCGACTACCTCTTGAACCGTCATCACCTTGGCCTCCTATCTCAGAAAGTAACTGTACAACTCTGGACTCTTCTCTAACAACCCTAGAACCATTTCGCGCAACTCTGGTTCAGGCATAGCGCGTACGCGTCCTTTCGCTGTCTCTCGATAGACCTGTTCAAGAAACTCGTTCAACACTCTCTTGATTTCCGGAATCTTGGTAGTCCAGGAATAGACATCAGAAGAGACACTGGCAGACGTCTTTAGTCTCGCCACCAGGGCATCTCTATTCTCGATAAAAAACTCACGATAACTGTCTCCGATGTATCCGAAGAAGCAGTTCATCAAATGCTTACTATCTTTAAGCAAAGAATAATCTTCTGCTTCTAATACGTCTATCGCGTCTTCTAGATGCTGACGGTCGACTTTGGTCGAGTCTTGCACCGCCTTTAGTGTTTGAACAGCCCTTAGAAACGGACCATCAATGACCCATGCAATGGGTACATTCGCATCATTGCACCATTCGACAACCGTCATCGTACCTGTCTTCTGGATCCAAAGTTGGTTGATTCTCTTTACATTCCTGTTGTACGAAATACATTCTAACAACGCTTCAAACTTGGTGTAAAAAACCGTCGCAGTTGTCTCATACTCTAGCGGAGGGAGGGATCTGAAGATCTCATCCAACTCCATCTGACTCACGGTGATATTCCTGGTCTTCAAGAGCTTCTCCAGAATCAAGGTGGGTACTGTGAGATGTTCCCAACATTCCTTAGCTTGGCGTCTCAGGAGATCTAGCACATTGCTCCTGTTTTCTATGCTCCTCCACGGCCGTTTGGAGACAAGCCTTAGCGACTGTAAAGTTGGGATCCACTCATAGGGCAGTGTTTCGATGATCGTCCCCGGTATCTTCATGTGTGAGAAGACATTGTTCAGTTCTTTCTGGTGCCCCTCATAGGATTTCTCATCAGTGGTAAAGGCTGAGTTAAGAGTCTTGATCACTATCATCTCTTCAGTCAAATGCTCGAGTTTCTCCCTAATGTCTGTTTCTCGCCATGTTGAGATGGATTCCTGGAGATATCTTCGAAGAGCGTCAAAAAGGTCCTTATCCGTGTACCTAAGGTCCCCAACAAGATCTTCCAGCCCAGGAGCATCCCTAAAGAGAAATAGCCTAAAAGCGTCTAACATCGTCGATTTATCTGCGAGCACCTTGGCAATCGTCTCTCGTAATGGGCCTCTCCCGTTAAAGAGGGTAAGGACGTCGGCCATGACTTTGTCCTGTTCGGGTGAGATTTCAAAAGCGAAGTCATCAAGCAAGTCAATTGCTTTTCGAGCTATTTTTGCACTCTCTACTCCACCGAATCTATCATCAGGCAGATATTTGGCTGCCCAAAATGGCACAGCAATCTCTTGAATCCTCGCCCTAATGTACTTACGGGTTTCTACTTCACTAACGCACTCTCTGTCGGCCAATCGAAATATCCTTTGTGCATATGGCTTAAACTTCTGCCACACCGCTGATCCAGAAGAAAAATGTTCGTTAACAGCTTTTCCACTCACCATCCTCTTAATCATGCTAGCCAGGTTCTCTGCAGTGGGAGGAAAGGTGTTGTTAACACTGTCGATCCAGTTAAAAGGACCGTTAACATAGCTTCTCAGTGCCAGCCCAAGGAAGAACCCAGACACAAGTGTGTCGTAATATCCAAAAGGAGGTTGCTGTAGCTTAAGCCACAGCTGATCAAGCGAAAGCCGGGAACTCCCTGATAGTTCCCGTTCTATCAGTCTGGCTAGGGAGGTTATCGTACCGGAGTCGTCATGTGTCAAACTTTTCAGTCCCTGAAGATCGTCAACATCCCACGCTTTGATCCCCTTGAGCACGTTAACGATATTCTTATGCTGCTTATTGTTGTCAACTATTTTGGTGAGACCGCCGTATGCCGCTTTGTCAACGCAAGCTCTAAACGCCGTATTAATCGAGATAATCTTTTCCGGTGCAGCCGGAAAAATGCTAAATAGCACATCCTTTTCAACTGCTCTGATTAGGTCGCTCCTTCCATAGAGTGCGGAGAACTCAATGTCCCCGCAGCAGAGGTAGATCTGGCTTTCTAGCGTCACAGCAGCCCATTCAGCCACAAGTGCTGCTGCCTCCGCCTCATATGAACTAGCACTGATTTGTTTTGCGTCTTCGGCCGATAGCTCCTGATTGGCTTTTGTCTCATACCAGCGATCCAAAGTGTCTTTCGTAAGAGGTTCCTTAAATAGGGCCACCGCCAGCCTCCCCGTTTGATCTTCCTTGGCGATTTTTCTAACAGTGTTCTGCAGCTGTGAGTACTCGCTAGCTTTAGAAGGGCATATCGCCAAGAGTCCGATCTTCCATGGACAGCGTTCCAACTCATTGGTAACCTCTGTTAACCTTCCGTTGATCGACCGCGTCTCTGAAGAGCATACAGCAATCGATACTCTGTTCGCAGTCGATCGTGTGGAAGACCAAAGATCCGCTTCCAAGGACGTTGAAAAAACTCCATTCTTGGACAAAAGGACGTGCCTACTATACCTGTTCCTTAGTTCCTCAACACGACCAGCAAACAACTCACCGCCCCCTCCGTAGGGAAGCTCCAAACGAGCATCACCGGTGGCCTGTCTATCTAGCCGCAACAACCCGATTGCTTCAAAAGAATCCAAGTATAGATCAATTGTTTTTTCGTCCAGCTGGCCGCGGAAACACCTATATAGGTTCTTCTTTGTTGGTCCAATCCAGTTTGCTCCAATACCCTGACGGCTGTGCAGATTGCTAATGCTACTCCCTTTCATGACTGCCATGAGCAGCAGTGCAGCCTTAAACACATGTAGGGCCTGTGGATCAGCGATGTTGTGATATTTGCTCTTGAAATGTTGAATAAGACCTCTAACTTCAGAATCAAAGCGTCGCACATCACTTTCACGCATGAAGAAATAGTCCCAAAGGTAATCCGGTGTAAGCCAGGACCAGTTATCCGGCCCATTGGTCTCAATGTAGTGAATGAACCCGACCCCTTGGGATGACTCCTGTCGATCTTTCATAAACCGGAAAAGAGTCCGTTGCGATGCCCCAAAATTCTGGGCTACGGTGGCTAACATTGACAGAGTCAAAGGGTGAATCGGGCACAACTTAAGCATGCGCTCGTTTATGTTCACACTCTGATCCAAATGATCAAACTCGTGCTTGTACTTGGCAATCGACTTGAGTAGATCTCTCTTAACTCCCTCCCACTGCGTAGCCATTCCAGTACGCGGAACAATCGAATCACCTATGAGGTCGTAGGCGGCACTCTCGGTTATGTGGTACTCCAACTCGTGGTAACGGTGGAGGATTCGTTCATATGTCTTATTGCCCAACTGGTCTACCCAAGTAGGATCGCGATGAACAATGAGGCATAGGAAAAAAGGTGCATCAGCCTGTTTGCATAATTCAGACAGCCTTTGCAGGACATTGTCATCGCCGCAGTCCCTCAAGAACCCTGTAAACTCATCCCAGATAAAGACCATACCTGTATCCTGTAGACCATTTCCTGCGATTACATCCTTTAGCCATTCTTCGAACTTCCCTACTGTATCCGCAAACAAGGCAAGCTTCTGATCATCACAAACTCGCTTAACAATATTGACTGCCGAGAGTACTCCGTCACGAACAGCCTCTCTGAACTCATCGAGACTATCATATTCGTCCGCTAATCCATATTGCAGACTGTTAAAGACATAGTCCCAATTAATGATATCGTTGTAGACTGCATCTTTTGCGGCACTGATCAGTGACTCTCTACCATAATAGGCTTGATCGCCAAATCGCTCAGCAAGTTTTTCCTTTATAGTCACTTCCATCTCCATCATCAGGTGCGATCCACTCTTTATGTCTGTCACGCCACTCTTCCAAACAACAAGGAATTCGCCTTTTTCCCTGAGCTTCTTAAACCGTTTTTGATAGGGAGACAGTGACGGCCTTCTCAGAAAGTCTTCCACTTCATCGATCTTATCCTCAAGCAAGTGTTTAAGTACTATCGCAGCGTAGGTTTTACCAGTGCCATATGTACCATGAATCCAAAATGAACGACGCTTATCCTGGTCCTCCCAGTTAAGAGATTGACATACTGCATCAATGGTTTTCTGCATATCTCCGTGAACGATGTACTCTTTCCATAAAGCTGGGTTACGCCGATCAGCATCCAAATCCACAACGGATTCATAGTTGGCGGAAAGTTCAATATAACTGCTGTACTTCACTATAACGCCCCCTCATTCTGTGATCAAATCGAGGATGTCCAATGCACTGATTTCTGGAACAAGAACGACATTGTCAAGGTCCTGGACAAAAGCAACGCGCAGATACTCTGGATAGTGGAGCGCGACGTCTTGAACAACATTCCTAAATCGATCCGGGTCCAACCCAAAGATCGAAACTGGATCGACGCCCTTTGCCTTAGGGGTAGTTCTTAGACTAGCCAGTCCAGACAGTGTGAAAGTATACCTCCCCGATTCTTGTGCCAGCTTATACAGCGAGTACAATATCGCAATAGCATTTGGCGCCTCCCATCCGACCTTCGAGTACCTGAAGCTGGATCCATCTGGTATCGGGATACCCTGCTTCAGCACAGCACCTACAGGGCTGAGACGCAGGGTTTCAAGCAGTGAGGTCACAGCGTTGTCCCGTGTTGATGGAGCATAATCATCACCAAGCATGAAAACAAGCTCAGCCTTGTCATAGACTCGACCAGCCGTAGCGTAGAGCATGTACCACTTAATGATAACCGAATTGTATGCAAGATTGGTCCAGATAACTGCCCACAACAGAGGGTTGCCAGGACTAAGGTGCTGCACCTTCTTAAACAACTCAGTCGGAACTCCTGATTTTTCCCCTCTACCTGCAGGAGTCATAAGCTCCGACTCTCGGAGCCATACCTTTAAAGCATCATACTGGCGATTGCCTAACTCACCCCTCGTAAAACAACTCGTGCCATACTCAAAGAAGTGTTCCAGCCATTCTCGGCGGAACCCGAAGTGTTGATATCGATTCATTCCCTTCAAGTCCATTCCATAGCCTCCAGTGGTAAAGAGCGATTTTGCTGCTAAACAGCCCTTGGTACCGGTAAACCCAATACAATGTCCACAGTGAGTGCATCTGTCCTCGCGAATCGCTATTCGTCCCTCGCCAGTTATGTCAAAAGCACCAGCGGGGCACTGAACGACACATGCTTTGCACCCCACACAGTAGGCTACCTTATTTGCGACACCTCGTAAGCGGCTAACTATGACTCTGTCCATTGCCGAGTACGGAGAATATGTTACTGATGTGGGCGTTATAGTGAGTTCGTAGCTCTGATGACCAATTAACTGCACATAGGAATCGCCTACCTTGCCTACTATTTTCCCTACTATTTTACACGTTTCAAGCCAATTCTGGGTCTTGTGCGAAAAGAGAAAGCGAATCTGGTCGTCATCTATCACTTCTGTGACACGGTTGCCGCCACATGGTAGCCCTCTCCCCCCCATTCGCCCCTTCCAACCGCCTTGCTCTACGTACGCGCGTCTTTCCTTAGCAATCTTGGTGTTTGCTGAGTACTCTTCAACCTTTTTCAACAAACCTCCAAGCTCATCTCCATATACTTCACCTGCAATACCGTCCCACCAAGATGATGACAGTGGACATATCTTGCATCCTACACGAAAAAGTCCAAACCTATAGGCATCATTGAAGAGGAGGTTGTTCTTCAACAGGTATAAATATATCTCACTCGTTCCCCATTCAAGGATAGGACTTACATTTACTTGACTCGAATTTTTCACGCCCTCGCCTATAGCGTCATACATGGATCGAGAATTACTCTCTTCTTTCCGCACCCCATCAAATACGACGACTCTCGCATCACGATCTCCTGCTATCTCTCGCAACTTGAGGACTGTCGGTACTGATTTGTGAACAGTGCAGCACCAACGCAGACGGCGACCAGGCGGTCCAAAAAGGTTCCAACTATCGTCTGCGCTTAAGTGACTTGATGCCTCATAGAAGCGAAGTCTGTTCCAGTGTGATTTAGCTCTTTCAAATGATTTGAGAGTAGCATTCAGTTCCATGTCTGTGTTCGCGAAAATGACTACGAACTCATCGGGCCTCAGGGCTTTTGCAACCAAATCCAATAGGACAAGACTATCCTTCCCGCCAGAAAAGGCTACTACAAACTGCATTCGCCGCCGGATATACTCCTCGTGCACCTGCCTAATGAAAGATATTGATGCTTCTTCAAGCCCCAGCATCAGGTTCTCGTTCTCGTCCCATAATTCACTTATGTTTATCGGTTCTAGCTTTATGTTTGTCCGCCGCATATCAATGCGAGGTTTAGTGTAAAATCCACCGCCAGTTGCTTCGGCCACCACTTCTCCATTTAGTACATACCGACGAATGCCTTCTGCCCATAGTAAAGGGTCCTGAGTCTCTGGATACTCCCAGAACTCCGAAAACCCAAAAAAGTCTAGCTCTTCCTTAAAAACTGGCCTGACTTCCTTAATGATTTTTGCGTTAGGTATTAATCTATATATGCCATTCGACGAGGTCCACTCATAGCCATACATTAATCATCGCTCCAATATTTTCACCATTTGATTGTCACTAGAAAAAGCGAACCGGTGATCTCTCAGTGCTTTGTGCAGGGAGTTTGACAATTCGTTCGAGGACAGCATTCCTGCGTCTCGCAGTCGGATGCGGAGTTCCTCCGTTTTCATGCGGTGCGGTAACTCATAGTGATCCATGACATACATGTAAACTACATCCCCGAAAGTACGGATCCCAGAGTCTGCCGGAACGATTGCAGCTCCCAAAGTATCCAAGCGCTGGCCCTGTAGACCTGCCGAGATCACGCGATAAGCGCTTCTAGGGAAAGTACTCAGCAGTTCCTGCAAGAGTAGTGGGGTCCAACAGTGTCCGTGAGGCAGGCTCGGAAGACGAGAAAACCAGGATTGACGGATGTCACGTAGAACAATGAAAGGCTGCTGTTCAAGCTCGAAAAGCAACTTCAATTCTCCCTCAATCGCACTACGCAAATCGCGCGTTCGATTCACAACTTCTGCAAGGACAAACTCCCCCCTGTCAATAAACAAAAAATACCGCCCTTCCAATATTTTAGAGTTATCGAGCGAAGGAAGGATAGCCTTGGCCAAAAAGTCATCAATCTCTTGACGAGAAATTTTCCCACCGTTCCGGCGGGCCATGCTAATGATCTGCCCCAAAGCACTCTTAGGATGATCGGGCTTGTTCTGCCAAATGTGAGGTGACCTAAAAAAATACCGAGAGGCAAACACTTTGGTAGCAAACTGCCATAAATCAATCTCAGTGTTGAATCCATTGTCATTCAAAAACATAGACAGCGAATTTTGCGCGGCTCTCCACAATAGTCCTCTGTTGCTGTAGCCGTTGAGCAGGGAAAAGTGTGCAGCCAGAATGTCCTCCAATCCCTGTTTTCCTTCGCAGAAGTCAACGATATGTGAGTACTCCTCTTCACCTACTTGGCTTGGTTCATCGGCCCGCCACTCGACGACTTTGCCTGCCCGTCTCAAGTAGAAATCCTCCATCGCAGATAAGGCGGCAATAACTTGATTACTCAAACCAGACCGACTACGTTCTCGTCGGAGCAAACCGATGAACGCTTGAGTAACGCTCAAGGGATCCCTCGAGTTCCTAGACGCCAGCTCCAGGAACTGATCATAGTTCGACAGAGCCATGGTGATCGTTCCACAATAGATATCTACTGTTTCTGCCCGATAGCCCTCCGACTCCAACCACAACCGAAACTCCTCCTTGACCTTTTCGTTCCATACCAGATCAAAGGATCCACTTCGTCCAGACGCCTGACTGCCACTTTCCAGTGGCTCGCCTAGACTCTTTGCCATTGTGAACGGCAAATTCGCTGATTCAGCGGATGATTTTTTCCCTGAGGACATTGGCGTTCGCGTAACCTCATCGAGTTCCTTCGACCCGTACAATGTACCGGTTCCCGCGATGTCCTCATACGTCGCTTTGCTCCCGGACACATCGACACCACTGGTATCAAAGTCTGTGTACACTGACGATCGACCGAGGCGAAAAGTCACAACTCCGTTGTGGTATTTCATTTCAACCAAGTATTCGCCCGAATTTGACTTTAAGAACTGAGGATCTCTCAGTACCGCCTCTACTTTCTCTTTCCCAATCTCATTGCCGTCGTAATGGCATCCATCCAGAATTTTGTCTCTTATCTCTACAGAGGTCATTGGACGCGACGCGTGTCGCAATACCCATGTGATCGCGTCACGGAGTCCCTCGTCAGTCAAGGGCATCCACGGCTCTTCGATAAATGTCACTCTACCAGAACTGGTTCCCCCATTATCGGCCAAGTCTGTCGTCTGCAGGATCACCACGTTCTCTATGTCTTCCGAAATCTCCCTCTCACGGCCAACTCCAATTACGGGCACGGGTTCGGGTAATAGAAAGTAAACCTTCTCCCCATTCGCATTGCGTTCAGATCGAAAGTGGCTTACAGGTAAACGAGTTCGGTATTCAGAGCCGATACATGCCCTGTCAATTTCTATCCTGAGAACACTCTGCGGATCTTGAGCCCCGAAATTGTAAAGGCGGCAAGCCACAATTTTCTCGTAAATCTCAGGAATCTTGAGACCCTTTCCCTCTCGCCTCAGTACTTCAATTGCAGCATCCCTGATAGTCAGACTTAAGTCGGATTTGCCCTTTTCATCGGTGTAGGGCTGAAGACAATAAGCTTTCTTACCTGTCACACTTGCTGAAAAAGCAACATAAAAACCACGCGTCTCCCTCATGCGTTCGCTATCAGTACACATGCGATCCAGGCAGTGTTCAATCACACTAGAGGGAGGGGCATCCCCAAAGAAACCGAGTTCCTCTACCCTTAGTGCAGCACTCATTTCGTCAGCGGTCATCTCTCGTCTAGAGTTTTCCAGAACCCTAAGTACCGCTTCCTCGAGACTAATGCTTGTCCGTGAATTAAGTTCTTTGAAAACATTAGGATTCTCCAATCCATACGTTTTCTGTTTGGTTCCATTCAGTGAAAAAACCACACTGGTGCCGTATGTGTTCCTCATTCGTTCGCTATCAGTGCACAGACGGTCCAGACGTTGTTCAATGATGCCACGAGGTGTAGTAATTCCAAAGGAACCCAAGTATTCTTCCATCAAAGCGTCGCTTATTTGGTCTACGGTCATCTCTCCTCTGTTGTCTCGGAGAACTCTAACCACAGCATCCTCAAACGTTATGCTTCTCTGCAACTCCAGAACAGTTGAAGCAGGACGAATGTCATGCCCATGAGCCTTCTGCTGGATCGTAGCCTTGACCTGGCGCCCATCCAAGAACCTGATAAATAGATCGCCTGTTTCCTCGAACAGTTTGCGCAGTGGTTGTTCGATGTCTCTTGTCATCCTCCCCAAGACGGCCTTATTGTGAACCGACCGAAACTCATCGCTACGGGAAAAAGTCCAAACTTCTCTTGTACACGCCTTCTCTGCCATTAGTGACTTGGAGATCGCCTCCATGCATAACAGATAGTGTTGTGGGTCTCTAGCCAGAGGAAGACCCGAAAGCCACTCGAAGAAGTCCTTTTTGACGGACGACATCCGATTCACATTCTCATTCAACTTGGGTTTTCTGCGGAACTTTTCGCGCGAAGGAGTTCTAGACATCCAAAACACCCCACTTACCTTCAGCCGATTATTGGATCACGTCATGGTACGACCAACCCATGGAGCCATTCTTGCCGCGTATAAACTCCCCTCCACAGCTACGGGCATGGCCAACCACAAAGTATTCTTATTATTCGTGATAAGGATAAAATTTCCTGCTAATGTTTCGTTATAAGCCTTAGTGTAATAGTCACAGGTCTTATGAAGCATATTAGTTTCAAGCACTACGGTCCTCCGCGTTGAACGGTAGGACTGTCTTCGCAGAAGTTGTCTCCAGCGAACCTTTCTCGAAGTCTGTAAATCCGTGACAGTCACTTAACTCTGTACAACAGACGCGCATTCTAGAGACGACGTCAACCGTTGTCCCATAGATGGGTGCTAGGCAGGAGACTCCAGTCTGTTATTCACAGACCTTTCTGATTATTGCGCAGTTCCACATCTTCGGATACTGCCCCTGCTAGACCTTTCCTGAAGCCTTGCTTAAACTGCAAGTGACTGACTGCCTGTTAGTCGGTGTATTGCCGTGCCCGCGATCGAAGTCGTGCTTAGATAACTCTAACACTTTGCAGTAACCTTGGCTCCTAGCCTTGATGCGATCCCACTTGAAACAAAGTCTTGGAATGACTCAGAGCTAGGTATAGCCACGCCTCTAGTTAGTCTGTCCTTGGAAGCCGATCTAAGAATTGTCCTCGTGATATGTGACAGCACTAACATCCTGAAAGCGGCAATTGCGACTGACAGGCGTAAGGAGTAGTCTTCAATAACATGCCTTTTTGAGGAGTGATTGATGGGCCCGGACGTTTTGTCATCTTAGCCTGTCCGCGCCTTCAGTTCGAGAGTAGAGTGAGTGTCGTAATGAAGTTGATTGGCAGAATCGTGATGTTGGTGTAGTGCACTGGTTATTCACAGGTTGGCCGGGGGAGCCCCGGATGATATAGAAGCTTGATGTGAACTGAAGACCTCGCCGAAACGCAGGAATCTTCTCACTCATGGTTGGTTTCTACTCCGACACCTTTGTCTCCAACAATACTCCCCTGGAAGCCTCAGGGATACTAGAAGCATGCTCAGGGAACTGGAGAGCTAGGGAAATGTTTGAAGTCGACGGTAATAGTGGAACCCTGAGGAGGAATGAAATTGTAGAAAGTCTGTTCGAGACTAACCGAGAAGGTAATGTTGTAGTTCAAGGTGTTGCTTATCGTGAACTCTCTGACGTCGATAGATGCCGCTTCACGGATCGTGGAAGTACGACACGCTAGTGATCACTAACCAATGAGCACGTTCACCGGAGATGGCAGATTTGTCGACTATAGTATCTTACAGGCCCACTATCTGCCAATCCCCGACATAGGAAGAAGATGTGGCCTCGAGCGAAGGAACAGACGAAATCGAGGACATACCAACTACAAGAGGGTTACATTTAGATGCTTTTATGACGGCCCCGAGGCGCATCGAACGCCCGACACACCGTGAAAGGAAGCCTAAACAGCTGCTTCGGCCACTAACCACAGATGGCCAAATCTGATTGTCTAGCCGGGCGCCTGAACAAGTCTCATTCCACAGATGCGCGCAAACGACTACTTATCTCCAAACAGAGTGTAGAAAGTGCAGCAAAAGTCACAGGATAACGAGGCAGCGAGAGTTGATCCATCGGGCGTAATCTCTGTAGATGCTAGGCACACTTTCTTGAACACACTGTATTGCAGTCTGACATCCTATATGTACCAGGCAAGAGGCCTGCGCCGAGAATCCTGTGGAATCGATACCTGAACTGGTCGTAGATATCACCTCACCCTCCACTGCAAGAACCAATAGTATCCGCAAACTAAAAAGCTACTTAACAGCTGGAACACCCCACGATCGACTTGTAGGACCTGATGATGGCTCTATTGAATTTGAGTTGCGGGATACTCGTTACGTTCTGCGTGCCGCCATTAACGAAGTCACTCTTGTCCATCCTAGCTTCCCTGGATTAACCTTGGAGATGACAGAGCTGTTCGCATAACTGTAGAGTAGGAAGTGTATGACCAACAACCCTTAACCGCCTTGGAACGTGCCCGGATTTTGGGTCTTCTGCGGGGACTAAGTGGAGCAATGGGAGGAAAAAGCGGATTCACTAAATTTAGATTTCGTCAGGCAGTATTACTAACTTGCAGAATACGTACTTAATGTTTTTGAACTTTGGAGCTGATAGTCTGGTGTGTGCGAAAAACAAGTAGATTCTGTAATGGATTGAAGGCGCACTCGTGAAGCCTTCACCAAATTCCCCAATGAAGTAGGCTATACCTTCAACTGATTGACGAGTTAACTAGTAGCGGGCCTAGTCCAACAATCTTACACGAGCGAGTATCTAGACGGATCCAATCAAAGTTCATGGCCTACCCATTCCAGACATGCCAGCTTTCCCGGCTTGGCCTTTGATGTTGAAGCACTATCTGATCCCGGGGTCTAGGATAGCTCGACAAGAAGTGTGCGTATTTCAGTGGATACGGCCAGAGGTATGTCCCTATCTACCCAGGCCTTGAGGTAGGTCTCATTAGCCCCGTTTTCCAGGAAATACCCTTTGATAGTAGCCACCCTTTCTTGGCGGTGAGGCATCAAGAGATACAGAGCATACCAATCCTCCAAGGGACACATATAAATCGTTGCTCCTTCTAATGTCAAGGTTTCAAATGTCTCAGGATTGGGCACATACTCTACCACTTTGCCACCTGTGACGATGCTAAACCCGGCCATCACGTCTACATCAACACCATCAATGACAAACTCTGCGAAATATCTCGTGGCATAGTCCCCCTGATGATAAGGCGCCTGTTTCCGTCCTAACTCCTGCAGAACCTTATCTGCCAACTCTATATGTTCAAGAGAGAGCACAAGGTCTATGTCGTTGGCCCTGGATACCTATCCTTTGTAATACAACAGCATAGATGCGCCGAGGGCCCATGTAATGTTTTCTTCGTTCAATCTCCTCGCAATTCTGACTAAACAGTTTTCCAAAGCTGCCTGACTCCCTCCCAATAGTATTCATAGTAGACATCTTTGGCACAAGCACATATGGCAAAGGCTTCGTCTTGCCTCGATAAAAACAGCCGCGGCATGTGGCAAAGCCGTTTCATAGAGGGTGGATCGGAAATGCTAGGCCGTTGGCGCAAACACACGTCATACACCGTTTGACTCTTCATAAGTGTCAGCAATGTGCGTAACCAACTGCCCGCATCCAACTCACTCGTAGCCGAATTGACGCTTTCATCGGCTTTGTCTACCCAATATAGTGCCAACTGCATTCTATGCTTCATAAATAGGCACCTCTTCGCGTACGACCTCCGAATAGAACGGTGTCAGTTTCATTACGGCACTAGACTACGTTTCTTCATCAAAAATGATAACACTAATATTAGTGCCATGCTTTAGATTAACCTCAAAAACAATATCCGAAATGGAGTTACGGAGTCGATGAGTAACAGTCTCCGACAAAATTATCAGCAAGTCTAGATCGGAGTTCTCGTCCGCCTCTTCACGAGCGACTGATCCAAAAAGGGACACACGCTTTGTCTGGAAATGTTGTTTCACCTCAGACTCCAGCTCACGAACAGCATCCAATTCGCCAGGAGACAAGACATCGGTAATTCTTCTCTTCATCGATCTGTGCACCTCCCTAGCCTAATTATACCGAAATGACCCGACGGTCTCAATCAAATCGCCTATAGCGTTCTAGTGTTCCCGCCACCAGCGGGAGTCCCAGGCCATCCCAGTAGTTCGCCTGAGAACCGCCAGAGAACCGTTAAGATTAAGTTGTTCAGAATCCAAAGACCACCGAGGTCTACACCCTTTGCCGTCATTTTTAGGCATAGATAAATCCGATGCGTCGATTAACAGATTTTTCCACGTTTTGTCCTGTTGTTCCTTCTGTGACCTGACTCCGATAGGGATCAACCATTACTCGGTTCCACGAAATCAAAAAGCAAAACCCTCTTGCCTGCCGGAAGCCCGACTACAAGAGGGTTAGAATTCGATATTAGATGGCGGCCCCG
>LSQX01058224.1_pt1 | contig 17843 bp, 20 predicted proteins | sample 654561 | NCBI WGS metagenome assembly LSQX01 (sample SAMN04489861, study PRJNA283612) | anaerobic digester metagenome | isolation source: 4 biogas reactors fed with cattle manure at either 37C or 55C with and... | place: Denmark: Kongens Lyngby | collected 2014
GATAAAATCTTAGCATTAAATAAATCTCTCTATTATTATATGAGTGATTTATTTTGCTATATTTAATATCTCTATTAAAGTTATATTGAAACAATCTATTAAAACCGTGAAGATATTGTTTTCAATGTATTCTTCCTCTGTTAAATAATTTTCCATGTGTTGTTTTCAATTGTTTAGTAGACTACAGATAGAACAAAATTTGAGGAGGAAACAAAAATGAAAAAAATAGTTGGTATCTTTAGTAGCGAAGAAAGAGCAATAAACGCTATTGAAGTTCTCCAATCCCATGGATATAGGGACGGTGAAATTTCTGTTATTACTGAGAATAAAGAACGATATGAAGCGATAAAGGATAGAACTGGCGTAGATGTGCATGGCGACAACGAAACCGGCGGGGCCGTGGTCGGAGCAGCCGCTGGAGGAGCTGTTGGAAGCATCGGCGGCCTTTTACTTGGACTTGGCGCATTAGCCATACCAGGGGTAGGACCTATTGTAGCCGCTGGACCAATCGCATCTACATTAGTGGGTGCTTTGGCTGGAGGAGCTGTAGGTGGACTAGCAGGGGCATTAGTAGATTACGGTGTATCCGAAGACGATGCTAAAGTTTATGCTGATAGAATCAATCAAGGAGACATCATGATTTTAGTTGATGATCCTGATGATGATGAAAGACGTGAATCTGTCTATGACAACTTTAGACGTAACGAAAGTTTTAATAAAGATAGTTATACTCATGCCGATACTCTCACCACAAGTCCTTATGAAAATAGAGACTATGATGAAACTAGTGTTAGCACAGACACTAGAAGTCCTATCCAAGATGATTACAAAGACAGAAACACAACCACAGCTGATCCTCTGGTAAAAGATAGTAGAAATACATACAACCCTAATAACCCTCTAGACCCTAATGACAACGAAAGGAAGTATTAAAATGAAAGATTACAAAAATGAAAAGAAAACGCCTGATAAAACTGAGGAAAGCTTCGCTTATGATGGTGGTATAGGAGAACCTGATAAGAACTGGCAAAGAAACATGGAAATCGATGAAAATCCTACAAAAGAAAAAGAAGAGGATGATTCCAAAAAAAAAAGATAAATGATGACATGGAAGTCTTAGGAGACTCAGAAAATATGAATCATTCCGTGGAAGGCCATGAAAGATTTTTAAATGAAGATGACCCTTTAAGAGCTGAAAAGCCATTTGAGATAGATCCCACCCTAAGAGATGTCGACAAGTGGTAATCATTTTCTCCCTATAAAAATAAGAACCATATCTCTAGCATTACGCTTAAGATATGGTTCTTATTTTTCGTAGATTATTCCATGACTTGGTAAATGGTTCCCCCACCAAGCACAATGTTATTCTCGTAGAATACAACAGCTTGACCTGCAGTCATCGCTCTTTGCTTTTCTTCAAAGGTCACTTTAATCTTCCCATCACCTAAAGGATAGATAGTACAAGGTGAAGGCTTTGCACCATAGCGAATTTTAGCTGTGGCCTTGTAAGGCTCAGCTACTTCATCCATGGCCACCCAGTTAAGATCATCAGCAAGTAAAGTTGATTTAAATAAAGCACTTTCATCTGTTAAGACCACTTCATTTTTGTCCTTATCAATTTTAGAAATAAATACTGGCTTGCCAAGAGATAATCCTAGACCTTTACGCTGGCCTATGGTGTAATAAGCAATTCCTTTGTGCTCACCTAAGATTTTCCCTTGAGGATCTATAAAGTTCCCCTTTTTCTTAAGTTCTGGTTTCATCTCATAAATATAGCGGCCATGGTCATTGTCATCAATAAAACAAATTTCTTGAGAGTCTTTTTTATTGTGAACGCCTAAATCCATTTCCTTGGCGATTTCTCTAATTCGTGTTTTGCGATATTCGCCACAAGGCATTAAAGTCTTTCGAAGCTGTTCTTGGGTTAGATTATACAGAGCGTAGGTTTGATCTTTCGTATCATCTTCTGCTTTTTCAATCACCATTCGACCATCTTTCTCATAAATCTTGGCATAGTGACCTGTGGCGACATAATCTGCCCCCAGAGCTTCAGCTCGTTGAAGTAATTCGTCAAACTTAATGTATCGATTGCAGGCGATACAAGGGTTAGGAGTTCTACCTTCCACGTATTCATCCATAAAATAATCAATGACTTTCTCTTTAAAGACCTCTTTAAAGTTCATAACGTAAAAAGGAATATCTAGAGTATCAGCAACCATCCGAGCATCATCCACTGCGGACAGGGAGCAACAACCACCTTCTCTTTCTTTAAACCCATTATCATCTTGCCATACTTGCATGGTAACCCCAATGACTTCATATCCTTGTTCTCTTAATAAATAGGCAGCTACTGCGGAGTCAACTCCACCAGACATACCCAAAACTACTCTTTTCTTCATATATTTTCACCTTTATATTCTATTTCATCTAATTTTATCTTTATGGTTAAGGTCTGAGCCTTTTCACCGTGGTTTTAATAATGTCCACCACCTGGTGAACTTCTTCTTCTGAGCTAAATTGGCTCAGGCTTAATCTTAAACTGCCTTTAATATAATCACTTTCAATGCCCATGGCTTTAAGCACATGAGATTCATCTATAGCTCCTGATGTACAAGCACTTCCCGAAGAAGCGTATACACTATTTAAATCTAAATTCAAAAGCAGAGATTCTCCATCAATATCTTTAAATGATATATTCACATTGTTAGGTAACCTATGCTCACCTTTGGGTCCATTTAATTTCGTATCAGGAATTTCAAGTAAACCTTCAATGAGTAAATTTCTTAAAAACCTAATCTTCTCAAGTTTTTCTTTTGAGTCTTGATTTAAAAGATCCAATGCTTTTCCAAGGCCCACTATCCCTGCCACATTTTCCGTGCCAGAGCGTCGACCTCTTTCTTGATTACCACCATGAATGAGATTCTCTATGGGAATTCCAGCTTTAACATATAAAAACCCCACTCCTTTAGGACCATGAAATTTATGAGCTGAAGCACTAAGTAAGTCAATGTGCATATCCCTTACATCTAATTCAGTGGCACCTATGGCTTGAACAGCATCTGTATGAAATAAGACTTGTTTTTCTTCACAAATCTTACCAATTGATTTCAAATCTGCGATAGTTCCCGTTTCATTGTTCGCGGCCATAATACTAACTAAAATCGTATCTTTACGAATCAACTTTTCAAGGTCATTTAAGTTTACATATCCAAATTCATCCACGTCTAAATAAGTGACTTCAAAACCTCTTTTTTCAAGAAAATCTAAAGCATGCAAAGCAGCGTGATGCTCCGTTTTTACGGAGATAACGTGTTTACCTTCATGTTCATGGGCAAAGCATACCCCTTTTAACGCCCAATTTATTGACTCAGATCCTCCTGAAGTAAAATAAATTTCTTGAGGTTTAGCATTAATAAGCTTTGATGCTTGATCTCTTGTATTTTTTATGGCTGCTTTATTCTCCCTAGAAAAAGAATATACTGAGGAAGGATTTCCATAGCTAAATTCTAAATAAGGCATCATCGCTTCCCAAACCCTGGGGTCCATAGGTGTGGTGGCAGCATTATCCATGTAAATCCCTTTTTTCATCACAATCTAAACCCTTCTAAAATTGGGGTTCCTTGCATGGAGTGATAGTCTTCTAGCATATCACCTAATGTAATACCTGACATGACACTATTAATAGAATCGCTGATTTTTTGCCAAAGGACTCTAGTGGCACAAGCGTCAATGTGATTACAATCTTCTTTATCTAAACACTCTGAGATCTCTACTGGACCTTCTAGAATATTCATGATTTCTAATATAGTAATTTCACTGGGTAATCGATTTAGGATATAGCCTCCTTGAGCTCCTCGAATACTTTTAATAAGTTTAGCTCTTCGAAGAGGAGAAAACAGCTGTTCTAAATAATATTCCGAGATTCCTTGTCTCGCTGATATACTTTTTATCGATGTAGGGGTTTCCCCATAATGTACTGCTAAATCCATCATAGCTTTAACACCATATCGGCCTTTTGTTGATAACTTCAATCTAAACACCTCCTAGGCATTTCATGCTTAAAATTGTATCAATTCCGAGTGAAACTGTCAACTTTAATATTATTCGTCATGTCCTTTGATTTTAGCCCAATAGACTCGGGTGGCTTCTTCATATTTGTTGGCTCCAGGTTCATAGAAAACTTCCTTTTCTAGCCCTGTCGGCATGTAATTTTGTTCCACGTAATGGTTTTTAAAACTATGAGGATACTTATATTTTTGCATTCTTCCTAAAGCTTTAGCCCCCTCATAGTGCCCATCTCTTAAATGTAGGGGCAGTTCCATAAGAGACTTTTGATCTAACACTTGATAAGCCCGATCAATGGCTGTCATGGCTGAATTAGACTTAGGAGACGTGGCTAGTAAGATTACAGCCTGGGCCAAAGGTATTCTTGCTTCTGGCAAACCCAGGCTTAGAGCAGCATCTGTACAGGCTTTCGTAATCACTATGGCTTGGGGATTCGCTAAGCCAATATCTTCAGCAGCAATGACTAATAACCTTCGATTCACAGAAATTAAGTCTCCTCCCTTAAGCAGCATCGCTAAATAAAGTAAAGATGCATTCTCATCACTTCCCCGAATAGATTTCTGAAAAGCACTTAAAAGATCATAATGATAATCTCCATCCATATCAAAATTAAAGACTTTCTTTTGCAAAATCATTTCTACATCTTCTTGGCTAGCCATGATCTCTTTTTGATTGGCTTTGTGTTTGGACAAAAAAACAAGTTCTAAACTGTTTAGGGCTTTACGAAGGTCTCCATTAGAAAGACTGGCAATGAAATCCATGGAGGTTTTGCTAATTTCTATATTTTCTAAGCCATTCTCTTCTGTGTAATATGTAATTGCTCTTTCCATACCAAGAAGAATATCTTCAAATCCTAAAGGCTTAAATTCCACCACAATAGCCCTAGAAACTAAAGCCTTAAATACGGCAAAGTGAGGGTTCTCCGTGGTAGAGCCCACCAAGATCACCCGTCCACTTTCCATGTAATCAAGCAGAACTTGTTGATTTCGTTTGTTAAACATATGAATCTCATCGATATAGATGACCAGACCCTTTTGTCCCATAAACATATTTAACTCATCTAAAGCACTTTTAACATCTTTAAGAGAATCTGTAGATGCATTTAAACTGATGAATTTTCGATCCGTGAGGTCAGCTAATAAGCGGGCCACCGTGGTCTTACCAATGCCAGGTGGTCCATAAAAAATCATATTCATTAAGGTATTTTTATTCACCATACTGGTAAGAAGCTTTCCTTCACCAATCAGGTGTCTTTGACCTAAAACGTCACTTAGAGTTTTCGGTCTCAATTTACTTGCTAAAGGTTCCATTTTTATCACTCCAACCTTAATTATATCATGTTTAACTTTTACGTATTTATCTACTTAACTTTAAAAATCGTCATCCAGAACTCCATTTCATAATGAAATTTGTCCACGAAGTTAGTACTCTATAGTTGTCGTACAACCATCATTGGATTTCTTCAATAATTTAATGCGACATGAACCTAATCGAAATAAAACAATTCTTCAAACTGCTTTTCTAAAGCAATACAAAGAATTAAGGCTAATTTAGCTGTAGGATTAAATTGTCCTGTTTCAATTGAGCTTATGGTATTTCTAGAAACCCCAATCATATCTGCTAATTTTTGTTGAGATAATTTTGCCTGATTCCTTGTTTCCTTTAGTCTGTTTTTTAAAATTAGAGATTCCATAAGTCAAGTATCCCTAGTAAAAAGGCTCCAGAAAACATTGCTAATCCACCTATAGCAGCTAATAAATCCAACTTTTCTCTATTCGCACGATATTTCCCCATTTCTTCAAATCCTATATAGGCACTTAGTATTGCAAAATATTGGACTATTTGTTTTCCATTAATAATACTCGTAATTCCAAATATCATGATAACGATTAAGGCTGCCACCATTCCCCATTGACTTCCTTTTCTCCGTTTATAATTTTTAGCTTCATCACTAAATAGATTCTCTTCTTTAGCTCTTTCCAAAACTTCTCTTTTCTTCATGTGCATCCTCCTTGCCAAGTTTACTTATCTAAATCATATCTTTGCATAGTTTACTTGTCAATTATTTTAATCTGAGTTTAGATATTTTTTTAAGACCAACAAAGTATTTTAACCTTTTTCTCGATATTTTAGATGCTTTGCTCTTTCTAATTCACCCGATTCAATAAATAATAGCTCTAATAGATTTTCTAAATAACGCAAAAAAAGAAAAGTGAAACATCATAACTTCATGTTTAACTTCTCTTTTTAGATCCTATCTATTAAGCCGCAGGCTTAAGCACTTCTTTTTTCTTGATTACAGGTTTAACTTCTTGTTTAATTTCTCCAGCTTTTGTTAAAGCAATCTTTGTCGCTAAAGGTCCTATGAGCTCATAGATTACCGTACATGCTAAGATGATGGTTTTAATTTGCTGACCATACAGCGGAGAAACTTTCACCGCTACGCTGGATAATCCAATGGCTACTCCCGCTTGAGGGATTAGGGTAAAACCAATGTACTTTTGCACCACTGGTGCTGCTCCAGAAATCTTTGCTCCTAGTGCCGCTCCTGATACTTTTCCAATAACTCTTACCACTAGATAGATCAATCCAACTACTCCCACTGATGGCAAAATAGCCACATTTAGATCTGCTCCCGATAAGAAGAAGAACATCATAAATAATGGTGGAGTAAATCTATCTACCTGTTCGAAAACAGATCCAGAGTTATTCGATAAATTAACAAATAAAGCACTCATGGCCATACATGAAAGTAATTCAGAGTAGCCTAGAGTCTGAGATAATCCAATATTAAGAGCCACCATACCCATGGCAATGGATAAACGATTTCCCCGACCGGTAAACCACTTTGTTAAGTAGCTAAATGCTACCCCCATCAAACCACCAATCAGTATAGCCGCTAAGATTTCTACTAATGGCGTAAGGATGGATATAATCATAGAAATTTCTTGAGTAGAATTAAATGTGGTAACGATGGCTGCAGCAACTCCAAATACCATGAGAGCAACAGCGTCATCCACGGCCACCACAGGAAGCAATGTTTGCGTCACAGGCCCTTTAGCCTTATATTGCCTGACTACCATCAATGTAGCTGCAGGTGCAGTGGCGGCAGCAATAGCCCCTAGAAGCAAGGAAAATTCCAAAGCATGACCCGTGAGTATTAGCGCTGTGAACACTAAAATCACTGCTCCTAATGCCTCCATCACACCAATGACCACTGGAGATTTTCCAATCTTTTTTAGATACTTGAGCTTAAACTCAGCTCCGATGGAAAATGCTATAAATCCTAAGGCAAGTTCTGGAATCGCTTTAAAGGATTGAACGGCATCTATCGGGATAAAATTTAAGATATATGGTCCAGCGATCAAACCCATGATAAGATAACCTGTTACATTGGGAAGCCGAAGTTTTTTAATAATTTTACTAGAAAGCAAAGCTAAAACTATGGCTATTCCTAGATAGAAAAAAGGGTGTACTATCATTCTTAATCACCCAACCCTTCTACATAAGTTAGAGGAATCGAAAACATGATTCCAGAATTTGGATCTTTAAGATCTCCTAAAACTGACTTAACTGTATTTCGAGTATTCATGACTTGCTCATCCCTTAGAACAAACATCAATACATAACTAGATTCTTTTTCTTCTCCTGCCATCATATGGCGTAGAATCCCAAAAACAGGATAATCTTCATTGTTGACTAACGCATCGGCCATTCCCTTACCTTCAAGTAAAGTTCCACCTTTTACGCCACAGGCTGCTAACTCCTGTATAAGAGTATCTACAAATTCAGCATCTTTTAAAATAAGCATTAATAATTGCAAGTTTACATCTCTCCATTTCACTTTTATATATAATAATATTAACTCTATAGTATAACTGCAATTATGTCAAATCTCGTATCCATTGACCTGTCTAACTTCTGCTTAATAATTACCATTCTCATATAATACAGCCACCGCTTTAGTAATATGGAATAATGAAAATGAATACATTCAAAACTTAGCATATTTAGGCCGCTTTTGAATTGTAGTGATTTATCAGTTAAATCGCTACAATTCATTTAAATATTAAGATCCTATTTATTGCAATTAGAATTCTAAAGTTAGAAGAATTCATAATGATGCTTTCATTTTGGCGGAAAGTATAAGATTTGAAACTTATATTTCTAAGCTCTTAGAAGTCTTTTTTCACTTCCCCAGTTCGCCACGAAGCTTCACTGGAGAAAACTTAAAGTTTTTTGTAGATTAAATTCAATTTTTTAACGATTTATCTTCGATAACATCCATCTCAGATGTTATACTTAGAAAAAGGAAGTGATCAGTTGGAAACAAGATATATCATAGGCCTTGTCGTTGGTTTATTTATCTATATTTCCGCAGTTTCTGGTCTTTATTTAGTTTTTAAAGATGACATTGCATATCAAAGAGAACAAATGAAGAAAGCTAAAGCTAAAAGAAAAAAAGCAAGGGAATTAGCGGCTATAGCAAAAACCATGACATCAAGTGATAAAAAAGAGATTGAAATAGAAAACCTTAATGATGAATCAATTAAAGAAGAGGAAGAAAAATAAGAAGAAAAATAAAAAATAAGCGTAACATTTGATTTATAAAATGTTACGCTTATTTCTTATTTATTCTATTTTATTTAAACTGCTGGGTTGAGCACTTTCTTTTCTGCAGCTTCAGATTTAATTTCGCCTGCTTTCATTAAGGCTAGCTTTGTGGCTACAGGGCCAACTAATTCATAAATTACAGTACCTGCTAAGATAATAATCTTAATCTGTTGACCGTACACTGGAGAAATTGTCATCGCTACACTGGCTAGACCAATGGCAACACCAGCTTGAGGAATCAAAGTATACCCTAAGTATTTTTGCACCACAGGATCTGCTCCTGAGAGTTTTGCACCTAAGGCAGCTCCTGGTACTTTTCCTATCACACGAACGAAGAGATAAATTAACCCTACTACTCCAACAGAAGGAAGTATGGCTACATTCAAATCAGCACCGGATAAAAAGAAGAACAGCATAAATACGGGGGGAGTGAATCGATCTACTTGTCNNTTTTGGACGACAGGATCTGCTCCTGAAATTCTTGCGCCTAAAGCTGCTCCAGACACTTTTCCAATAACTCTCACAAAGAGATAGATTAATCCTACCACCCCAACTGATGGCAATATGGCCACGTTTAAGTCTGCTCCAGATAAGAAGAAGAACATCATAAATACTGGTGGTGTAAATCGATCCACTTGTTCAAATACAGCTCCTGAATGTTTAGATAGATTAACAAACACAGCACTCATGGCCATACAAGAAAGTAGTTCTGACAAACCAAACATTTGTGATAACCCAATATTAAGTGCAATCATACCAATAGCAACAGACAAGCGATTACCCCGTCCAGTAAACCATTTAGCTAAGAAGCTAAGCCCCACACCTAAAAGTCCACCTACAACTAATGCTCCTACAATTTCTACTAGAGGAGCTAACATAGACGCTATAATGGAAACATCTTGAGTCGAACCCAATGTCTTAACTATAGCAACTGAAATTCCAAATACCATAAGAGCTACAGCATCATCTATAGCCACTACAGGAAGCAAGGTATCTGTTAGAGGTCCTTTTGCTTTATACTGTCTCACCACCATCAAAGTGGCCGCAGGTGCTGTAGCTGCTGCAATAGAGCCTAGCAATAAAGAGAATTCGAGACTATGACCCGTAAGGAGCAAAGCCAAATCAACTAATATCACTGCTACTAAAGCTTCTAGAACAGCGATAACTACGGGAGATTTCCCGACTTTTTTAAGGTATTTCAATTTAAATTCAGCACCAATAGAAAAAGCAATAAATCCTAATGCGATTTCTGGGATGACCTTAAATGATTCTACCGCTTCAAGGGGAATTAGTTTAAGGACGTAAGGCCCAGCTAATAATCCCATAATCAAATATCCTGTTACATTTGGCAAATGAAGCTTCTTAATTAATTTACTTGATAGTAGCGCTAGAACTAGTGCGATACCTAAATATAAAAATATATGTAGTTCCATGATTAATTACCTAACCCTTCTACATAGGTTAGTGGTATTGAAAACATAATCCCTGAATTAGGATCTTTAAGGTCTCCTAAAACGGCCTTTATCGTGTTTCTCGTATTCATCACTTGTTCGTCTTTAAGAACAAACATTAAAACGAAACTTGATTCCTTCTCATCTCCTGAAAGCATATGTCTAAGCATTCCAAAAGCAGGCAAATCTTCGCTATTTACTAAAGCATTAGCCATACCTTTCCCTTCAAGAAGAGTTCCGCCCTTAACACCACAAGTAGCAAGTTCCTGCATAAGGGTGTCAATACTTTCAGTATCCTTTAAAATTAACATTAATAATTGCAAAATAACATCTCCATTTCATCTGATCAACACGACATCGTTAAGTTTAAACCTGAAAGTCACCAGTGTCAAGTGAATCAAACCCTTGATACTGGTGACTTATAAGCTTATATTGTACTATTTAATAAAATAAAAACCCTATGACGAAAAAATCCTGATAATGAAAATGTCTACATTTAAAGTTTCATAAATATACGCAACATTCAATTGTATTGATTTATCTGTTAAATTACCTCAATTTCGCCCTAATCTTTTTCCCTAACCCTTTCAAGGTCTCTTTGACTCCCTTACCATAATGACCATTAGCCACATGAACTAATGTATCACCAAGGTATTTAGGCATCTGTTCTGGGCTGATTAAAGATAACCTCTTAATTGGAGTTTCCATTAGCATGGCATAGACCGTTTGAAATCCTTCTTCAGTGCTGTTTTCTGTTCCCGTAGCAGATTTCAAGGTTTTTTCTAATCGCTTTAGAATAGGTTTCATCTGGGGCTTATCTTTCATGTCACTTAACGTATCATTTATCGTAAACTGTCTTTTCTCCTTGGGAAGATCTATCTTATGACCTAAAAGAGTAACAAAGTCCGCTCTAGTGGGTTTTCCTTGAAGAGTTTCATAAAATGGTGCATAATTCTCAAAATTTAAAACTTCTCCTTTAATAATAATATCCTCTTGTAAGAGCAAGTTCTTTGATGAGGAACCGACTAAAAGCTCATATTCACCTTCTTTAATGATCATCTTCTCTTTCGAGGAATCATATTCTTCAAAATCCTTTGCCTTGAGAGCAAATAACACTTCTTTTTCTTCTCCAGATTTCAATTCTATTTTCTTAAACGCTAAAAGTTTCTTCTCTACACCATAACCCTTTAAGTTCTTTTCTCTAAGATAGAGTTGTACGACTTCTTTACCTTCTCGATGTCCACTATTTTTCAACGTAAAACTTAGAGATAGAGTTTCTTTTACCTTAAAGTCCATGGTTCTATCTTTAACATCCAAATCAGCATACAAAAATTCGGTGTAGGATAATCCATGACCAAAAGGAAATAGCACTGGCTTTTTCGCCCGATCAAAATATCGATAACCTACATAAAGACCCTCTCTGTATTCTACTTGCTTGGTTTGTTTTCCATAAATTTCACTGGTGACGTGATCCTCATAAGAATGAGCATAAGTCTCTGGAAGTTTACCTGATGGATTTACTCGCCCAAACACCAAGTCCCACGCAGCTTCTCCACCAGCTTGACCAGGGAGATAAAGGTTTAAAATCCCCGCTACTTTAGTTGCCCATGGCATCTCTACAGGAGCTCCCCCATAAAGGACCACCACCACATTTTTAGTTTTCTCTAGCACTTTTTCCACTAAACGATTCTGATTTTCAGGTAAGTTCATAGACTTTCGGTCAAAGCCTTCCGCTTCATAAGACTCTGGTAACCCTAAGGCTAGAATGACCTTATCCTCTTTTTGAATTACTGATAGATCGCCCAAATCTATATTCGTTTCACTATCAGTAAGAACATATCCGGGAATAAAATTGAAATTTATCTCTTCTTTTTCCATGACTTCTTTAAACGATGTGACTCTATAAGCATTGATATGTGAACTTCCCGCTCCTTGATAACGAGGTTTTCGAGCTAATTCTCCTATAAGATGAATTTTAGCCTCTTCTAAAGGATCCAGAGGTAAAATGTCATGTTCATTTTTAAGAAGCACTGCAGATTCTGTTGCAATTCTTCTTGCCAATTGATGATGCTCATCGATTTTATCCTGGGTCATAATAAAAGACCCCATCTCCTTAATCATCTGATTTCTCTGACTAGACATTTTTTTGACTAGATGTAGAATCCTCTCTACAGATTGGTCTAGAGTATCTTCTTTTAAAGTACCTGCCTCCAGTGCCCTTAAAGTCATGGCATCAAAATATCCCTGACTTCCAGGCATTTCTAAGTCTAGTCCTGCTTTTAAGCTTTTAATTTTATTATTCATAGCTCCCCAGTCCGTAACAATCAATCCGCTAAACCCGTATTTCTCTCTTAATACCTCCGTGAGTAGCCAAGGACTTTCACTGGCATAAATTCCATTCACCAGATTATAGGAGCACATTACAGTATCTGGTTTAGCCTCTCTAATGGGAATTTCAAAAGCTTTTAGGTATAAATCAAACATGGTTTTTTTATCCACCATACTATTAGAAACCATGCGACTCTTTTCTTGATTATTAAGGGCAAAGTGTTTAAGACTAACACCTACTCCCATGGACTTAACTCCCCTGATAAAACCCGTAGCTAAATTACCTGCCACCACAGGATCTTCAGAGAAATATTCAAAATTACGGCCACACAGAGGATTACGCTTAAGGTTCACTCCCGGCCCTAGCACCACCTGTACATCTTCAGAAAGCGCTTCATAACCTATAGCTTCTCCCATGGCTTGAAGCAATGAGGGGTCAAAAGAGGCCGCCGTGAGGCACGCTAATGGAAAACAAGTGGACCTATTGGATTCATTGATTCCCATATGATCTTGTTCTTCTCCCTGGTGGCGAAGCCCGTGAGGACCGTCACTTAATGTGATTTTAGGAATAGCTAGCTTATCTATAGGTTTTGTGCGCCAATAGTCTTGACCTGACGTCATGGATACCTTTTCCTCTCTAGTCATTATTTTTGCCCAGTCTTCATGTTTAATCATATGTGCCTCCTTCTCAAAACGGCTAATTTTGTTTTATACCTTCACAACTTAAGGATACCAAACCTTACGCTTTGTAGTTGTATATAGGGGTAAGAATTTCTAAAATGTCCACAGTATCTTTCACTGCTTCTATAATTTCCTCCATAGGTTTGTAAGCGAAAGGACTTTCATCTAGAGTTTTTTTACTTACTGAGGTAGAGTAGATTCCTTTCATGGCTTCTTTAAATCGATTTAGATCCAACTCTTCTTTTGCTTGGGTACGGCTAAGAATTCGTCCTGCCCCATGGGGAGCTGAGTAATTCCAATTAGGATTACCTTTCCCCTGAGCTAAAATAGAGCCATCCCTCATATTGATAGGAATTAGAAGCTTTTCACCTTCATAGGCTGAAACTGCCCCTTTACGAATGATCTGATCTTTAAAGTTAATATAGTTATGGACTGTTTCAAAGTGACTCAATTCATCTAGTGATTTTCCTGAAATCTCTTTAAGAATAATCTCCGCCATGGTTTTGCGATTTAAGCTGGCATACACTTGGCAAATTTGCATATCGTGAAGATAATCATCTTTGTATTTTCCTGTTAAGAAGCATAAATCTCGAGGATATTCCGGTTTTAATCCTGCGTATTTCTTCTCCAAAACCCTTAATGCTTTTTGAATTTTATTTTTCTTTCCTTGTTCTTTAAAATTCTTAATTAATTCTTCTTTCTCTTCAAAAAACTTTTCTTTACCTGAACATAAATCAATGGCTAGGTTTTGATAATATCTAGCCACTTGAGTCCCTAAATTTCGACTACCTGAATGAATCACTAAGTATTTGTTTTTATTACTATCCACCCCCACTTCAATAAAGTGGTTTCCTCCCCCAAGGCTTCCAATACTTCTCTCAATCCTTTTTGTATTGTTTAACTCACGATACATACGCAAATCTTTTAATTGGTCAAACTCTACTATTCTTCCTTCATGAACATTAGTGCCTGAAGGGACTTTTTGATGAATAACCTCATCAAGTTTTGCTAGATCCAGTGGAATCTTCCCCAGTTCCACAGTGAGCATTCCACATCCAATATCTACTCCAACAATATTTGGTATTACTTTATCTTTTAATTCTGCGGTAAATCCAATGACAGATCCAATGCCTAAATGGACATCAGGCATAATTCTTACCTGGGCACCAGAAATAAACTCTTGATCTAGTAAGGTCACAATTTGCTCCTTGGCTCCTTCTTCAATATTCTTAGTGAAAACTATAGCTGAACCATGTTTTCCCTTAAGTTCCAATCTAACTACCTCCATATTCTAAGCTTAAAATAAGACTCATTGATTTTCTATTACAACATATTTAGTATAGCAAATAAATATTAACGGACTGTTACACCATTTCATGACGTTAGCTCTTAAATTTCTTTATCGTTGAATATAAATAAAAAATCTCTAAAGGAACTACATAGAAATTCCTTTAGAGATTTTATTCTGATTCGTAAAGATGAAATAATTCTTCTTTAGGTAGTTGACCAGGAGCTATCGCCCCTCTTAGTGAAGTGTAGGTCATGCAAGAAGCAAAACTAGTCTTGTCGTATCGACTTTCTCGACCATATGCGCCCATGGCGATGAGGATATGAGGGATTTCTAAAGATTCTACTATTTCTTTTGAAATTGATTTTAAGTTTTCTAATTCATCTAAAGAGTGAATCCTCACAGCGACCTTTGAAATATCAGCCCCTAATGCTAACATTTTTTGCATAACCAATTTAATGTTAGGCAGCCGCTCTTTCTCACTAAACTTATGATACGACAGGATTATCTTAACTTGTTTTTTATTGCATTCATTAAGCAGCTCATGATATTTAAAAGCAAGATTCATATTCTCCACTTCATACCAATAAAGCTCCATATCAATAAAATCTATATCACCAGATGCAATGGCTCTTTCACGAATTTTTAATAGATCTCGGTCTAGTATTTTAGATTGACCTCCTTCAGCAAAAGATCTGTATGTAAAAATTAAGATTTTTCCCGGAAAAACTTCTCGAATAATTTTTAAACCCTGCATGACTAAATCCATCCATTGTTCTTGATCCTTATTAAAGTAATCCACTCTCCACTCCATTACTGAAAAAGGAATAGGTTCCATGAGTTTCAAGTCCTCTTTTAGTTCGGGAATATTTCTTGAAACCATTGTTAATACAGGTTCAAATACACCGTCATCTAATACAACATCTTTAACTATTAGTGGTTTCATCATTTTCTACGGAATCTGATACTGCAAATTCTTCAAAATCATGAATATTGTACAGAGCATCAAATACATATCGTTCTTTAGATTTAGTCACTCTCATAATAGAGCAATTATGAATCTCAATGTTAAAAAAGTGTTCCGGATTCGATTTAAAAATATGAGCGAAAATAATCTTCATAGTACCTCCATGAGATACCACAAGAACCTTTTCTCCATTTTTATGTTTTTCTTCTAAATCTGTAAGAAAAGAGACAATCCTACTTTCAAAAGTCAAGTGACTCTCTCCACCGCCAGGTTTATATTCTAACCAATCCTTATTCCATTCTTTGAATAATTCTGGTTGATTTTTATGAAGTTCATGGTAATTTATACCCTCTAAGCTACCCAAATGCCGTTCATTAATTCTTTCATCTTTCTGAGCTCCATTAAGATCAAATCCCATATTCTTCAGAGTCTCTTGTGCTCTAGTGAGAGTGGATACATAGATTTCATCAGGAATAAATCCCATGAGGTCCACGATTTTTCCTGCACTTCTTGCTTGCTTCTCTCCCTTATTCGTCAAATGATAGTCACTAGAACCATACATTAGCTCTAAAAGGTTGGCTTCAGATTCTCCATGACGCACAAATAAAATTTCCAAGTAAATTCCTCCTTCTATCTAAAAAGAGAAAAGCAAGCTTTTCTCTTTTTAGGATGCTTATTTCTGCCGATATTTTTTATCAAAAAAGCCCATTAATTTGTTCAGAGAATCAATGAGAACTTCTTCTTCATTATCTGTAAGTTCTTCAACCACCGAATCAATCATATCTTGATGAAAGTGATCATGAAGATTCTTGGCCTCTTTACCCTTATCCGTTAACTCCACCAAGACTACTCTCTTATCTTCCTCCGAACGCATTCGAAGAGCATATCCTTTTTTAATCAGTTTATCTACGGCAGTGGTCAGTGTCCCCATGGTAATCTCAAGATCTTTAGCAATCTCACTCATGGTTCTGGCCCGATCATAAGAAATAGCATCAATGGTATGTATTTCTGTAATCGTAAGGTCACTACCTTGTTCTCTTAAGGCCTTTTCTTCAATCTGAAGAATGTCTTTAAATAAATTGACTAAAAGTTCGTTAAGGACAATATGGCTCGGCTTCATGGCTCTCTCCCTCTCTTTTTTATCCATCCTTAAGAATGGATAATTCGTTTTCTATTTTGGTAATGACAAGTTTTTAAACCAATATCATTAAGAAGATCTTTCGCTTTTTCAAAATGCCTAGCCACATCTTTTGCCACATGAGCATCTGAAGCTAAAGTTACATACTTCCCTCCATGGTCAAAGTAAGCGCCATAGATATCCTTATAAGCCTTTAAGATTTGTCCTTCTAGAGGTCTTCTTAAGTTCATTTCAAAGGTAATATCTTGGGATTTCATAGCCTCAAATAAGGCAATGAATTCTTTTTCATAAGTTTTAAAACCCATCTCACTGTATCCAGAATATCGAGTTGGATAATCAAAATGGGCTAAGCTATCGATAAAGGGATGGGCATAAAGCATATCTTTAGCATAATTAAGATAATTATGGTAAAAGTTCTTCTCATCAACACCCTTATACACACCAGGGTCTGATAAGTTTTTACCGTCCATGGTGTGAAGAGAACCGATAACCATATCAAAAGGATAATCCTTAGCGACGGCCTTAATGTCATCTTTATACTCTTGGTCCAAACCTAATTCAATCCCCATAAGATAAGTGTCACTTTTATATTTTTCGTAAGCTTTGAAATAATCATCCACATTGAAATCAATGGGAAACCCTCCCACATCCATGTAGTTTAAATCTTTATGTTCTGTGGTAATTACACCAATTCCAAGCTCTTTGGATTTTTCTAAAATATTTTCTAGCTTTTCACTAGAATCAAAAGAAAAATTTGTGTGCATATGGGTATCAAATAATGTCATTTATATTTTCTCTCCTTCAAAATGGTCTGGTTAAATAGGTCTTAATCTCTTAGAGGTCTTTGTCCGTATAGCTAGAAACAATTTCCCCGTAAAAAATTTCATGATAGTCCCCATCCATATAGCTGGTCACATCCACATCTCCTCTTAGAAGTTTAGGATCTACTTTATGGTTATAGATGATTCTGCATTCATAAAAGATGTTCGCTTCTTTCACTACTGGGGTATCCATGGTCTTGGCGTTATATTGGGTAAGATTTGCTAACGCAAATTTATCTTCATCACGTCCTGATACACTCCCTGTCATATTCAATGCTTTTTTCATGGAAGACGTGGTGGGAATAGAAACAGTAAATTCATCATTATCTTGAAGCAGGTCATGGTTATGTCTTGAGCTTCTTACTAAGATTGTGAAGACAGGTCTTCCCCACTCAAAACCAATATTCCCCCAACTTATGGTACTCACATTAATCTCATCACCCTTTTTAACGGTGAGAAAAGCACCTTGTCTGTGCAGATACTTAATACT